>Ga0233366_1000415_pt1 | contig 14975 bp, 16 predicted proteins | sample ElkDunMinimDraft_23_FD_191536 | JGI IMG/M metagenome (GOLD analysis project Ga0233366, IMG submission 191536) | Fecal eukaryotic communites from dung pellets of Tule Elk in California, USA - Elk Dung C4 | ecosystem: Host-associated > Mammals > Digestive system > Large intestine > Fecal | place...
ATCCCCTCCGGGATTAAAGTTAAGGTTCCGCATGGCTTTGCCCTTGTGTTCATGAACAAGTCGGGTGTAGCTGTTAAGAAGGGACTCCAGGTTGGCGCATGCGTAGTCGACGAAGATTATCAAGGCGAGGTCCATCTCCACATCAGAAACACTAGCCCTGAAGTACAGTCTATCAAACCTGGCGAGAAACTCGTGCAGGCACTCCTTATTCCTGTAGACTATTGCGATGTTGAAGTGGTTGACGTCGATGACCTCTACGAGGAAGCGACTGAGAGAGGCGAAGGCGGTTTCGGTTCTACCGGCACTGAATAGTCCTCTTGTTCATTTGTTTGGTGGAGAGGTCTAAGGGGTCTCTCCATTTTTTGTACTGACACAGTAATACAATCTGAGGAAAAATTTTCACGATTGGTGGGGAATGATTAAATTTGGGATAATAAACATATCAAACAAATGAACAGATTAAAAATCCTTAACCGGCATCTTTCCGGTAAATCAAAACTCCTTTTGGCCGTCTTTTTTCTGATGGCTCTGGGGCTCATCACATTCCTTGTCTCGCCTTTCCTCCTCATCTGGGTTAATTGGAGCTTAGCCTGGAGAGTAGGAGCAACAGGTCTTTGTACAACCATCGTCCTTTTCGTAGGCTGGTGGTTCCTCTACAACTCATTTTGGACAACCATAGATGCTATCCGCAATGAGTAAGAAAAAGACAAAGACTCAGATTATCGAGGGTGATAACAGGACCAAGATCGGTCAGCAGGCTAAGAAGAAAACAAGAGACCAACTATGCGACTTATGCCGGAACTATCTTGAGAAGAAAGAGTCTTTCAAATGGTTCATTGAAAGATACTACGGCCTTCAGAAATACCTGGACCTCTGGGAGTTAGCAGAAAACGATCAGGAGGATCATCTCCGTAATGAACTCGAAGCAATTTGGTTTGGCCTCCCCGACAACATCTTCAACATTCAGTGTGCGCCTCCAGGCTGGGAGTCATTCATCGCTTTAATTGATGAGTAGTATGAAAAAAGTAACTATCAATGACAAAGAGGTCAACGTACATGACCAATTCGAGTATTTCCAGCCTAATACTCACACCGATGGCGATTGTGTAATCCGGGCCCTTTGTAAAGCTACGGGCTGGGACTGGAAGAAGGCATATTGCTTTGCTTTCATCTCTACTATCAAAGAACAGTTCATGCCGAACTGTAAAGATGGAGAACGGATCGTCTATAAGAAGTTGGGATACAAATGGCATGCCCACAACAACCGTAAGAAAAGACCTTCCGTACTGGAATTCGCTCAGGAACACCCGGAAGGTACTTACGTACTCTCTTTAGCAAAACATCACGTCTGTGTCTCTAACGGGTCTTATTATGATATTTGGGACTCTGGACGCAGAAAAATTTATGGATACTGGCAAAAACCCGAAGAAAATGAAAAAACAAAATCTGACACCCCTGCAGAAGACCTTCTTTAAGGAAATGGAGCAGACCATCGATTCCGATCTTGCAAAGCTTCTTAGCGACTACACGCCGGAAGAAATCACGAAAGCTAAGTTTGTTATTATCCCCGATGAGAAACAGCTGGCACTTACAATCAAAGTTGAAATCCCTACGGCATGAGTATCGTTAAAATCTTCTACGACGTAGAAACAACCGGAGCAAATCCCAATAAGCACTCGCTACATCAAGTAGCGGGTCTTATTGAGGTTGATGAACAAGTCGTGGATGAATTCAACATCTACTCTCGTCCTCATCCGAAAGCAATCCTGGAACCCGAAGCTCTCAGCATTTGCAAAGTGACGCCAGAACAATTGCAAAAATATCCAGCTATGGAAGATGCAAAAACTGAGTTCTGCCGCACTATAGCAAAGTATGTCAATAAGTATGATAAGCGAGAGAAGGCTTATCTTATTGGCTATAACAATTGCGGATTTGATGATAAGTTCTTGCGAATGTGGTTCACTCTGTGCGGGGACAACTACTTTGGATCTTGGTTCTGGTCAGACTCTCGAGACACGATGGTCTTAGCTTCTGAATATCTAGAATCCCGTAGACCTAGTATGCCGAACTTTCAACTTCACACTGTAGCTCAGACTCTCGGCTTAGAGGTCGACGAATCAAAGCTCCACGATGCCTCTTACGACGTTTTACTTACTCGGCAAATCTACAGAATTGTGACAGGCCGAGAAATTGAAATCTAGCACTATGATAATCAAAACCATCCTCCTTCCGACTGACAAGGCCTCAGTTATTCAGCAAAGACATGCTGAGTTTGAGTGCACACTATCTGAACTCGCTGTTACTTCTGGTAACAAAGCGAAAGTAACCGTATCTGGGCCAAATGATAAAATGGCTCAGCTTTTCGAACTAATAGGAGAGTCTATCTATGGAAGTAAAAAGGACTAAGCACCGTCTTCTTTACCCTCTGTGGGAGTTTGAGTCCTTCTATCACATCAAAAGGGATGCTCTCCCAGAGTGTATGGAACTTCTCCCTGATGGGATTCATGTTGCTATCTACTTGACCGATGAGCAAGCTAAAGAGAGGGACGGGCAACTCTTTCCCCGGTGCCCAGTAACTGGAGCTTTTTGCCGATGGGACTCTGACTATGAGTCACTAGGCGATTTATTCTAAAACCCCTCCTAATTTCACTTTTAACCCTTGGCCTTATAAAACCATTAGACCAAGGGTTAAAAGTGAAATTAGGAGGGTTTTAGGTGTGGTTTTGAAGGGGTTTTATTTCTTCTTGTTGGTTGGTTTTTCCTTATATCTCGACGCATAGATAGCTCGGCCCTGGGCTTCGGCCTGTGCTTTGGTTGGATAGACCTTTCCGGTGTTTCCCCATTTGTAGCCTCCGGGGACTTTGTGTACTGGCATATCGTATTTATTTAGAAATGGTTATGTGCTCTACTCCGAGAATTTCAGTATGTGGGTTCTTACTGATAACATCAACTTGTCTGTCTTTGATCTGTTTGGTCTTCCAAAGGAACCCAAGAAAGCGCTTATATTTAACCGTCTCAGCTACCACGAGGGAATCTCTGTTCTGGAGTGTTCCCACGAACTCTTCTTTTGTAAGCAATCCGTCAAAGTCATACCAAGCATCGCCGGAATGTATTTTTACTGCTGGTATAATGAGCGAATCCTTAGTGATGATAACAGTGTCTTTAGGAACAGACTGTAGATTGATAATCGTTTCGGACTGAGTCTTATTCACAGAAGCTAGATCCCTATTCTTCTTCTGTAAGGATTTAATAAGTACAGCATCCTCAGCTCGGAATCGTTCATACTCCTTCACGGTCAACTCAAGAGACTCTACCCTGGCAGCACTAAGGGAGTCCTTGGTTCGGTAAAACTCAACATCAGTAAGAAGCGCTTCGGTATTTTTCTTATACCGATCCCGTTCTTTCCTCAGCTCGGATAGAGTTCGATCTGTCCAAAGAACGGCAATAGCAGTCAACGCTAAGATGACTGCTACGACAACATATTTGGAGAATTTTTCCCCGTTCATGTTAATCTGTTTTTACAGTTCCTTCGACAAACTCTGGAAACCCAACACCGATAACAGGACCAGAAGCCCCAGCAGAAGCAGGATGAAGTTTATAATATTTACCCGGCTCCACATAAGTATATTTCTGGGTCGTGCTCTTCGTAGAAAACCCGAGTGAAGTCTCCTGATACTTAGAAGGGTCAAGAGGGATAAGGGTAATCTGAAGCGGGACCTGACTATAATCGCCCTGAGCAAAAATCAGGCCGAGGTTATCGAACCGCTGAAAAGGCATCTCTTTTGAGATAGAAGAGATGTTCTTATAGGTAACAGAAGACACCTCGTCGTAGTCTACGACAATTGCAAAGGACTTAAAAGAACCAGAAACCGTGTAGTTAGTAACTCCCTCTGTAATAACAACAGTGTCTTCAAAAATAACGTAGGGCTTATCTGTGAAATAACAGTTCGTGTTAACTAGATCGCCTAACTGAGTGCCATAAGAGATGCCTGTAACTGTATAAGTTCCTACAGAAAGTGTTGTCTCTACCCCGGTTGTTACTGCCGTCTGAACTCCGGTTGAACTTCGGAAGACCAAAGCAACCGAAGAAGGCAAACTCTGCTGGATCGCATAAAGAACTTCCTCGTTTGCAACAGCCCTAGTTGCATACATAGAATTGTTGTCTACAAGTCTGTAGCCAACAGTAAAAGTTACGAGCTTCTCTTTTTCCAGAGGTTCTTTGTTACATGCCCCGAAAAGGAGCAGACTTGCTATAAAAGCGAAAAGGATTTTAAGATGTTTCATAAATACTGAAATTAGTTATGTTCTGTAAATATAAGAACTTCTCGTTGTATTTCTACGACGGCTATTTTTTGGACCTCTTAACTCCTCCTAGTTTGTCTGCCCATTTCTCTGTATAGAAAGAATAATAAGAGACCCGCCAATTCTTGTTATAGATTACAGCCCAAAAAAAGAGACGGCAGTCCTATTATGATAAGATAAAAAGGACCGAGCATCTGGGACTGCTTACAGTGCCCATATTCATGACAGATAACTACAGGATAACCTTTGCCCGCTTCAATAAAAACATATTTGCCCAAACTGATCCCGCTTCTCATCTTTGTAGCAAAAAAACCCCAGCCGCCCCAAAACCAAAAGATGCTTCGGGTCGAAGAATAGCCACAAACAATAACCCAAGTAGGTTTTGCGGAAGCTGCCAAAGATAGAGGAGCGTTCTCAGAATGGTTCTCATTATTCGTAGTGGTGTTTCGTGTGTTCCGAGTTGTCCCACACAAGGTGTTTACCTTTATTTGCAGGGATTTGTCCTTTATGAATCTCGCTGTTTATTTTCCGATTCAAATCAGATTGCTGTTTTCCGAACATCCCATTTCCACTCCCTTTCACTGCATCGGAAACGGCTTTACAAAACTCTGCTGTCATCTTCTTCCCTCTATTCCATCCGGCTCTACCTCTAGCATAGTAGTGGGGTTTCCCCTTCTGAGCAGCAGACATCTTAGCTAAAGCTTCTCGGGTGTGCTTAAGTCCGATGTGAGACTCAGACATCTTTTTACGAGTAGCAAGATTTTGTTCCTCTGTTCGACTCTTATATGGATTACCGCCTGTCCCGCCTTCTGTCATATTATAGCCACTAGGCATAAGAGTGTCATACTTAGAGATGTAAAACCTCTCTTTTTCATCAAGTTGTTCTACTGAGCACTCTTCCAACACTTCGAAATCAAAAACCTCTTCTCCGTAATGGCGCAAAGCGTTATAGAAATATGAAGCTCGGCCATCTTTAGCGTTCCTCCTGTGTTTTCCTTTCCGGGCTTCAATATCTACTGATTTGCCTATGTATCGCTTGCCGTTTAAGCGATTAGTATACATATAGATACCAATCATTTCTTCTTACGTTCGGCTGTACAGATTGCCATACTAAACTCCGATTTGACATCGAAACACGGACATTGTTTTATCCATTCGTTCCGTTCGATTTTCCCGTTTCCGTTTTTGTCCGGGCTTGCGTCCCGATGCCCGATAACCTCAACAATCGGGTATTGGTTGATTAGACGGTAAACCAAATCGGCCAATGCCTGTTTCTGTTCCGGCGTCCGGGTATCGGCCGGTTTCCCGTTTTCGTCAAGGCCGCCAACATACACGATCCCGATTGAATGTTTGTTGTACGATTTCCCGGACAACCCGGCCGTGTTGCAATGCGCCCCGTCACGCGACAACGGCCGCCCGTCCTCAACCGTTCCGTCAAGGTCCACGACGTAATTGTAACCAATCATCGCAAACCCGCGTTCTTGGTGCATTTTGTCAATATCGGCGGCGCGTAAATCTTGACCGGCCCGGGATGCCGTGCAATGGATAACAATTGCGTCAATGTTTTGTTTCTTCATTTGCTTCGTCCTTTTTGGCGTCCTCAAACGTCATTCCGATTTCATCTTCCAATTTGAATTTCATAAACCGGCGCAACCAACGGAAAATTGGGTGGTCCGAAATAACGGCCGCGTTTTCAAGGAACGACCAAAATTCCACGCCACAACAAAACGCCGTAAAGTAATTGGCAAATCGCAACCGGGATTCGTTGGCCACGGTTTGGTCCAACATTTCGGCCAACACTATTCCGATAAGGATAAAAACGAATTTGTATATGGTCCGCCACGCCTTGACCGATTCGAACGCGAACCGTTGTTTGGTACGCTTGGCTACGACCGCCGATTTGATAACGCCGGTTATGAAATCAACCAATTCGAATACCGTTACCGTTATGAACAACGGCAACAGGTTTTCAACGAACAGGGAAAGGAACCCGGCAAGGATTCCGGCCAATATCTTTGCCGGGTATATCATCAAATTTCGTATCATTTTACACCCATTCAATTACCTTTATAACGCGCCCATAATCTGTTGCAAAATGGACTTTCAAATGTTTGTAACTACCCGTTGCAACGACCGGCGACACGGGCGTTGCCGTTCCGGCCTGTAATTCCGCATCCGTAAACAAATGTGTTGATAATCCCACAATGTCATAACTACGGCGTCCCTGTAAATCGCAAAATTCGTAATAAACGGGCGTTGCATTAAGCGAATTGAAATTGAACGAATCCCCGGAACGCGTTACGCTTGCGTTAACGACCTTGAAATACGCGTAATCGCTTTGTATTCCCGAACCGACGATACGGGCTTTATAATCGCCATATTCAAGGCCCGTAAAGGTTTCATCAATGCCCGTAATCGAACGCGACGTTAACAAGACGTCGTTTTTATATAATTCAATCGTCGTGTATCCGGCCGTCGCGTAATCGGTGCGCAAATTCAAAACGACGTCTTGGCCCTCATTATAATTGCATTTCGTACCAAGATTCGGGCAAATATCCGTATTATAAACGTATGCCGTCGGCGTTTCTTCCTCAACCGTTACAAATTGCGTTTGCGGTACATACGTACGGTTTTCATATAATTTTTTATACCTCAATATGATACGATTATTTGCCGCCAAATTAGCGTTGAACGCGTCCGGCGTAAAATGTGTTACTTTTGTATTGGTCCCGATGTTTTCAACAATTGTAATATCTGTTATTACGCCGTGTTTTGTCCGGGAAATATTGGCACAAAACATAATATGCCCTGTTTGCCATACCGCGTCCCCAAGTTTTAACCCGTACGCGCTTTGGTCCTCAACAACATCCATTTCGTCCCACGTCCTAAATTCATACGTGGTAACGTTTTGTTTCAAACCATACGCGTATGTCAAAAGTCCCGAACAGACGGAACCGTAAAAACACGCGCAATTTATACCGTGGTATGTCCTACCCAACGCGCTACGGGAATCTTCGGCGGAAACATTTTCGGTATATAGGACGCTTCGCGGATTTTTTACCGCCGTCATAAATGTTTCCAACAAAACATCTTCGAAAACGAATTGGTTGTATTCTTTCACGGAAGAATAAACCACACCTTGGTATTCTTGATTCTGTACAAAGGAACCGGAATTGTTCGGCATATTTGCCGCCACGGGCGTCCATTTCAAATTTGCGAATTGCAACGCCTTTCGAATCGCGTTATATACGCCGATGTTTTCCGGCACGTCGTCAACATCGCCGCCAAGACCGCCATATTTTGCGATATAATCCGGATATAATGCGCCGCCGTTAATGTCTTTTGTTGCTTCGTTTGCATCATAATAATACAACACAAAATCATTTGGTTGTAAATACGCGGTCGTATCGCGGGTTGCGATTGTATCGTTTTGTGTAATGACCAAAAAAACACGCCCGGACCGTAATGTGTATGTCGTATTATCCGTTATGGTTTTTAACGAATTTGTCAAAACGTCGAAAACAAATAATGTATTGATTGTTATTTGAATACTGTTTGACAATTTGTTATATACAACGCCACGCGCCGCAACGTATTTTTTGATGTATTTAACCGCATTTGCAATTTCGCCAATGGTTTGCCCGGTAAAAATTAACCCATTAACCAAATTGTAATCATATTCATTACTTTGGTTAATACGTCCTTGAACCATTATATAACCATCTTCCGCAAACGTATATTGCAAGACGTCCGAAATTCCGGACGACCTCGGCCCAACCCTGGTTACATTACCGCCCGAATCGCATTTAACAAAGAATGGAACATTGTTGGATGCGCGACCAATTATTATTTTGTCGCCCGCTAAAACCTGTATTGGGTCGCTATGGCCTTGACCGCCGCCCGTTATGAATGTGCTTGCCGTTGAATAATAACCAATGTTATGGCAAACCGACGGCGAAATAAAGGATTTTACCGCAAGCCCGGCAATATTTGGTGCAACGTTAATGAACGCCAATAAATCCTTGTTAATGTTCGTTTGCGAATCAATCTTGACGTTTAATGTACGCTTTATGTAATCCGCATATAACGCGCCACCAATTATGTCTTGGTTTGCATTGTTCGGGTCATAATACAACAACATGAAATCCGTTTCAAGCAATTGGGCCGTTGTGGCGCGTGTGGCAATGGTATTTGTATTTGTCAAAACCAAAAAACGCGTCGAACCCAACGTGTATGTATTCGAATCCGTAATTGTCGTTAATGCCCCATCCCCGGGGTTCCAAACGAACAATGTGTTTAATACAACCGACAACGTATTGTTGGAATGTTCATATTGTACGCCACGCGTCGCAACAAACTTTTTAACGTTCGGTATAATGGAATCCAATGTTTTTCCGGTATAAATCAAACCATTAACAATGATTCCATCATTGCCGGAAATAACGCGGCCTTGAACGCTTATATAACCATCCGCATTAAATGTTTCTTCGTAAACGTCGTTAATGCTTGTTGATACGTGGGTTGCGCTTATAAAGTTACCCGACGAATCGCATTTGAAATAAAACGGCATACCCCTGGAAACGCCGCCAATAATGATTTTGTCGCCCGCCGAAATTTGGATTGGACCGCTATGACCATAATCCGCGCTATTTATGTATGTTCCGTTTGGTAAATAATACCCGATATTGCTACATACCGCCGGGGAAATTTCGCTAATAACGTCAATTCCCATCAAGCGATAAACGGGGCCAATGGAAAACGCGTTTAATATTTCATTTGTCCACGTACCGTTGTATGCGAAAAGCCCGATACAATTATTTGGAACAATGAATGGCGAACCGAAATTTGAATAGTTACCCGGTCCGCCGATATAAAACACGTTATGGTCCGGCGTACCGGGTGTTGTTGACGGAATAGCAAGCCCGGCAAATTGATAACCGGCCCCCAACGAATTTATCATTGACAACAACGATTGTTGAAGCAATGCACCTGTAATTTCATTGTTGCCGTTCGTTTTGACAACCTGTTGTATCGCCGCTTTTAATGTTGCGTAATTCGGCATATTTCAAGAATCTATTGGTTATTATAATCGTTGTTGAAATCGGCGTTGAAATCGCCGCGTTGCGCCTTGACGTAACCCAAACCGATTTTCTTTGCAACCGTGGCCGTGTCAAAAACCGCTTCGACGGCCGCGACGTCGCCGTTATCTTCCCATTCCGGGGTAATTAAGAACGTGTCCAAACTATAGCGCTGGCCGTGATATTCAATCTCTGCGAAATCAGCCAAGCGAATGAACCTCATGACATCCAAAAGATATTCGGACGCAAGAAAAGTGAAGTGGTATCGTTTTTCTGAAATCTGCTTAATCGGGAAGAAATAACCGTCTCTGTTCTCGCCCTCCTCTTCAAACGCGTATTCTGGCTTAGCCAAATCACTCGGAAGATATAGAACATTCTTAAAAGACGGGGACTTATATACAATTGTTCCCGCGTCCATTGTGAAGTCATTAGTGTCCCACCAAGTGATCTTCAGATACGGCTGAATGTCATTTACGACTGTAAAAACTTCAGAATAATAAGAGACTGAATTTATAACAGCTTCTAGATAATACCGGCCATTATCAAGACGAGTGAACGCGGGCAATGTTCCAGGATAAACAAGAACGTCATACCCAAGAGAAGCAAATCGTTTCGAAGTTAGTCCTGTGTTAATCAACTTAGTGCGGCAATTCTCGAGAGAAGCATTCGTATTTGCATCGTGAAGAAATATGTTACCAATAGAAACTGTGGGCTGCCCTGAAATGATTGGGACGAGCATCTGGAAGGGCAAGATAAACCCTGCAGGGGTAAACAGGGGATATACTTGGTTGTAAATCCACCACTTCCGAGCATTCTGTTGCCCAATAGACGTATACCAAGGCAATACTGACAAGTTGTTATTCGGTATCATAGCACAGTGTTACGTTTGCATTTCGGGAAGATAGATTTATGGACATTTTCGTTATTTCCCCTTCTCCTAAGTTTGTTTTTATGAGCTTCATTAAGTCTGGGTCATTTAATACAGGAAACCGCAAAGTCTGATTCTTTAGCCTCTTTATGCCTTGCGCATGCATTTGAACTCCATTTATTGTGTAATCATAAGCAGGCATATCAAATGCATAGTATTGCTGAAGAAGACAAAATGCTACATAGGCATTCTGTAAATAATGGTCACTCTGGTTATAACGATAATTCCAATAGGGTAAAACTAGAATACCGTCTCCTGTTAATATTTCAAGGGAGACAACTCGATATGTTGCATTCGCTCCGATAGAATATATCCTGAGAGTGTCTGCACCGTTTGGAACATTGTCTAAGTCAATAGTTAGGGTTCCTACTGTATCAATAATAATATCTGTTTGTGAAGCAACAAGTGTTCCGCCCCGTATAAAAGAGACAGCAGCAAGTCCAGAGGTTGTCAAAGACAAGATTTCTAAAGTAAGTCGGACTTGTCCCCCGTTAAAATAGTCCCCGTAAACGGGAACACTCTTTAACCCCGGAAAAGAGCCAGAAACTGGGTTACTTATCACCATTTTATCCCTGATTGCACTCAAGAGTACAAATCCGTCTTTTGAAATGCCCCCCGGGTTCAACAGAACATAGTCAATGTCGGACGTAAATCGGGACACGTTGATCTGTTCAATATTGTCGGGGTTAACATATTTTGAAATAATGTCGACGGGGAATCCCTGGAACAACTGTGTAACTTCGTCCATCCATCCGAATTGATACCGAGCAGCCATTGCAGGTTTCTCAAACTGGAACTTGTCCTGAGCAAATGCCCATGTTTTACCATTTCGGGAAACTCGTTGTGCTGTTAGGTCTATACCAACACTCGGAAGATTAGAGTAAGATCCCCCATTACGGAAATATTGGATGTGTTCAACCCGGAAACGATTATCTGAATCAATAAACCAGTAACAGCGAAAACAATCCCGTAACATGTCTGTGATATTCTTCAATGTTATCGGCGCTTTTTGAGCAGATTGGTCGTAGCCCGCTGTTACAATATTTGATTTCGGTGTGATTACTAGAGTCTGTTCTACCCCAATGAGATTCACTCCGTATAGGAATTCCGAGTAAACTGTAGTTGCATCATGAGTTATTCCAGGTGCAATTTTGCCCAGTAATACGGATATTACTGAAGCAAGGGGATATGCATGGCGTATCGTAAAAGACTTTCGTCCGGACTCCTCCACTAACCAATCAAACGATGAAAAAGTGAACCAGACCGAGATCCGTCCCCAAGCATTACGAGAGACAGGGAAGAACTCGGGTTCCCAGAGTAGGTAAGGTGGCTCATAGTACTGGCCCGGCTGGTATATTCCCCACTGAGTTGGGGTGGATACTAAAGTTGTTGAGAAGTGTATAGTGCTCGGGAAATAGTAACCGAACACCCACCCGTAGTTTCGATTGTTTTCTACAATATCATCAGAAGGGATTGGATATGTTTGTAGGCCCCGAATCATTGTAGTGTCCAGCAGGTAGCGAGCATAGACGGGCATGTCGTGAACATACAAAGATACTGTTCCAAATGCACCCGTTCCAGAAACTGGATCGAGCGTAACATTATACGGGGGAACTCCATAGTGTCCTGTATCTCTTAACCACAATACGACGTTGTCCGAGTTTCTCTTTATCGAAAATCTTGTTGAGTCGTTTCCCGTGTCTTCATAGATAAGGGTGTAGCCCCCGGCTGTTGCTTCGAAAAACTCCCCGAACCTTTCCCCCGATGAGTCGATCACTGTAAATAACTCGGGTAACGCCGGGTCAAAATCACCAGATGTTTCAGCGATTCTGATTGTTTTATTTAGCGAAAAATGCAAATAGTCTTTCAGCTTGTTAACTGTTTGATCAGCAATGGTGATAGTTTCATCTTGCTCAACACTCTCGCACTCTTGCTCCCACCACATCCCCGAGAGAAAACATCCAATAACTGACTGGCCGGGGATATATACTTGCACCATCGGCCGTTTATCTGCTTTAACATGTGCAATTTCCGGAGTCAACTCAATCAGATCATACTCTTTCTCCATACCCGCTAGAACAGCGGAATATTGGTCTTCCGTAGTAGGAGTAACAGTTACAGTCTTTGCATCTTCATCAAACTCACAATCCGTTTTCCAAAAAGTACCAGTCCAATACTTAGCCCAGTTTCTCCCCGCGTCGTACGAAATATAAACTTTTATTAAGAACTGAAAATCGAAAGCCCGGCTAACAATCCACGAGTAGTCCGGTTCCTCGAAAACCAGTTTCCCCGAAAGTTTTGCTCGAAAGAACTGCTGTCCTTCCTGTAACTCAAAATCTTTTGAGAGATCGTCTTTATATATGGGAAAAACTTGACGGTTAATATATTCGGAGTACGTTGTAACAGAAGCGGAGAACAAACCAAAGTAGTGCGCATCTAAAGCCGCAGAATTGTATGAAATCCGAGTATATGCACAATTGACTGGCACTTCAAAAACACCCTCCGTCGTAGATATGAAGATGTAAGAAATGTAGTTCATCTGAGAGTCATAAAAACACAAGTATGCATCCGATAAAACAAGAGTATTATCTGATTTAAGCAACTTATACTCAGCCCCCGCCTCAACCGGGATCCGATCTGTTGTGTTATATGCAAGAGCGACAACAGTGTCTCCGGTACCGATGTCCAACTGTACCCCCTTAGTAATAGCCGCGGGGTTTAACAGATTGGATGTCGGCCGTTCGAATTCAAACCTGTATATCGGATTCATTTGTGTCAACTCTTCTTTTGCCACAAATATATAAATTCTTTCTTAGTTTTTCAGCTTCCGGGTAAGATTTTTGTAAACAAAAACAGTATTACCCTTACTGTCCATATATACCCTTTTCTCGTTTTGTCTCCGAATTTCTTCCACGCTTCGCTCAAGGCGGGATACGTCTGTCCCGTTAGTAGTAGCTAAAGCAAAGTCCCCGAGCTTATTATAAGCATTCATGTAACGAGAAGCGAAAGAACCATCATTAAAAGATTTGATAACGTCTGGAATAATGTTGCGGTATTTTCTAGAATTCCTTTTATTAATAATTGCAAAAAACTCTCCCCCTTCAGCCCTTCTCTTAGTGCCGTCGGATTTAGTACCAAGATCTACGTCGTGGCCGGACTGGTGAGAGCCGCCACGGAGAAGCTCAACAGTACCTTCCCCGTAAGACTCCTTAGCGATCTGAGCTGCTTTCATTTTAGAAGCTATAAAGGATGCCCACATAACAGCAATTCCTGCAATAGCTGCGGGGGGAAATGCTCCTAAAGCAGACCAAATATTAGCTGAAGCAGTAACAAGAGAGCTTATCTGAGTAAGCGTATCAATATTCGCTTGAGCTTGCTGAGCTTTCTTTTTTTCCCTAAGAGCTTCAGCCTCCTTCTTTTTATTGAGCTCTAGTTCCTTACGAGCTGTATCTACTAAATTAGCATAGCCAGCATTTCGGGCTTCCAACTCAAGTTCGAGGAACTTCTGAGCAGCATCAGATTCTTTTTGAGCGCTTGCCAAAGCTTCTTCTGCAGCTTCTAATCTAGCTTGCGTAATCTCCCTCAAACTGCTCAAAATCTGATCAGTGATAGTCTTTAAAGCTTCTGCAGCATCAGAACTAAATCCAAAGAGCTCCCAAATATTGCTGACTTTAGTACCTTTCTTAAGCTGGCGGTCTATAGCATTGATTTGGTTTTCTAGCGTCTTAATAGTCTTCTCTGTAAGGGCTTTCTGTTCGCCCGTCTGAATATCAAGAAGAGCTTTTTGAGCCACGATCTCTGCCTTAAGTCTCTCTTTCTGCTGCTGAAGTTGGAAACGAGCAATCTCCCTCTCAGAGTGTTCTCGAAGATTGAATACGCTCTCTTCATAAGACTGGTCGACGTCTAGCTTGGCCTTAGCTATCTCATTCTGGGATCGAACAGCTTCCTCTTTTGCCATCTGATCATATTTAGCATTGATAGCGGCCTCTTCCTGACGTACATCAGAAGCCAAAGCTCTGTTAGCAGTGAGAGCAGCTTGTCTCTCATTCTCAATAGCTTGGAGCCGGAGGTTCATTGCTTCCGTAGTCCCTTCTGAGACTAGAGCAAGCTGGAGGTCAATCGTTTCTGCTTCCTTATCTAACTGGTCCTGCCGAATCTGATTCTCAAGGTCAAATCTGTCTTTCTGATATTGAACCCAACGAGCAACGAGCTGTTGAGTGAGAGCTTCAACCTCAGTATCAGTAAGATCCCTTTCTGTTGCTAAGCGGAACTCAAGGTCTTCGACTTCCCTGTCGTATTCCATCTTAAGGACCTGACGCTGTTTCTCAGCCGTCTCTTGACGTCCTTTAAGACGAGCGTCCTCGAGCTCTCGAACAGCGGAAATATTTGCTAAACGCTCTTCGTTGTTAATATCTTCAATATCAAGGACCAACTGTTTCTGAAGATTAACAATCTGACCGTTCATTGCTTTTCTAGCAGCAAGAGTCAGATTGCTCTCAGTCTGGAGCCGAACCTTAAGATCGACTATCTGACGAGCAATGTTGGCTTTAGCCATCGTCCGCTCTCGATCAAATCGAGTTCTCAGAAGAGCATTCTGAACGTCCTCGGCGCTCCTGAGAGCCGCCCTCTCTAAAGCAGCTACCTCAAGAGCCTGCTGTCTATGCTCT
>Ga0233366_1000416_pt1 | contig 14965 bp, 15 predicted proteins | sample ElkDunMinimDraft_23_FD_191536 | JGI IMG/M metagenome (GOLD analysis project Ga0233366, IMG submission 191536) | Fecal eukaryotic communites from dung pellets of Tule Elk in California, USA - Elk Dung C4 | ecosystem: Host-associated > Mammals > Digestive system > Large intestine > Fecal | place...
TTAATGCACTAACGATTAATCGGCCTTATTCCATACTTTAGATGTAAATCGACTGCAAAGGTATAAAAATAAATTTAAATATACAACGATTAATCGCAAACGATTTTTCGGCACAAAACTACCAAAATGCCGAAGATACGGCATTACTATAATATATAGAGGCATAAACATTTGACACACAACCGCTACAGATAAGGCACAACTAGCCCATAGATATGCCACAGTGATCGCGAGGTGGTCGCGTAGCCCGCGGGCAACTTGAGAGTAACCTAAAAGCCACAGAAAGCCCATAGATGTCCCAGAGATCTCCTATGGTGGTCGCCTAATTTGCAAGTCGCTTTTTCTATACCAAAGGTATGCTAAGGGTATACAAAAGGCAAGTATATATTAAAAAAGTACAAAAATAGTTGCATAACTCAAAATAAATGACTACCTTTGCAGCCGAATAAGTATTCGCTATTCGCGAATTGCGTAAAATATTAGATAATTAACTAATATACAAAGATATGAAACCACAAGATATTGTTGTTTTATTGAAGAAATTAACCCCTCAAGGAAAGGTTCTTTCTGCCAACGGATTGGCAGTCTCATTAGGTATGAGTGCCTCAACAGTGAGCGAGTGCTTGGAGCGTTGCAAGAAAGCTCAACTTGTTGATCGTAATAAAAAGCGCGTCAACACCTTGGCGTTGCAAGAGTTTCTTGTACACGGAATTCAGTATGTATTCCCATCTGAGACAGGACGCGTAGGGAGAGGAGTTCCAACATATATCAGCGCTTCGCCCATCAAAGAGCAAATTTCCAATAGTGCTGAGAGTTATGTGTGGCATGATGTCAAAGGCTCTGCGCGTGGGCAGCAAATACAACCATTATACAACACCATCCCTCAAGCAGTCAAGGAGGACAACGAATTATATCAACTATTAGTAATAGTGGATACGCTTCGTATGGGTCGCGTGCGCGAAAGAGAAATTGCTATTGCGGAATTAACCAAACATATCAACGGTTATGCAGAAAACTAATAACGAGCGGTTGCAGACTATTGCATCAGCCATGCAGGAACTCAATGCACGCCTTGTGTATGTGGGTGGTGCGATGGCAGGTGCGTATGCTAACGACCCAACAGCCACGGAGCCGCGAACAACCTTGGATGTGGATTGCGTAGTTGATTCTAACTCGTATGCTGAACATGTAGCTTTTGAAGAACTACTCCGCGAGAAACATTTTCACAACGACCACGACTCCGAGCCGCCTGTGATATGCCGATGGGTATATAATGGTGAGTTGGTGGATGTCATGTCAATGAATGAGCAAAGTCTATCCTTTGGCAATAGATGGTATAGCATTGGCTTTGAGCATCGCGAGCTATATACATTGCCTTCAGGACAACTGATTTACCGATTGCCCGTAACCTATTATATCGCTACGAAAATAGATGCGCTGTATTCACGAGGTGGGGAAGACTGGCGCGGAGCGAAAGATTTTGAAGATATTATCTATGTGCTTAACTATTGTACGGACTTTCTGGACAAGTTTCACGCAGAAGAAGGATTGGTTAAGAATTATCTTGCCGAGCAGTTTGCTGCCATGTTGAAGCGACCTAACTTGTCCGAAGAAATAGAGTGCGCCATCAATCCCGATGAAATAGAGCGAACGGACATGATCCTTGAGATACTTCATGCCGTCGCATCATATCGTCCACAAAGACTCAAACTCCAGTTTGTTAGCGATTTGCACTTGGAGTTTGCGCAGAATAGACAATATCTGCAAGACTATCCGCTACAAGTAACAGGCGATGTCCTTCTTATTGCAGGTGATAGCGCGTATCTCGATTTACCAGAATCAAAACAAAACACCTATAGCGATTATGCTTTCTGGGACTGGGCTTCTGCCAATTATAGTCAGGTGATTGTTTGCCTCGGCAATCATGATTTCTATGGGCATTACGATTTGACAACTATGCCCGATGGCTATTGCAAACAGATTCGCCACAACGTGCATGCCTACTACAATAGTGTGGTGCACTTGCAGGATATAGACATCATCGTTTCCACATTGTGGGCGAAGATTGAACCATACGACGCATTCCTTACCGAGCGCAATGTGAGCGACTTCTACCGAATCATGTACGATGGGCATCGCTTAACTGCTGAGGATTTCAATCACGAGCACGAACGCTGCCTGCAGTTTATCAAAAAAGCAGTGGCAAAGAGTCAAGCCAAAACAAAAATTGTGCTTACACACCATGTTCCCACTCACTTGTGTACAGCAGAGGAGTTTCGTGGAAGTACCATTAGCGGAGCGTTTACGGTGGAATTGGGCGACTATATAGCGGATTCTGGTATTGATTATTGGATATACGGACACTCACACCGCAATATAGATGCACAGATTGGCTCTACGCGCTTGATGAGTAACCAATTGGGCTATATCTCCCACAACGAGCAAGCAAGAAATGGATTTAATCCATCGCGTTATATAGATATTTAATTTGCACATTTCAAAAAAAAGTAGTACTTTTGCAGAGAAAATTGGAACGTTAGTATTAAACAGCACATTCACATGTTCAAAAAAGAATTATCATACTATTTCTCTACGCCAATTGCGTATATCGTGATTGGGTTGTTTCTGTTGGCGGTCAGTCTATTCCTTTGGGTAATACCTGGGCAATGGAACGTGATTGAATCAGGCTACGCACAAGTGGATGGGTTGTTTCAAATCAGTCCATGGTTGCTCATGCTTGTATGCCCTGCGCTGACTATGCGCCTCTTTGCCGAAGAGCGACAAAGTGGCACATGGCTCCTTTTGCGTGCGCAGCCCATTGCGTTATGGAAGATTGTCGTAGGCAAGTATATGGCAGCGTTTGCGCTGACCGTATTGGCACTATTGCCTTGCGTGGTGCACTACTTTATTGTCTTCTATATGGCGGAGCCAATAGGCAATATTGATGGTGGACAATTCATCGGATCGATGATGGGATTGGTATTCTTGAGTGCTTCGTTTACAGGTGTTGGTATGCTATGTAGCACATTGACTAAGAGCCAGTTAGTATCGTTTATCTTGGGCGGAGTGAGCTGCTTTATCCTATTTTGGGTAACACTACAAGACCACTATAGCAGTATCTCACGCGGTGTTGTAGATTTGCGCGATGTGGTATTCTTCTTGAGCGTGGCTATAGCAGCAGTCATAGTAAGTATCCTTATCATGAACCGCGCCGAAAAACGATAATTTATGACACGCATCGGTTTATTGAGCGATACACATAGTTATCTAGATCCACGCATATTGGAGCACTTCGCGGATGTGGACGAGATATGGCATGCAGGGGATATTGGTAGCGCCATGGTGCTGCAACACTTGCGTGAGTTCAAGCCCACACGTGCGGTGTATGGTAATATGGACAGCGGCGATGTACGGTATTCGCTAAGTGAGTTCTATCGTTTCCGCGTGGAGGACGTAAATGTGCTGATGACACATATTGGAGGATATCCAGGGAAATATAATCCATGGTTGTTACCGATGTTCAAGAAGGATACACCACAGTTATTCGTCTGCGGACATAGTCATATCTTGAAGGTGCAATACGACCCCACTTGGCAGATGCTGACCATGAACCCTGGAGCCGCAGGAAAACAGGGCTGGCAGACAGTACAGACATTGCTGAGATTTGTGATTGATGGGGCAGAAATTCGCGATTTGGAGGTGATTGAGTTAGAAAGACACTAGCCAAACGTCTCAAAACATATGTTTTACAACATGTTTGAGCCATTTTAGCCAAAAACGTGTTGCACAACATATAAAGAAGTCTTGCGGGAATGGTAAAAAAGCAGTACCTTTGCAGCGGATTTAAAAATCGACACAATCTTTTTTGTACCTTAAAAAATCAAACAGACTAATACCGTGGAAAAATAGCCGTCGTGAGACGGCTTTTTTCTTTATATGGTATTACGTAACGAAGTGAAGCAATACCATATGAGAGTCGTCAAAATGACGTTTTTTTTCTTCATATGGTATTACGTAACGCAGTGAAGCAATACCATATGAGAGTCGTCAAAATGACGGCTTTTTTCTTGGTATTACGAAGCGCTAGTTTCTTATCTCCTCTTTTTTATTTCCTCAGAGAGAAGGCGATAGACTGCTTTCTGCTCATCGTTGAGCAAATCCATATGATGGTTCATCACATTCTCGTCGCCACGGCGAGCAGGTCCCGTTTGTGCATCGCGCGGAGCAAGGGAATGAATCTTGGCAGACGTCTCATCTATCAATGGCAAGAGCGCAGAGAAAGGTATATGGGTATTCTTGAGCAGTTCCGCAGCCATGGTGTACATCAGGTTGGTAAAATTATTGGTGAACACCCCGGCTACATGTAGTCGCTCACGGTCGTGCTGCGTAGTTTCATACACATGACTGGTGATAGTCAGTGCCAAGGAATAGACTGCACTAATATCATCGATTCCACGTGCTTCGAAGAAGAGAGGCACCGTAGAAAAATCCTCTATCACGCGCGCCTTGCTGAAGGTTTGGAAGGGATAAAAAATGCCCGCATGGGGTTTGTCTTCGCCAAACACGGTGATAGGCATACTACCCGAAGTGTGCAGGTGCATCGCACGCTCTTTACCTTTGACTTGCGCTACCACCTCAGCTAAAGCTTCGTCCTTGACAGCGTAGATATACACATTTGCTGGAGGTAATTGGTCTAATCCCTCACGGCTACTGACCATCTCACAAGCGATACCTTTCTTGCGAAAAGCATAGTCCAAATTGGTGGCAACATTGCCCTTGCCTATGATAACGATATTCATGATTGGTGTATGGGTTAAAGGGTTAAAGGTTAAAGGCACGGTAAAACTCGGTGACAGCCACAATACCATTCTCCCATACTTCCAGATCCATTGACTCATTAGGCGAGTGGATGGCATTCTTCTCCAAGCCAAATCCCATGAGTATGGTCTTCACGCCAAGAATTTGCTCAAAGCTACTGATGATTGGAATACTACCTCCTCGACGTGCTGCAAGCGGTTTCTTGCCAAATGCCACCTCAAAGCCATGTTCTGCAGCCTTGTAAGCTGGAATATCAATTGGGCAAACATATCCTTGACCGCCATGCATAGGAGTGATGTCCACGCGCACACCCGCAGGCGCGATACTCTTCATATAGTCAACAAAAGCTTGGCTCACCTTCTCGTGGTCTTGATTAGCCACCAAACGGCAACTCACCTTGGCATATGCTTTGCTTGGCAACACCGTCTTACTGCCTTCGCCCGTATAGCCACCCCATATACCACAGATATCAAACGACGGACGACATGAGTTACGCTCCAAGGTGGAATAGCCCTCTTCACCAAAGGTGGCATCCACATCTATCGCTTGGCAATAAGCCTCCTCGGAGAATGGAATCTGTGCAATCATCTCGCGCTCTGCCTCAGGGATAGGCAACACATCATCGTAGAAATGCGGAATGGTAATACGGCCTTGCTCATCCACCACCTTTGCCAGCATCTCGGTGAGCGCATTGATTGGATTCTTCACGGCGCCACCAAAGTGTCCGCTATGCAAATCACGATTAGGACCCGTAACCTCCATCTGCCAATATGCCAATCCGCGCAGCCCCGTAGTGATGGATGGGGTGTCCTTACCAATCATAGAGGTATCGCTCACAAGGATGATGTCGCATGCAAGCAATTCGCGGTGTTCCTCAAGGAATGCCTCCAGGCTCGGACTACCAATCTCCTCTTCGCCCTCAAAGATGAACTTCACGCGGCAGTTCATCAGTCCCTCACGCACGAGGTACTCAAATGCCTTCACTTGGATCATGGCTTGTCCCTTATCATCATCAGCACCACGAGCATAGAGTCGGCCATCGCGGATAGAAGGTTCCCAAGGATCGGAATGCCACAGTTCGAGAGGCTCGACTGGCATCACGTCGTAGTGAGAATAGACGAGGACGGTGGGTATATTGCCAGAAGTCTGGAGTCCAGATTCCGGAATGTATTCCGCATAAACGAAGGGATTACCTTGTGATGGCATCACTTCTGCATGTTGTGCACCTGCTTCAAGCAATAATTCGCGCCAGCGTTCGGCACAACGGAGCATATCCTCCTTGTGTGCAGGTTGGCAACTGATACTAGGGATACGAATCAAACTCGCCCACTCTTCCATGAAGCGGGCACGATTTTCTGCGATATACGAACGGATATTCATGCTTCAAAATGTAATTTTGAGTGCAAAGATAGTATTTTTTTGTGAGATATACAATTTTTTTTAAAATTTAATATAAGACTTTTACTTAATTCTTGTATATTTGCATTTTTTTTTGTACCTTTGTATCGATTTTCTAAATATAACATCATAACAATGGCAAACATTATCATTCTTTGTGCGCCCAGCGGTTCGGGCAAATCGACTATGGTTAGACACTTGTTGGAAACTTATCCTGGCAAGTATGAGTTGTCTATCTCTGCCACTACGCGCGCTCCACGCGGGCAAGAGCAACATGGCAAAGAGTATTATTTCATCTCGTTACAGGAGTTTGAGCAACATATCCGCAACAATGATTTTGTCGAGTACGAGCAAGTCTATGAGGGGCTTTATTATGGCACTCTGAAGGCAGAGATTGATCGTATTCAGTCTGCGGGACGCACCATTGTATTTGATATTGATGTGAAAGGCGGTATCAACCTCAAACGTATCTTTGGTGATGCTGCACTGTCCATCTTCATCGCGCCACCATCGGTAGAGGAATTATCACGCCGCCTACACGGACGCGGAGATACGAGCGAAGACATGATTCAAAAACGCCTTGCAAAAGCCGAAATAGAGATGGCAGATGCATCACATTTCGACCACATTATCATCAATGATAATCTGGCTACAGCCAAAAAAGCGCTTGATGAGTTAATCAAACAGTAGAGTTGATTTATGCGAATTGGCATCTACGGCGGATCATTCAATCCGATACACTTTGGACATATCGGATTGGTAAAATGGGTGGTCGAGCACACCGATTTGGACGAAGTATGGATGATGGTATCGCCCAACAACCCATTGAAGGACAAGAGCATACTAGCCGATGAACAAGAGCGATTGCACAAGGCAAAAGAGGCGATTAGACGATTGGGCGATGAGGCGATAGAACAGAGAATTGTGGTATCAGATTTTGAATTTCACCTACCGCGCCCAACTTACACCGCCAACACGTTGCGAGCATTGCAAACCGCATATCCTGACCACCATTTCACCCTCATCATCGGAGAAGACAACTTACACATCTTCGATAAATGGCGTGAACACCAATATATTCTGGATAATTATCGCATTTTCGTTTATCCCCGACGAGGAACAGCTAGTAGTAAACAACTAACAAATATCAATCATCCGAATATATTTTTCATGGAGGATGCACCATATTTTGATATTTCTTCTACAGAATTGCGAAAACTAAGCACTATGGCATGATTTTTGTACTAATTGAAGTGACAATCGAATATTAACAATTAAAATAGTAAAGCAATGAAAAAGTATATTTGTGATGTATGTGGTTGGGAGTATGACCCAACACTAGGCGTAGAAGAGGCAGGTATTGCTCCAGGAACAGCATGGGAAGATGTACCAGCAGATTTTGTTTGCCCACTCTGTGGTGTAGGCAAAGACGAGTTCTCTGAGGGCGAATAAGACGCTCCTACCTCCTTTCAGGGGACGCATTAACAGTGAAGATAAGATTTGTAACATTAGGATGTAAATTAAACTTTGCCGAGAGTAGCGCTCTCGGCAAAGAGCTTTTGTTGCGCGGTCATCAACGTGCCACACTCAACGAAGTGCCTGATGTCTGCGTAGTGAACACATGTAGCGTCACCGACGCTGCTGATCATAAAGACCGCCAAGCTATCAATCAGCTCCATCGCAAATATCCTAATGCAACCATCGTCGTGACCGGCTGCTATGCACAACTGCAACCCGAGCAAATCAGCCAAATCGATGGCGTGGACTATGTGTTGGGGCAAAATGAGAAATACGACATTCCACAACTCATCGAAGAGATAGAAAAATACGCCTGCCTAACTGCTCCTCAAGAGACACATACGAAGAACAAAATCCGCGTAGCAGCGATCCGCGAAGTGGATGATTTTCACGGAGTACATTCCGCAGATGATCGAACACGCTGTTTTATCAAGGTACAGGATGGTTGCAACTATTTCTGCACCTATTGTACCATCCCATATGCGCGCGGTAAATCGCGTAATCCGAAAATCGCAGAGGTAGTACAAAATGCACAAACAGCACTCAACCAAGGCGCTAAAGAGCTGATTATCACAGGAGTGAACATCGGCGACTTCGGACGAAGCACAGGAGAGCAATTCATCGATTTGCTCAGAGCATTCGACCAACTCGATGGTGATTACCGCGTTCGTATATCATCGTGCGAGCCTAACCTTCTGACCGATGAGATTATTGACTTCGTTGCCAACTCCAAGCACTTTGCTCCGCATTTCCATATTCCTCTGCAATCTGGTAGTAATGAGGTACTTGCTATCATGAAACGCCACTATACCCGCGAACTATTTGCCGAGCGCGTACAGCACATACGCAAGGTGATGCCCCATGCCTTTATTGGCGTCGATTGCATGGTCGGCGTGCGCGGCGAGACAGAGGCTTGCTGGGAAGATTATCTTACATTCATCCAGGGACTGGACGTCAGCCAATTGCATGTATTCACCTACTCCGAGCGTGCCAACACACGCATGCTGGAGATGGACCTCTACGTAGTGCCCAAGGCCGAACGCCAACGCAGAAGCAAAATCTTGCATGCTGTATCGGAAGAAAAAACATCAACCTTCTACGCGCGACATGCTGGCAGAACTGCAGTCGTACTGTGGGAGTCAAAGAAAGAAGGCGACCAAATGTCGGGCTTTACCGACAATTATATCAAGGTCTATGGACCATACAAGAAGGAAAAAATCAACACTTTTGAAGAAATTGTGTTGTAAAAATTTGCACGATTCATTTATTTTCACTACCTTTGCACCGTCTTTGTGAGACCAACAAAGACTTTTCCCAAACTCTAGAATTTTTATTACACATTTTTTATGCAATACGATATGCAGAAACTCGGGCGTATGACGCTCGAACAGTTGACTGAAATTGCAGAAACATTCGGCATCAAAGTGCGCCGAAGTGCTTCGTTGCAATCAATTATTTATGACATCTTAGATGCTCAGGCGGATAAACGCGGGGCGGAAGTACAAGCGCGTGAGGAAGCACGCCAAGCCAAAGGCGAAGAGAAAAAGCGCAACAAACGTGCACGCATCCAAGCTGCGCCTACCAAAGTTAACACGGACAATCTCAAGAGCAACCGTGTGTTGGCTACTGTAGGTAATGAGCAAGACACCCTAGAACAAATCAAAGAGGAGCAAGCCAAACAACCAGTTATCAAACCGGTCATATCGGCACAAACCACTATTTTTGATACGCCTGCCGCAGAAGTGCCTACCCCAGCTCAAGAGCAAGCACCTGCCCCAACGGAGAATACCAATTCTAAAAAGAAAAAAGGCAACAAACAACAAGCTCCTGTAGTTGCAGCAGAAACACCAGCTACGGAGGAAGTGGCTGCCGATGCACCTGCCGCTAAACCGAAGAAGAAAAAAGGGCGTCCTAAAAAAGCAGAAAATGCAGAGGCAAATGCCGCACAACCAGTTGCTGAAGAGCCAGCACCTGTAGCAGAAAACGCCGCTCCAGACAAAGCTCCGACCAACAACAATAACGCACCTAAGCAAGAGACTCAAGAGGAGAAACAAGCACGCATCAATGCGCGTATAGCGCAGATTACCAAGCAGATTGCCAAACGCGAAGAGCAATTAGCTAATGGTGAAGACCTTACTCCTATTCAGCCAACCAACGCCATCAAACCCGAAGACGAACTATTGGAGAAAGGCGTCGAGGCGTTTGGAAATACGATCATAGCTACTGGCACATTGGAATGTGCACCCGACGGCTACGGATTCTTGCGCAGTGCTGACTACAACTACATCTCATCGCCTGACGATATCTACGTATCCCAACAGCAGATTCGTCAATACAGTCTCAAGACTGGCGACACGGTGGAATGTACCATCCGTCCTCCTAAAGAGACGGACAAGTATTTCCCAATGAAAGAGGTGATTCGCGTCAACGGCATTGCTCCTGCCCAAGCCAAAGAGCGTATTGCGTTCGAGAACCTGACACCGCTCTTCCCCGATGAGAAATTCAAACTCTGCAAAGGTGATAAGAGCGACGCACTATCGGTCCGCATCATCGACCTCTTCGCGCCTATTGGCAAGGGACAACGCGGACTGATCGTAGCACAACCTAAAACAGGTAAAACCGTGCTGCTCAAGGAGATAGCCAATGCCATTGCTGCCAACCACCCAGAGGTATATATGATCGTACTGCTCATCGATGAGCGTCCCGAGGAGGTTACCGACATGGCACGCTCTGTGAAGGCTGAGGTGATCGCATCCACCTTTGACGAGCCAGCTGAAAACCACGTGAAAGTGGCTAATATCGTACACGAGAAAGCCAAACGATTGGTGGAGTGCGGCCATGACGTAGTTATCTTATTAGATAGTATCACGCGTCTCGCGCGCGCTTACAATACGGTCGCTCCTGCCAGCGGCAAGGTACTCTCTGGTGGTGTTGAGGCGCAAGCCCTGCACAAACCAAAACGCTTCTTCGGTGCGGCACGCAACATCGAGAATGGCGGTAGTCTGACCATCATCGCTACGGCACTGACCGAAACTGGTAGCAAGATGGATGACGTCATCTTTGAGGAGTTCAAGGGTACGGGCAATATGGAGTTGCAATTGGATCGCAAACTCAGCAACAAACGCATCTTCCCTGCCGTGGATATCCCTGCTTCTTCTACTCGCCGCGACGATTTGCTCTTGCCTGCCGATGTGCTCAACCGCATGTGGGTGATTCGCAAGCAACTCACCGACATGAACAGCGTGGAAGCCATGGAGAAGCTCAAGACATACATGGAGCGCACTGCCGACAACGACGAGTTTCTGCTAGCAGTCAATGGCGCAAGATAAGTACAAGTTCTACCACTGATAAATCGGTGATTATCAACAACATCTGTGGTCTGAATAGAAATTATTAAAGTATGCGTATTGCGATTATCAATGGTCCTAATCTCAACCTGCTGGGCAGGCGAGAGCCGAGTATCTACGGCACCAAATCCATGGAGCAAGTGCTCTTGGATATTCAGCGTGCCTACCCCGATCTGCACTTCGAGTATCGCCAGTCCAATCACGAGGGCGACTTGATTGATTTCGTGCAAGAAATCGGCTACCATCCCGCATTTCAAGGCATCGTGCTCAACGCTGGCGGATATACGCATACGAGCGTGGCATTGCGCGACGCGGTGGCATGCTGCAGCCTGCCTGTGGTGGAAGTACATATCTCAGACATCACCCAGCGCGAAGCATTCAGGCGCGTGAGCCTACTCACCGACGTATGTGCACACACCATCATCGGACACGGCACCGACGGATACCAAGAGGCTGTACAATGGATTATCAATCAACACTAATGAAACATCACTCGCTCATATATTGCCTATTAACCATTGTTCTGGCATGGGGTAGCATCGCTACCAATGCCCAAAACAACCCCTACGTGGACGACAAACTCCTTCACTTCGGTTTCTTCCTCGAGTTGGACGTGCTGTCCTATCTCGTAGAGGAAAACGATAGTTTGACACAGCTACAATTGCCTCAGGCCAACGGCAATGTTTATCACCTACGCTCTTCTGCTGTAGGAGCAGGCTTTGCTGCGGGATTCATCGCCGATTTGCGCTTGAGTCGCCATTTGAACCTGCGCTTCACACCCGCACTGCATTTCGGCGAGCGCACATTGCAATACAAGAGCTACACCACCCATGTAGAAGGTAGTACCGAGGCATTGCGCGACAAGATTGGCGTACTCACCATACCGATCTCTATCCCACTCTACCTCAAGTGGTCCGCGGAGCGAGAAGCCAACTATCGACCCTATGTGATTGTCGGTGGCGGCGTGCAAGTGGAGTGCTTCCGCAAGAAAGATGCCGTCATCTTGCACCAACCATTCGATGCCTTTGTCTCCGCTGGATTCGGTTGCGACTTCTACTTCCGCTGGTTCAAGTTCTGCCCTGAAATCAAATACAAGATTGGTTTCTTAGACGCACATGTGCCTACATCCCGCACCGAGGATGAAGGCTGGCAACTCACGGCACAAGACTATTTCTACACCAATGCCATCCGTCGATTGACACACCAAGAATTATCCATCGCATTCAACTTCGAATAATGAAAAAGTGGTTTATCATATTGCTCGCTATTGTCGGATTCATGTCCTGTAAGCAGGATATCTTATCCACCGACCCTACCCTCATGCTCCGCTTCTCGCACGACACCGTGCTGTTCGACACCGTCTTCACATCCATGGGGTCGTCCACCAAGCGAGTAATGGTGTACAACCCTACTGCCAATGCACTCCTAATCGACCAAGTCTTGCTACAAACGGGCAAGTATTTCCACATCAACTTAGATGGCGAGAACAACATAGACCACTTGCGCGACATCACCCTGCGGGGGGGGGACAGTCTCTTTCTCTTCGTGCGCGCATCCATCGACCCACTCGCAGAGAATAGTCCAGTGTTCATCGAGGACAATATCACTTTCCGTGTCAATGGCAACATCCAGCATGTCAACCTACAAGCCTACGGACAAAACGTCAATAAGATACAGGGTGAAAACGGGTTGAAGATCTACCAAAGCCTCTCACTCAGCGACACCCTCCCTTACCTACTCTACGACACCATCGCCGTGGCTGGTAACCTCACTATCAACGCTGGAGCCACCATCTACATGCACACTGGAGCAATGATTTATGTCTATGGCAGCCTCAATGCCAAGGGCACGGCCGACCGTCCCATCATTTTCCGAGGCGACCGCACCGACATGCTCTTCGACTCCGTACCCTATCGCATGGCATCTGGGCAATGGAATGGTATCTACCTCATCCACACCAAAGGGCAACTGCCACCCACCCACAATCTCCATTATGTAGATATCCTCTCTGGCAGTATCGGACTGTATGCCTATTCCGAAGCTACGGGCTTGCTCCTGCCCAAACTCAATCTCCATAATAGCCGCATACACAACCATTCCATCTACGGGCTCGTGGTACAAAACATGGATGCCAAGGTCGTCAATTGCGAGATCAGCAACTGCGCTTCCTATTGCGTCTACCTCGCTGGAGGCAAGCACGATTTCATCCACAATACCATCGCTGCCTACTATGGCTATCCTTACACCAATCTCAATATCCACCAGAATATCCTCCCAGAGGACGTGGCTGCCGTCTATGTCAACAACTTGAGCAAGAATACCGCCAAAACCATCAGTTCCTTCACCAACTGCATCATCACTGGCGGCAGAGCCAACAACCTGCTCATTGCCACGCCATTGCCTGAGTATTACGAGGGTACTATTTCCCACAACTACCTCCGCGCGGATTCGCTCCACGAGGCATATGCCAACAACAATGTATATGCTTCAGATTCCGACTCGTGCGTCTTCCGCAACACCTATTACCTCTACAAGGAATACCACTACTACGATTTCCAACTCGACACCCTCTCGCCTGCCCGCGGCATCGCGGATAGCATCGTGGCGCTCTCCTATCCTACCGACCGCCTCGGCATCCGCCGCAAATCCCATCCCGATGCAGGCTGCTACGAGTTTGTGGAGTAATCGGCTTTCAGGCTTTAGAGATATGCACCAATATAGATAAAGTACCTCCTCCCCTTATACCTCTATATCATACTTCTCACACAAATACTTCACCACTTTTGGTGGCAGTATCTTCGTTTTCGCAGTCACGTGATGTGCTCTCAGATAGGCTTCATCGCTCTTCAGCCATCGCCTAAAAGTCTCTCCACTCACACCTGCCGCCCGTGCCAGTTCTATTTTGCTATATGCTTTCATCCTTGTTCTCTTCTATTATGATTTCCATTAGTAGTTGTTTACTTCGCTCCATTCTCCGTTATGACTATCTAACAGCGAAGCGGTCTAACAATGCAATGGTCTAACCTCTAACAGCGAAGCGGTCTTTTATCCCGCTGTCTTTCTCGTTACCACGTCGATACCACTTCGTTACCATTCAATCACCATCCAGTACTTTCCCCCTACCTTTCCCGTATTTTTCCGCAAACCGTCTTCTCGCTTCCAGTTGTGCTGGTGTAGGAGGCTTATATCGTCTCGGACATCGTTGAATTACCTGTTTCCCGTACAATACTCGGGCATAATAGTCTTCACCGATTTTGCCCTTTAACTGTTCAATTGGAACATACAATCTCGCTCTCATAATTCAAAATTCATAATTCTTAATTCATAATTCTCCCCCCTTTTGATCGGAGCCGTTTGACTACCCTCTTAGTATGTATACATTCCCCTGTATAGGGGGAATGATACTAAGGGGGACTCATGGCTCCTGCTCAAAACAGGCTTGGTATCTCCTCTACTTGCCCCTTCTGGCTTGTGCTACGCAGGTCATAATATGTTTCATTGTCGTTGATCTTACGTTTGTCAATCAGCTCCATCTGATAAGCCTGCCGCAGCAACTCCCTGTAGGCGGTTTCGCAATTCACTTCTGGAAAACAACGCATCGCTTTTTGCTTAAAATCGTATGCTCGCATGCTACGCAATTCACCAAACACCCTTAGCACAATCGCCTGTGCATTGATCTGTTGCTCGTAGAGGTTATGTCCGTTGTGTCTTGGCTCTTGGTTTCTTGCTCCTTGTTCCATCACGGGCAAACCCTCATGACTCACCGTAAACTCCAACTTCGCACCAATATCATACTTCCGCGTAGCGGTCTGCTTCAGCGTAAACAACCGCGTGTCCAGGTCTTTCTGACACTCATACGTCTCGTAGCTCTTGTTCTGCAACTC
>Ga0233366_1000419_pt1 | contig 14944 bp, 14 predicted proteins | sample ElkDunMinimDraft_23_FD_191536 | JGI IMG/M metagenome (GOLD analysis project Ga0233366, IMG submission 191536) | Fecal eukaryotic communites from dung pellets of Tule Elk in California, USA - Elk Dung C4 | ecosystem: Host-associated > Mammals > Digestive system > Large intestine > Fecal | place...
TCACCTTCTTCTTTGTTTGGTTGTATGCTGGTGATCACTAACGCAGTTATTCACTACGTGCATACAGTTCTCTCACATCATATGACTGATTCCTAAAGGGGTGCTATGTATAGATAAACAAAAAAACGCCTATCGGCGTTTTTTTGGGAATCCCATTCAGTCAACTTGAAAATCTCCATTAGCAGGGATATCAATAATGATCATATCCGTGCCAATTTTTTGAATATGTGTCCATGGTACCCTGACCTCATTGCCATGCTTTCTGAAACCGAACCATTTGCCAGAAGGAATAATCAAAGCGGTAATCTGGCCAGTTAATTCATTGATTTCAAGATCGGTCTGACCCAGTACTCCCAGTCTTTCCGCTCGCTTCACATCGACGATTTCTTTCCCGCTTAATTCACTTAGCTTCATGCTTTACCTTCTTTCTGCAAAGAATAGTTTATATTTAATCTATATGGCATTCATGCTTGTTTAGAAGCGGTTTTCAAAGATGTATCTCGAGGGAGGTTTAGTGAGCATAAAAAGGGGCTGGGACATAACTTATAAACAATCCCGAAACACGAAAGAAATCTAAATAAATCATAACACTAGAAATGGATAAGGGGATGCAAATGAACAAATCTATTGAACATAACTAAAAACCCGAACGATCAGACGAAATATTTAGTCATAAAAAAGGCACCTCCAATTGTTAGATGTAATGTGTCTAACAATTGGGGGTGCAGTTCAATTATAATATCACCTAATAGTTCGGGTTTATTATTGACTGAAATACTTATATCCCAGCCCCGATAAGTAAGCGTCTATACTATAAATTCCATGTATCCTGAGGTCCAATAAGCGCCGCAGCATAAGGGCCCTTGAATACATCCTCAATACATTGATTAACGCTGTCAATTGATGCCTTATCGATTAATTCAACAATGTCATCAAGAGAGCGATGCCTTCCTAATAAAAGCTCATTCTTGCCATTTCGGCTCATTCGGCTATTTGTGCTTTCCAAGCTTAGCATCAGGCTGCCTTTCAGCTGCTCCTTTGAATTTTCAAGTTCTTTCGTCGTAATTCCCTCACGCGAGATTAGATCGAGTGTAGACTGAATAGTTGAGAAGAGCTCATTTACCTGATTAGCACCAGTACCGCCATATAAGACGACAAGTCCATTATCCTGATAAGATGTGTGGTAGGAATATACACTGTAAGCAAGACCCCTCTCCTCCCTTACACTTTGGAAGAGACGGCTGCTCATAGAGCCTCCAAGCACATTATTCAAGATAATTAAGCTATAGATATTTTCATGGCCGACATCATATCCGTTATAGCCAAGGCATAGGTGGGATTGCTCTGTATCCTTTTTCCTGACCAGCTTATTTGCATGGAAGGATGGCTTTTCAAGTTCCGGACGGGCCTTCCCGCCTTCGTACTGGCCAAATAATTCTTCAACCTGCTTGATGAATGCATCAGTCACATTTCCGGCAACTGAAATGACAACCTTATCAGGGGTATAATGGTCATAGACATATTGCTTTAACGTATCAGTTGTAATAGTTTCGAGCACTTCTTCTGTTCCAAGAATCGGATACCCAAGCGGATGCTTCTCGAACACTGCTTGGCTCAAAAGATCATGAACAATATCATCAGGTGTATCTTCATACATCTTAATTTCTTCACAAACAACATTCTTTTCTTTCTTCAGCTCTTCTGAAGCAAAAGTTGAATTGAAAAACATGTCCCCAAGCACATCAAGGGCATAGGTAGCATGATTATCAAGGACTTTTGCATAATAGCAAGTGTATTCCTTAGAAGTAAAGGCATTAACCTGCCCGCCAATCCGGTCAAATGACTCAGCGATTTCCTTAGCCGTGCGTGTTGTCGTTCCCTTGAAGAACATATGCTCCAAGAAATGAGAAATACCATTATTGTTTGGTCCTTCATTTCGAGATCCAGTTTTTATCCATATGCCAATCGCTACTGAGCGAACGGTCGGAATGGGTTCCAATACGATGCGAACTCCATTTTGACATGTGTATTTAGTGATCAATGATTCTTCCTCCTATTCATGTTGCTCTTTATAACCATACCCATTATGTATATACAAATCACCGTAAATTAGAGAATACTTCCCTAATTGGGTAAGAAACTATCGCCTGCTTCGGCTTTCAGAAAGTGCCTCGCCCACTGGCATAATCTCATAATTTTTCTCTATGGACGTGATTAATGTCTCCAATGATTTTGAAGTCGAGTCCGTCGGATGCATTAACACGAGAGCGCCATTATGAAGCTTTGTCACGACCCTGTTGATCAATACTTCAGGGGCAGGTTTTCGCCAATCTACCGTATCCACCGTCCAGAGGATTGTTTCCATCTCCAAGCTGGCTGCCGCTTTGACTGTCGTATCATTAAAGCTTCCGCTTGGCGGTCCAAACAAAGCCGGTTTAACTCCCGTTACCTCTTGAATGACTTTATTTGTTTCCTCAATTTCCTTTACAGAGGCTTGCATCGAAAGATTTTTCATATCGGGATGTGTATAGGAATGATTGCCGAGCTCATGCCCTTCTTTGGCAATGGTTTTTGCCATCTCTGGGTTGTTCTTGACCCAGCGTCCCTCAAGCACAAACGTTGCCTTAATATGGTGCTTTTTTAATGTGTCTAACATGGAGCCTATATATTCGTTTCCCCAAGCCACATTAATAATAAAAGAAACGGAGGGCTTCTTAGGATTAGCCCTGTATATGGGCGATGGCGGCAAATCCTTTAGGTGGACTGCAGGTGAGGTTTCCTTGAAAATAAGCAGCTTTTCGTTGAAAATACCCTTTGCTTTCATCCTTTTATAGGATTTATTCACATCAATTTCTATCCCATTGTACCCGGGCGTCTTTTTCCAAACACGGTCAATCACCGCGTCTGCAGGTTTTTCATTATATTTTTCTGCAGCCTGTTGTATTTCTTCATACAAACGGTCATTAACAGAAACCAGCTTTGCCGGTTCTCTTTTTATGCTGGCGAGATAACTTTCTGTCCATGAATTTTGCACCAACACCCATGATAAACTGCCAATGATACATATTGCAAGAAATTGCGACATTTTTTTATTCACCGTGGTCTCCCCCCTATAATGAAAATGTATGAGGGGATTGGACAGGTTAGAACTTCCCTTCAAAGCTTCCGCACAAGTGTGAACATGCCCTAATCCTGCCGCAGCCAAGCCTAGCCATCTGAATACAGGCTTTAAGCCGACGGTAAATATCATATGATGAATGAAAAGGCTAGGAAACATGTGTCTCCTAGCCGTCAATTGCATTTACTGCTGTTCTGCTTTTTCTTTTTGTTCTTTCAAAACTGCTTTTCTTGAGAGATTTACTCTGCCTTGTCTGTCGATTTCTGTTACTTTGACAAGGATTTCGTCTCCAATCTTCACGACATCTTCGACTTTTCCGACACGTTCCTCAGCCAATTCAGAAATATGAACAAGTCCATCTTTCCCTTTAAAGATTTCGACGAAGCAGCCGAACTTCTCAATGCGCTTAACGGTACCTAGATACATTTGACCAACTTCAACCTCGCGGACGATGTCTTCAATGATGCTTTTCGCTTTTTCGTTCATCTCTTGGTTGGTAGAAGCGATATAGACCGTTCCATCTTGCTCAATATCAATCTTAACACCGGTCTCTTCGATGATTTTATTGATTTGCTTTCCGCTTGGTCCAATAACATCCCGGATTTTATCCGGTTTGATGGTCATTGTCAAGATCTTCGGAGCATATTGAGAAAGCTGCTCGCGCGGCTCATCAAGTGTGCTCATTAAATGCTCAAGAATATGATTGCGTCCTTTTTGAGCCTGCATAAGAGCTTCTTCCAAGATCTCGCGTGTAAGTCCAGCAATCTTGATATCCATCTGTAAGGCTGTAACACCTTTTTTCGTTCCTGCTACTTTGAAGTCCATATCGCCAAGATGATCTTCCATCCCTTGAATGTCAGATAGGACAGTATAATGTTCACCTTGTTTGATCAGACCCATAGCGATTCCGGCAACTGGGGCTTTAATTGGAACACCAGCGTCCATTAGCGCTAATGTGCTTGCGCAAATACTAGCTTGTGACGTGGAGCCGTTGGATTCAAGCACCTCTGACACAAGACGAATCGTGTAAGGGAAATCATTTTCGTTCGGGATAACAGGCTCAAGAGCTCGTTCTCCCAATGCTCCATGTCCAATCTCACGTCTGCCCGGTCCTCTGATAGGCCCAGTTTCACCGACAGAGAAATGCGGGAAGTTGTAGTGATGCATGAAGCGTTTTGATTCCTCAAGGCCAAGGCCGTCAAGAATTTGAACGTCTCCTAAAGCCCCTAGCGTCGCGATAGAAAGCGCCTGAGTTTGTCCGCGAGTAAATAGTCCAGAGCCGTGTGTACGAGGCAACAGACCAACTTCAGATGAAAGCGGACGAATCTCTTCCGGGTTTCTTCCGTCTGGACGAACCTTTTCTTCCGTAATTAAGCGGCGTACTTCATCCTTCACTAATTTGCTGAGGATTTCTTTTACTTGCTTAACCGTATCCTCATCAGCTTCTCGTTCTTCAAATACAGCAAGAACCTTCTCTTTTACTGCAGTAATGGCATCCTCACGCGCATGCTTTTCCTGAACCTGAACCGCAGCGTTCATTTCCTCTAGGCACATGCCTTTAACTTCTTCCACCAAAGCTTGATCTAGTTCATAAAGAACAATCTCACGCTTTTCTTTTCCGACAGCTTCAACGATCTCCTGCTGGAATTTAATCAATTTCTTGATTTCTTCATGTCCAAACATAATTGCCTCAAGCATTGTTTCTTCCGGCACTTCATCTGCTCCGGCTTCAACCATATTGATGGCATCCATTGTCCCGGCAACTGTCAAGTGGATATCACTCTTCTCAAGCTGCTCAATCGTCGGGTTAATAACGAATTCATCATTCACACGGCCAACGATAACGCCTGCAATCGGGCCTTCAAACGGAATGTCTGATACACATAAAGCAAGGGAAGAACCAAACATAGCAGCCATTTCAGTCGGGCAATCCTGATCGACTGATAAGACCATGCTGACTACTTGAACGTCATTTCTGAATCCATCCGCGAAAAGCGGGCGAATTGGACGGTCAATCAGACGGCTTGTTAATACAGCCTTTTCACTCGGTCTGCCCTCTCTTTTAATAAATCCTCCAGGGATTTTTCCTACTGCATACAATTTTTCTTCATAACTTACGGTTAATGGGAAGAAATCAAGATTCTTCGGTTCCTTTGACGCAACGGCTGTGCTTAATACTGCCGAGTCGCCATAACGAATTAAGGCAGCGCCATTAGCCTGCTTTGCTAATTGGCCAATTTCTACCGTCAATGGACGGCCTGCCCAATCTAAAGAAAATGTGCGTTTTGTTTGCTCCATTTCTTCAAAACTCCTCTCTACTGCGTTAACATACATAATTTATCCTAATATCTTGTCCTTGCAGACAAAAGTGGGATTTTAACACCAAATTACTATTAGTATACTCTATTATTGCCCAGTTTAAAAAGCTAAAGTGTCCACAAAGTGGGCTATTACCCTCTATGTATAACAAAAAAGCGGGATAAATCCCGCTTTTTCTGAGTAGATTATCGACGTAAACCAAGCTTGTTGATTAGTTCGCGATAACGAGTAACGTCTTTGTTACGCAAATAAGTAAGTAAGTTACGACGTTTACCTACCATTTTCAAAAGGCCACGACGAGAGTGGTGATCTTTCTTGTGCATGCGTAAGTGTTCGTTTAAAGTGTTGATTTGTTCAGTAAGGACAGCGATCTGAACTTCTGGAGACCCAGTGTCGCTCTCATGAGTTTTGTACTCATTGATGATCTGATTTTTACGCTCTTGCGTTAATGCCATCCTAATTCACCTCCTAATTTTTCAATCCCCTGTTCCTGAGCAGGCGTTGGTGATGCGCACAGCCAAGGAAAGGTTCATTTAATACGTTTATTAGAATACTACTATCCGCTTGAAAAAGCAAGTACTTAGAAGTTTTCGAAATATTCTATCGCATACTTCTTGTCTTTCTCGAGCTGTGCCACAAGAGCCTCAAGACCGTCAAACTTCTTCTCGTCTCGTATTCTTGTGTTCCACTCAATGCAGACATCTTCACCATATATATTATCCTCGAAATCTAATAGGTGGACCTCAACCGTCGGTATCTCATCCTTTTCAGAATGGAAGGTAGGTTTATAGCCTACATTGCAAATACCATTATGCCAACTGCCTTTTACGAGCATTCTAACACAGTACACACCTACGCCAGGCAAATAATAATCCTTGCCGACCTCAACATTGGCGGTTGGAAAGCCGAGCAGCCGTCCTCTCTTTTCACCGTCAATCACATGCCCCTTCACAGTGAATCCTCTTCCAAGAAGGCGGGCGGTCTCTTCCATATTCCCGGCGAGAAGTTCCTTCCGTATTCTCGTAGAGCTTATTTTCTCAGCATCCAGCTCCTGTTTTGAAACGATTGTTTGCGCTAATTTCCCCTCGGAAAAAGATGGCAGATCCTCCATCGTTCCTTTACCGCGATGGCCGTATGTATAGTCAAATCCAGCCACAATATGCTTGGCATTCAGGGAGATTAAATATTTCTCAACGAAGGATTGAGGGCTCAAACCCGCAAATTCCTTCGTGAAATGCACGATAAATAAATAATCAATGCCCATTTGCTCGAGGAGCTCCACTTTTTCCTTCACGGGCGTAAGCTGCCTGACATGCTTGACCTCCTTATTTAAAATGACAGAAGGATGAGGGTCAAATGTCATGACAGCGGTATGCAGTCCTTTTTCCTTTCCCGCTTCAATAGCCGTTTGGATGACTTTTTGGTGTCCGGCATGGACGCCGTCAAAATAGCCAAGCGCAATGGCCAATGGGGGAAATTCATCCCCTGTAAAAGCATGGGGATGATGAATGTTGATTATTTGCATAATGATTCCCCTTTTATCTAGTCTCCACAAATAGTTTACTATACATTTGGAATAACTTTAACAGGTTTGCATAATCCTTTCTTTTCCGGATGGTGCTGATAAACAGCCAACAGCTTCGCTTGTTCATCCAATACGGCAAATGGGCTTTTCACGCCTTCGGCCATGAGATCGCGAACAGTCAGAACCGCTCCATTTTGAACTCTTGCTGCCAAAGCCGCTGACACGCTAATCCTCGGCAAATCCACTATTCCTTCTTCAATAGGTCTTAAAACCTCTTGGACTTCCCCCTTTGCGGCTAGCTCAGTCAATTCCTCCAAGCTTATTGCATCATCAAGGGTGAAACGCGCTGACCTTGAGCGCACTAATTTAGACATATGCGCTGGAAAGCCTAATTGCTCCCCAATCATGCAGGATAAGGTCCTGATGTAGGTTCCTTTTCCGCAAGCAACCCGAAATTTGAACGAAATGGATTCACCTTCGAAAATATCGCGGTCATCTAAAAGTTCAATCTCATAGATTTGAACCTTTCTTGAAGGAATTTCGACTTTCTGGCCTTTAAGCGCATACTCATATAAGCGTTTTCCATTCACCTTCACGGCTGAATAAATGGGCGGCGTTTGTGTTATTTCCCCTGTAAGGGACTGCAGCACCTTCAGGATCTCCTCGCGTTTTATCTTCCTGTCCACTTTTTTCCGAGCGACGATATCACCGGAGGCATCCTCTGTTGTCGTGGACCAGCCAAGCGTTACTTCCCCTATGTATTCCTTGCCTGCATCGGTAATATATTCGGCTACCCTGGTTGCTTTGCCAAGGCAAATCGGCAAAACACCTGTCACGTCAGGGTCAAGTGTACCTGTATGGCCGACCTTTTTCATCCTGAGGATTTTTCTCACCTTAATGATACAGTCGTGAGAGGTTGCCCCAACTGGCTTATTCAGGATGAGGATTCCATTTAATTCATTCACTTCATCACATCATTTCATAAAATTTCGCCCACAGAGAAAAGGGATAGACAAATATGTCTATCCTACTCTTCCTCATTCTTCTCTTCTTTATGAATTTGGTGGAGAAGGCTTTCGATTCGATTACCATAATCGATGGATTCGTCAAATTCAAACAATAATTCTGGTGTCTTGCGCAGACGAATTCGTTGTCCCAATTCTGACCGAATGAATCCTTTTGCTTTCTCTAACCCTTTGAGTGTGTCTGATCTCTTCTCAGCGTCTCCTAAAACAGAGATAAACACTTTCGCTTGCTGCAGGTCGCCAGATACTTCCACATCCGTGACCGTCACAAAGCCTACTCTTGGGTCTTTCAGTTTGCGGCCGAGGATATCGCTAAGCTCTTTCTTCATTTGTTCCCCGACACGTGTCGATCTAAGGCTCATATTCTCACCTCTTTAAAACCATTCTATTGATGTAACCGTTCGTTCGATTTCAGGAAAAGAATCCAAATAGGCGATGGCCTTTTGCAATTCTTTCTCTGTTGCGGTCTTAGAGGAAGAGACAACGACGATAGCAATTACCGTTCGCTGCCACGTATCCTGAAAGTCCACTTCTGCGACAGAAGTATTGAATTTCTGTTTCAGCCTTGTCATGACCCTTTGCAGAACAGCTCTCTTTTCCTTCAATGAATGCACATCAGGAATCAGACATTCACATTCTGCGGCGCCAATCATGCACGCTTAATTTCTTCCATTACATATGCTTCAATGACGTCGCCTTCTTTAATATCATTGAAGTTCTTAATCGTGATACCACATTCATATCCTTGTGAAACTTCCTTCACATCGTCCTTGAAGCGCTTAAGTGTATCTAGCTCACCTTCAAAGATGACAATGCCTTCACGAATGAGACGAATACCGCTATTACGCGTAATTTTACCGTCTGTTACATAGCTACCGGCAATTGTGCCAACTTTAGAAATCTTGATTGTTTGGCGAACTTCTGCTTGGCCGATAACTTTTTCTTCATATTCAGGGTCAAGCATCCCTTTCATTGCCGCTTCGATTTCTTCAATCGCTTTATAAATGATACGGTGCAAGCGTACATCCACTTTCTCGGATTCAGCCGCACGTTTAGCATTCACATCAGGTCTAACGTTAAAGCCGATAACAATCGCATTGGATGCCGCAGCAAGGATGATATCAGACTCCGTGATGGCGCCTACGCCAGCATGGATGATTTTCACCTTCACGCCTTCTACTTCAATTTTTTGAAGGGAAGCAGCGACGGCCTCGACAGATCCTTGTACGTCACCTTTTACGATGATGTTAATTTCTTTTACTTCACCTTGTTTAAGCTGATCAAACAAGTTTTCAAGTGTTACACGGGAGCTTTCATTACGAGACGCAAGAATTTGTTTTTGAGCACGTGCTTCACCGACTTGACGAGCTGTTTTCTCATCAGCGAATACGACAAAACGGTCGCCGGCTTGAGGCACTTCATTCAAACCAGTGATTTCAATCGGTGTAGATGGGCCAGCTTCCTTCACACGGCGGCCAAGGTCATTCACCATAGCACGTACTTTACCGAATGTATCGCCGACAACGATTGGATCACCGATGCGCAGTGTACCGTTTTGCACTAATAGAGTCGCGACAGAGCCGCGTCCTTTATCAAGCTCTGCTTCAATGACCGTACCTATCGCTTTGCGGTTAGGATTTGCTTTATATTCATTTACCTCGCTGACAAGTAAAATCATTTCAAGCAATTGATCGATTCCTTCGCCTTTTTTTGCAGACATTGGAACAAAGATAGTATCCCCGCCCCACTCTTCCGGTACCAGGCCATTTTCTACCAGCTCTTGTTTTACACGATCAGGGTTTGCGCCCTCTTTATCCATCTTGTTAACCGCTACGATAATTGGCACCTCAGCAGCTTTTGCATGGTTGATCGCTTCAATTGTTTGCGGCATAACGCCGTCATCAGCTGCAACGACAATAATCGTGATATCTGTTACTTGAGCACCGCGGGCACGCATTGTTGTAAACGCGGCATGTCCTGGTGTATCAAGGAAGGTGATTTTTTTGCCGTCAACCTCTACTTGGTAGGCACCGATATGCTGAGTAATCCCGCCAGCTTCGCCTTCAGTTACCTTTGTATTACGGATTGCATCAAGCAAAGTCGTTTTACCATGGTCAACATGTCCCATGATCGTTACAACTGCCGGACGTTCTACTGTGTTTTCTTCTGGGTTTTCGTCTTCTGCGATAACCGCTTCAAGATCGGTAACGTCTACCTTGATAATTTCTTCTACTTCCACACCGTAATCTGCGCAGATTAATTCAATCGCATCCTTATCCAACTCTTGGTTAATAGTTGCCATTACACCAAGCATGAATAATTTTTTGATGATTTCACTCGGTTCACGGTAAATCTTTTTACTCAATTCAAGGACAGAAAGAGATTCTGTAAACGTGATTTTCTCTGGTAATTCACGTTCTTTCCTTGGTGTCGGCTGATGCTGAGATTTATTTTGATGGCGTTGGTTGCCACGCTTATTTTTATTATTTCTGTTATTTTTGAAGTTTCCTCTTCTTTGATTATCTTGCACGCTTTTTTTCCCTTCATTACCCTTAGTTGCCGGTTTATTCTTTGTATTTTGATTTGAGTTCTGGCTGTTTCTTCCCCCAGATTGGGTTTGCTTTTGACCTTGCGCCGCATTAGCGGATGGCCTTGGGTTTCCTTGCCCTCCACGATTCTGCTGCGGCCTATTCTGTTGCCCGTTCTGATTCACTCGGTTTTGGTTCTGGTGTTGATTGTTTCTAGCTGGTGCAGCATTCGTTGAAGGCTGTGATTTAGCCGGAGCAGGGTTAAATAATTTTTCAAGCCTCTCAACAGCATTATCCTCTAAAGCGGTCATATGGTTGCTGACCTCGATCCCCATATCCTTCAATTTATTAATCACTACTTTACTAGATACATTGTTCTTCTTCGCGTATTCATATACACGTACTTTACCCATTCCTTCACCCCCGAATTAGTTAATCGAGCAAGGAGTTTAATTTCTGTGCAAATCCCTCATCTTGTATAGAGACTACCACTCTCGCTTCTTTTCCAATCGCTTCTCCAAGGATGGAGCGATTTTCAACCTTTCGAAGCGGCACTCCATAAAAATGACATTTGTCGGTGATTTTCTTTTCCGTATTAGCAGAAGCATCCTTGGATAACAAGACTAATTTCGCCCTATTTGCGCGAATTTCTTTTACGACCAATTCTTCCCCGGAAATAACTTTTCTCGCTCGATATGCAAGCCCCAAAAGGGACATCCATTTCTTCTCATTTATTGTCGTCATTTTTTCTCCTTGGCCGCCATTTCCAATAGTTCATCATAAATGGAAGCAGGCACATCAGCATCCAAATGATTAGACAGGCTGTTTTTCTTCTTGGCAGCGTTAATGGCTTCCTCAGAAAGGCTCAAGTAAGCTCCCCGTCCGGATTTCTTTCCGGTTGGATCAATTGAAACCTCTCCTTCCTTGGAACGAACAATCCGGATCATTTCCTTCTTAGGCTTCATTTCACCGGTGCCGATACATTTCCGGAGCGGTATCTTTTTACGGTTGTTCACCATCATCACCTCACCAATGCTTTTTACTCTTCACCATCGTCATCAAGTCCAAAAGTGAACCCGGTGAATTCCATTTCTTCTTCATTGTCGCGTACGACTGGATAGATGCCGGCTTCACGCGCATCTGTCTCACTCTTGATATCAATCTTCCAGCCAGTCAGCTTAGCCGCAAGACGGGCATTTTGTCCGCGCTTTCCGATTGCGAGCGATAATTGATAGTCAGGAACGATAACCGTTGTTGCTTTTTCTTCTTCGTTAACGATAACTTCAAGCACCTTGGATGGGCTGAGAGCATTCGCAACAAATACGACTGGATCTTCAGACCATTTGACAATATCAATTTTCTCGCCTTTCAATTCATTAACGATGGCTTGAACACGTTGCCCTTTAGGACCTACACATGCACCGACCGGATCAACTTCCGGATTATCGGAGTGCACAGAGATTTTAGAGCGATCTCCAGCTTCACGTGCAACAGATTTGATTTCAACCGTACCATCAAAGATTTCCGGCACTTCGAGTTCAAATAAACGCTTCAATAGACCAGGATGTGTGCGAGATACGAAAATTTGCGGTCCTTTAGATGTTTTCTCAACCTTTGTCAAAAATACTTTGTATCGCTCATGCGGCTGGTAGCTTTCGTTCGGCATTTGTTCATTTGCCGGAAGCAAGGCTTCCGTTTTGCCAAGAGCGACATAGATATATTTAGAATCACGACGTTGAACAATCCCTGTCATGATATCTTCTTCACGGTCAATGAATTCGTTATATACGATTCCTCTTTCAGCCTCGCGCACACGCTGAGTAACAACCTGTTTAGCCGTTTGTGCAGCGATGCGTCCGAAGTTCTTCGGTGTAACCTCAAGCTCTACCACATCTTCAAGCTCATAGTTTGGATTGATGCTTTTGGCTTCATCAAGGGAAATTTCAAGACGGGAGTCAAATACTTCATCCACGATTTCTTTACGGGCAAACACCCTCATGGATCCATTCATCAGATTGAAATCCACGCGCACATTTTGCGCTTGATTGAAATTACGTTTATAAGCCGATACAAGAGCGGCTTCAATCGCTTCTACAAGCACATCTCTTGAAATGCCTTTTTCCTTTTCTAAAATAGTCAGTGCATCGAGTAATTCATTACTCATTTTACTAATCCCCTCCTAAAATCTACACCTTATGAAAAGCTGACGGCAAGTCTTGCCTTCGCAATCTTATCATAGGGAATCACAAGCTCTTTTTTACGTGTTTTAATTTTGATTTCAAGCGTAACCTGCGAACCGTCAAAATCCTTCAGGATACCTTCAAATTCTTTTTCATTGTCAATCGGCTCATACGTTTTAACATGGACATTCTTGCCGATTGCTTTTATATAATCCCGGTCTTTCTTCAATGGGCGCTCAGCGCCAGGGGAAGATACCTCCAGGAAATAATTATTGGAAATCGGGTCTTTTTCATCAAGCTGTTCACTCAGCTTTTCTGAAACAAGTCCGCATTCCTCAATATCCACGCCTCCGTCCTTATCGATATACACTCTAAGGAACCAGTTTCTGCCCTCTTTCACATATTCCACTTCCACGAGCTCGAGGTTTAACTCTTCAAGGATTGGGGCAGCCATTTCCTCGACGATCTCCGTTACTTTCTTGCTCATACCTTCACTCCTTTACGGCCTATGTATGCGACTCTAATAGCATCCTAATACAAACGAAAGAGTGGGTTTCCCCACTCTTTAGCACATACGTATCAGCAGTAATTCTTACTTGAATATAACATAAAGTTATCGAATTTGCAAATAACCGTGCCTTTCCTAGAATAAGGATAGCTGGTTTTGATCAGGCATATTTTCAAGGCATCCATGATTATCCAAGTATTCCAAGATAGTTTTGGATATCTTGCCTCGTTGTTGTAAATCTTCCTTGGATAAGAATTCACCCTTTTCTCTAGCTTTCACAATATTATAGGCGGCATTCGTTCCAAGTCCTGGTATTGAATTAAATGGCGGAATCAATGTGTTTCCGTCAATGATGAATTCCGTTGCACTGGAGCGGTACAGGTCAACCTTCTGGAAGCTAAAGCCGCGTTCACACATTTCCAAGGCAAGCTCAAGCACGGTCATAAGGTTTTTCTCCTTTGTGCTTGCATCAAGGCCCTTTTGATTGATTTCATCAATGCGCGAACGAATCATTTGCGACCCCTTAACCATCGCATCGATATCAAAATCCTCCGCCCTGACTGTAAAGTATGCCGCATAATAAAGAAGCGGGTGGTGGACTTTAAAATAAGCAATCCGAACGGCCATCAGAACATAGGCTGCGGCATGGGCTTTCGGGAACATGTACTTAATCTTCTTACATGATCCAATATACCAGGCCGGCACTTTATTCTTCAGCATTTCCTCTTCCATATCCTCTGTCAATCCCTTACCCTTACGGACAGACTCCATGATTTTGAAGGCAAGTGAAGGCTCAAGCCCTTGATAAATCAAGTACACCATGATGTCATCACGGCAGCCGATAACTTCGCTCAGATTACAAATATTCTCCTGTATCAGTTCCTGCGCATTGCCAAGCCACACGTCTGTCCCATGGGAAAGCCCGGATATTTGCACGAGCTCCGCAAATGTCGTCGGTTTCGTATCCTCAAGCATCTGACGGACAAATCGCGTTCCAAATTCCGGCACGCCGAGCGTACCGGTCTTACAATTGATTTGCTCTTCTGTAACACCTAGCACTTCAGGCGAGCTGAAGATTTTCATAACCTCCGGATCATCAGTCGGAATTGTCTTTGGATCGATTCCGCTTAAATCCTGGAGCATCCGGATAACGGTCGGGTCATCGTGCCCGAGAATATCCAGCTTCAAAATATTATCGTGAATGGAATGGAAATCAAAGTGTGTCGTTCTCCACTCAGATTCACTATCATCTGCCGGGTATTGAATAGGGGTGAAATCATAGATATCCATATAATCCGGCACAACAATAATCCCGCCCGGGTGCTGGCCCGTTGTTCTCTTAACACCAGTGCAGCCACTAACTAAACGGTCGGCCTCAGCTGAACGGAGATGAAGGTTATTGTCATTGGCATAGCCGCGCACATATCCATAAGCCGTCTTCTCTGCGACTGTGCCAATTGTTCCAGCACGATACACATAATCTTCTCCGAACAGTACTTTCGTATAGTTATGGGCCTGCGGCTGGTATTCCCCTGAGAAGTTCAAATCGATATCTGGCACCTTATCTCCTTTGAATCCAAGGAAGGTCTCAAACGGGATATCATGTCCATCCTTGACAAACGGAACATGACAATCCGGGCATTCCTTATCCGGAAGGTCAAAACCAGAACCGACGGAACCGTCATTAAAGAATTCCGACTGCTTGCATTTCGGGCAAACATAATGTGGCGGCAGCGGATTA
>Ga0233366_1000421_pt1 | contig 14921 bp, 10 predicted proteins | sample ElkDunMinimDraft_23_FD_191536 | JGI IMG/M metagenome (GOLD analysis project Ga0233366, IMG submission 191536) | Fecal eukaryotic communites from dung pellets of Tule Elk in California, USA - Elk Dung C4 | ecosystem: Host-associated > Mammals > Digestive system > Large intestine > Fecal | place...
GATTAACGATTTCCTCATGGCAATCTTCTTCCTGTCGGTTGGATTGGAGATTAAGCGTGAGATTAAGGTGGGCGAACTATCCACCAAGGACAAAGCGCTACTGCCTATCATTGGCGCTTGTGGTGGAATGTTAGTGCCAGTACTGATATTCTACCTCGTTTGCCCGGGCGAGGCGGCTATGCAACGTGGTTTGGCTATCCCTATGGCCACAGATATTGCCTTCTCATTAGGAGTTCTAGCCGTCTTCAAGTCGCGTGTACCTATCGGACTGAAGGTTTTTCTTGCAGCGCTGGCGGTAGCAGATGACTTGGGCGGTATCATTGTTATTGCACTCTTCTATTCATCGAATATCAACTATCTATTCCTGGGCTTATCGGCTTTGTGTGTAGTGCTTATGATTATCGGCAATGTAGTAAATATGCGCTCCAAAGGATTCTACCTCACCTTAGGACTTGTACTATGGTATATGATGCTCAATTCGGGCATGCATGCCACCATCGCAGGCGTGATTGTTGCCTTCTGCGTACCTGCCACCCTGAAGAAAGGAACAGGTTACTATTTAGAGCGTATTCGTCAGCATATCAATCAGTTTCCAGTTATTGATATTGACAAGCAACATAACACCATCGTACTGACCAACGACCAGATACACACGCTTAAGAGTATCGAATCGGCTGCCGACAAGATGATTAGTCCGTTGCAAGATTTAGAAGATAATCTCCACTCTTTTATCAACTATCTGGTCATTCCGCTCTTTGCTTTTGCTAATGCGGGTATTGATCTCTCGCACATGAGTGTAGGTACTCTTTTCTCGGGTGTCAGTTTGGCGGTTATGTTGGGTTTGGTTGTTGGTAAGTTCTTGGGGGTATTCTCTTTCTCATGGTTGGCTATACGCCTCAAATGGGTATCCTTGCCTGCTGGCGCAAGCTGGCAATCTTTTGCCAGTGTCTGCATGGTCTGTGGTATTGGTTTTACGGTGTCGATGTTTATCGCAGACTTGTCGTATGCTGCCTTAGGAGAGAGTGGTGCATTACTCCTCGACCAAGCCAAATTAGGTGTACTCTGCGGCTCCGTCATCTCTGCTGTTATTGGATGTATCTTCCTTCACAAAACCCTACCGAAACCTTAATTCAGTTCTCTAGTTATTGTGTAATGCTACACCCTAAACAGTAGCCCGCTTGCGGACGTCCACTAAACAAAAAAATCGCATTGCCCTTGCGTATATGCGATTTTTTTCGTACCTTTGCAGCATGTTTATCTCCTTCCTCATATTCTGCACCATCGTGCTACTGCTCTGCCCTACTCTGGTATGGCTACTATGTTGGATCGTAGCACGCCTATGCCATCACAGCATGCCCTTTGCGCCTTTCGGCTACACAGGACTAGCCCTTGTGCTACTATTCTGCGGCACCATGCTCTATGGCTATTGGTTCGGACGAAAGCAGTTGCGTGTAACCGAAACCACATACACCTCCACACAAGTTCCCCCTTCCTTCAACGGATACAAGATAGTACATATCAGCGACTTACACCTACCATCTTTTGCCGATTCACATGCCTTCTTACAACGCATCATCGACACCATCAACGCCCAACAGCCCGACCTCATTTGCTTCACGGGCGACTTTGTCGGCTTTGGCGTAGAAGAAGCCTTGCCTTTCACAGACATACTCCGCCAACTGCATGCCAAAGATGGCATCATGAGCGTGCTCGGTAACCACGATTTTGCACTATACCACCACGGACTTACGGACGCCGAGAAGGAAGAAAAAGTCAATCAACTAACCACCTACCAACGCGACACTCTCGGCTGGCAACTGCTTCGTAATCAGTCCTATCTCATTCAGCGAGACAGCGCTTATCTGCAAATCATCGGCGTGGACAACACCTCTTGCCAGGGACAGGGATTTCAGACCATCTCCCGAGGAGATCTTATGAAGGCGATGAGGCTATTAGGCGATGAGGCGAAAGGCGAGAACATGCAAATATTGCTAACGCACGACCCATCGCATTGGCGAGGAGAGGTTGTACCAACGACCGATATTCCACTCACCCTCAGCGGACACACGCATGCTGGGCAAGTGCGCCTCTTCGGTTATCCACTCTCCTCGCTCATGTTCACCGAGTCAGAGGGCTGGTATCACCACGCTACCCAATCCCTCCACATCAATACAGGCCTAGGTTGCACCCTACCCGTCCGCCTTGGCGTCCCACCAGAAATAACCGTCATTACTTTGCAAGCCGAATAATCCACATGACCATCCGTCCTACCACATACGCTGACATAGATGCCCTAATGGCTATTTTCGCCTACGCGCGAGCGATTATATCGAGGATGTTGCGCCATTTTACTACACTATCACATGAAATTATGTGTCGAACAACTTATCACTCCCATAGTATGATGAAGTGCTACTGATAATTGTTTTCATATAAAAATGCTCTTTTCTCTTGCGTATATGTAAATATTTTTGTACCTTTGCACCCAAATTGCGCATTATGCGCGCACATGTACGAATAATATTTAAGAACAAAAAAGATATGGAACTCAGTGAACAAGAAGTAATCCGCAGAGAAAGTCTGCAAAAGATGCGCGATATGGGTATCAACCCCTATCCTGCTGATGAGTATGTAGTTACAGGTTATTCTACCGATATCAAGTCAACCTTCGTTGACGAACAAACCGAAGATGCTGAGTGGTACACGGGCAAGCCTGTGCGCATTGCGGGTCGTATGATGTCACGTCGTATCATGGGCAAAGCATCCTTCGTAGAGATTCAAGACTCCAAAGGTCGTATCCAAGTATATGTCAGCCGCGACGACATCCAAGCCCCTACTCCAGAAGGAGAGACAGCTACCACCGTGGAGCAACAGATGTACAACGTAGTCTTCAAGAAACTGCTCGATATAGGTGACTTCGTAGGTATCGAGGGCTTTGTATTCCGCACCCAAATGGGCGAGATCAGCGTACACGCACAAAAACTCACTGTGCTGGCTAAATCGCTCCGCCCACTCCCTATCGTGAAATACAAAGACGGTGTGGCATACGACGGCTTCAACGATCCAGAGCAACGCTACCGCCAACGTTATGTGGACCTCGTGGTGAACGAAGGTGTGAAGGATGTCTTCCTCAAGCGTGCGACCATCATCCGCACCATGCGTCAGGTGTTTGACGAGGCAGGTTACACCGAGGTGGAGACTCCAATGCTGCAAGCTATTGCAGGTGGTGCATCGGCTCGTCCGTTCATTACGCACCACAATGCCTTGGACGTGGATATGTACATGCGTATTGCTACCGAGCTCTACCTCAAGCGCCTCATTGTAGGTGGTTTCGAGGGCGTGTACGAGATTGGTCGTAACTTCCGCAACGAGGGTATGGACCGCACCCACAACCCAGAGTTTACTTGCATGGAGCTCTATGTACAATACAAGGACTACAACTGGATGATGTCCTTCACCGAGCAACTGCTGGAGAAGATTGCCATTGCCGTAAACGGCACCACCGAGGTGAAGATTGGCGATAACATCGTGAACTTCAAGGCGCCATACCGCCGTTTACCAATCTTGGAGGCTATCCAAGAGAAGACCGGCTATGACCTCAGCACCATGACCGAAGATGAGATTCGCCAAGTGGCTAAGAAATACGGCGTAGAGGATACCGAGAAGATGGGCAAAGGCAAGCTCATCGATGAGATCTTTGGCGAGACATGCGAGGGCACCTTTATCCAGCCTACTTTCATCACAGACTACCCTGTGGAGATGTCACCGCTGACCAAGATGCACCGCTCCAAACCAGGTCTCACCGAGCGTTTCGAGCTGATGGTCAATGGCAAGGAGTTGGCTAATGCCTATAGCGAGCTCAACGACCCAATCGACCAATACGAGCGTTTCGTAGAGCAAATGAAGCTCGCCGACAAGGGTGACGATGAGGCAATGATTATTGACCACGACTTTATGCGTGCGCTCGAGTACGGTATGCCTCCTACATCGGGTATCGGTATTGGTATCGACCGCTTGGCTATCTTCATGACAGGACAACCATCTATCCAAGATGTGCTGTTGTTCCCAACTATGAAGCCAGAGAAATAAATATAGACCGCACTTCGCGCTGATAGAGGAGAGACCGCCTGCGGCTGTTAGAACGCCCTATGGGCTGAGAGATTCCATGAGTCTAACTTCTAACAGCGAAGCGATCTGAATTCTAACAACGAAGTGGTCTAACTTCTTAAAGTTTAAAGGCTAGAATATATGAACGTAGCAATAATCGGTTCAGGCAGTTGGGCGACCGCATTAGCGAAGATAGTGATGCACAATGTACCAGAAATCAATTGGTATATCCGTAAGCAAGAAACTATCGACGAGTTTGTGGAGATTCGTCGAAACCCGAACCACCTAGAATGGGCATATTTTGATGTATCGCGTATTCATTTCTCTGCGGACATCAACGAAGTAGTCGATCAATCCGATTTGATCATCTTGGCGATTCCTTCTCCTTATATCAAACAGAGTTTAGATGACATAAAAATCAACATGTCGCAAAAATGCGTCATATCCGCTGTGAAAGGAATGATTCCTGATGAGAATATGCTGGTGACGGATTATTTGCAGGAGCACTACCATATTCCAGAAGAGAATTTAGGTATAATTACAGGTCCATGTCATGCAGAAGAGATTGCATTGGAGCGCTTGAGTTACCTGACCGTTGGCTGCAAGGATGCAGCAAAAGCCGATTTGTGGCAAAAGCTCTTTGACACACCTTACGTGCGCACCACTCCCAGTCAGGATGTGGATGGATTGGAGTACGCCAGCATCATGAAGAATATCTATGCCATCGCTGCAGGTATCTGCAAGAGTTTGCATTATGGTGATAACTTCCAAGCCGTGCTGCTGACCAATGCCATGCATGAGATGATGCGTTTTGCCAAAGCCAAATCGGATATCCCACGAGATATTACCGACAGTGGTTATCTGGGCGATGTACTGGTGACCGCCTACTCCAACTTCTCACGCAACCGCCAATTCGGACAAATGATTGGCATGGGCTACAGCGTGAAAGCAGCACAAACGGAGATGGAGATGGTGGCAGAGGGCTACTACGGCACCAAAGCCATTTGGCTCGCCAATCAAGATGTGCAAGTGGATTTACCTATTGTAGAGGCTGTATATCAAATCCTATACAACAGAAGATCTGCAAAAGCAGTTATCAAAGAACTAACTAAAAAATTTCAATAATTATTATTTTATAATTCAAAATTCATAATTCATAATTATGACAAAAGATATTCAATTTTCTTATGCCAAAGCCGTTAGCGCAGAGGCGGTGGCTGCCTACGAGCAGCAAGTGAAAGCATGCCAAGAGATGTTGGTAAACGGTACAGGTGCAGGCAACGACTTCCTCGGTTGGATGAACCTCCCAGCAGATATCCGTCCACAATTGGCAGACATCCAAGCAACAGCAGATTTGCTTCGCCGTGAGTGCGAAGTAATCGTATGCATCGGTATTGGTGGCTCGTATTTAGGTGCGAAGGCAGTGATTGACGCGCTCAGCAGTAGCTTCGCATGGCTCGAGGGCGAAAAACCAGCTATCGTATATGCAGGACAAAACATCGGCGAGGATTACCTCTACGAGTTGCAAGCGCTCCTCAAGAACAAGAAATTCGGTATTATCTCTATCTCCAAATCAGGTACTACCACCGAGCCAGCATTGGCTTTCCGCCTTCTCAAGACTCAGCTCGAAGAGCAACAAGGCAAAGAGGCTGCTAAGCAACTCATCGTTTGTATCACCGATGCTAAGAAAGGTGCGCTCCGCACATTGGCTACTCAAGAGGGATACAAGACCTTCGTAATTGAGGATAATATCGGTGGTCGTTTCTCAGTACTCTCTCCTGTCGGCTTGTTGCCAATCGCATGTGCAGGTTATGATATCAACGCCTTGATTGACGGTGCAGAGCGCATGATGAAGGTGTGCGGCATCGATACCCCACTCGCTGAGAACCCTGCTGCACAATACGCAGCTGCACGCAACTACCTCTATGGCGAGCAAGGCAAGAAGATTGAGCTTCTGGTGAACTATCACCCTAAATTACACTTCGTGAGCGAATGGTGGAAGCAACTCTATGGCGAGTCAGAGGGTAAGGAGAACAAAGGTATCTTCCCTGCTAGTGTGGACTTTACCACCGACCTCCACTCTATGGGTCAGTATGTGCAAGAGGGCGAGCGCCACTTGTTTGAGACCGTGATTACGGTAGAGGAGAGCAACCATATGGTAGCATTCCCACACGATGAGGCTAATCTCGATGGCTTGAACTTCCTTGCAGGCAAGCGCGTCGATGAAGTGAATAAGATGGCTGAGCTTGGCACCATGCTCGCGCATATCGATGGCGGTGTACCTAACATGAAGATTACCTTGCCTAAACTCAACGAGTATTATTTGGGCGAGTTGATCTACTTCTTCGAGCGCGGTTGCGGTATCTCAGGTTATATCTTGGGTGTGAATCCATTCAACCAACCTGGTGTAGAGGCATACAAGAAGAATATGTTTGCTCTCCTCGACAAACCAGGCTACGAGGCAGAGTCAGCAGCTATCAAAGCACGTCTATAATCAAAACCTCATACCAATAAAAAAGGCTGTCAATCTGACAGCCTTTTCTTTGTATTATCGAAGGGAATTACTTCTTAAAGTAGCGGTTGTACAAGCCCTCGAATCCTTTGCCGTGACGAGCCTCGTCCTTAGCCATCTCGTGTACGGTGTCGTGGATAGCATCCCAATCCATAGCTTTTGCACGCTTAGCAATGCGGAGTTTGTCGTCGCAAGCACCAGCCTCAGCCATCATACGCTTCTCCAGATTCTCCTTGGTGCTCCATACTACCTCGCCGAGCAATTCAGCGAACTTAGAGCAGTGCTCAGCCTCTTCCCAAGCGTAGCGCTTGAATGCCTCAGCGATCTCAGGATAACCCTCGCGATCAGCTTGGCGTGACATAGCGAGATACATACCTACTTCGGTAGCCTCACCCATGAAGTGAGCGTTGAGGTCTTTAATCATCTCCTCGTCAGTATCTTTAGCAACGCCGATGATGTGCTCGCAAGCGAATGCGATACCAGCAGACTCATCTACTTCTTTCCATGTTACTACTTGTTTGCATTGTGGGCAGCGCTCTGGAGCAGGTGCACCTTCGTGTACATAGCCGCAAATTGGGCAAATAAACTTCTTATTCATATTGTTCTTTGTTTTTATAAGGTTAATATTCTTTTGTCACTTTACATACTACAAAAACCGTGCCAAAACATTAACAACAAGATGATTTTTCTAAAAAAAAGTTAACAATGAGAAGTAAAAAGCTACGCCCTACACCTTACACCACTCTCTCCGACACTACATGCCAATTGATTAGCAACCACAAGTTCTTCAAGTAATCTTTTCTGCGGTTTTGATAATCCAAATAATACGCATGCTCCCATACATCAATTGCCAAGAGCGGCTTCAGGTTATAACGCAAGGGATTATCGCCATTTGGCAAAGACAATATCTTCAGTTCGCCACCGTCGTCCATTGCCAAGAATGTCCACCCCGAGCCAAAGAACGAAGAGGCTGCCTTATCCAGTTGCTCTACCATTTTCTCTACGGAGCCAAAGGATTGCTCGATCAAGAACAGAAACTCACCTGACGGACGTTTAGCATTGCGTGCAGGAGTAAGTTGTTCGAAAAATAATTGGTGATTCAGCACTTGCCCAGCGTTGTTGGCAATTGGTCCTTCAGGCGCTTTACGCACCAACTCTTCGAGGGATAATCCCTCGTACTTGGAGCCATCCACCAGTTGGTTGAGATTATCCACATATGCGCGGAAATGCTTTCCATAGTGAAAAGAAAGTGTCTCTTGGCTCATCATTGGAGCCAAATCTCCGAATTGGTATCCCAACTCTGGGAGTTCGAAATGAAATTTAATCATAAGGTTTAGGTATAAAAAATAACGTGCAACACACCATTGTGCTACACGTTACTATAGGCAAAAACTGTGCCAAGACACATTTATCTACGTGTGCTTCCGCCACTGCGCGACGAAGAGCTTCCGCCTGAGCGCGAGCCTCCACCCGACATACCACCCGATGAGCGCATGGTGCTGGATGATGACGAACGCACACTGCTTGGTGCAGACGAACGCATCGTGCTTGACGAAGAGGAGCGTACCGCTGAGCTACTAGAGCGTGATGGTGTGGTAGCAGTGCTCACACTCGAGCGCGAAGGCTGCGTGCGTGTAGTAGTAATAGTGCTACGTGTGGTAGTAGTGCGTGAAGGGGTAGCCGTAGTGCGTGTAGTAGTCGTAGTGCGTGTGGTAGCAGTGGAGGTACGCGAAGTAGTCGTGGTGGAAGTGCGGGTGGCACTGCCACGAGTAGCCGTGGTAGTAGTACCGCGCACATTGGTGCTACCATATGTAGCATTGCGTGATGCTTGTACATTGCCACGTGCGGTGGAAGAAGAACTGACGCGCGTAGCCGAACCTCTGCTTGTCGTGGTACGTGTAGCATTGGCATCGCGCACGGCTGTGCGGCGGCTTTGCTCAAAAGCGCGTGCGTTGCTCACGTTGCGCGAAGCATTGCGCGTAGCGAACGAACGCTCAGGATGGCGATGCGCATAATCATTGCGGCGTACACGATCATACATATTATGATAATGTGCATGATGATGATGACCCATACGGAAAGAGCAGTAAGGATAGTGGTAGTGGTGCCAATAGCAGTGATCCCAATACAGGAAAGGATCTACGCAATAGTATGGACGCCACCAACCTGGCCAATAGCCCCAATAATATGGCGAGTGCCAGCATACCCATGATGTTCCCCAGAACCAATCATAAATCAATGGTCTATAGATATACACTGGTTCGATGATATAGTCGGCACCATAGATATACTCGTCGCCTACCACCTGTACGGTGATTTGGTCATTAGCATCCTTCTCGACGAAGATAGAGGCCACGTCTTGATAGATATCCTTAGCCAATACAGCTTGGATAACCACGAGGTGGCGGTTATTATCGGCTGTTTCGATGACGCGCAAATAGTCCACTTCTCCATCGCCATTGAGGTCGAGGTTAGAGAATGCCGAATCAGGATTATTGAGCAACTGCTCAAATTGCTCCAAGTCTTTGGCTTGTCCAAAGAGGGTTGCTACCGTCTTAAGATCGAGGTTTTCGGAAATGTCGGACGAAGTGGCACTGACTGTCACCGTCTCGTCTGCCAAAGCAGAATATGGAACCAAGAGTAAGGAACCAAGAGCCAGGATGAATAAAAATACTCGTTTCATATTACACTAAGTTTAGATTGTGATGCATTTTCTCCTTCTTGGTGCGCATATAACGCAGGTTATATGGATTAGGAGCTATCTCTATTGGAATATTCTCTACAATTTCTATGCCAAAACTCTCCAAGCCAATTCGTTTGATGGGGTTGTTGGTCATCAAGCGGAGCTTGTGTGCGCCCAATTGTTGCAATATCTGTGCCCCTACTCCATAATTGCGCTCATCAGGTTGGAAACCCAGATGCACATTGGCTTCAACGGTGTCATCACCTTGCTCTTGGAGCTTGTATGCACGAATCTTGTTCATCAATCCGATGCCACGTCCCTCTTGATTCATATAGACGATGATACCCTTGCCTTCTTTCTCCACCATCTGCATAGCTTTGTGGAGTTGCTCGCCACACTCGCAGCGCTTTGAGCCAAAGATATCGCCTGTCATACACGACGAGTGTACACGGCAGAGGATTGGTTCATCTGCTTGCCATTCGCCTTTCACCAAGGCAATATGCTCCAGTCCAGTTGTCAGCTCACGGAAAGGTGTGAGCATAAAGTCTCCAAACTCGGTAGGCAGGCTCACGGTCTCACCACGCTCCACGAGGGCAGTTGACAATTGAGAGTTGACAGTTGAGAGTGGATAGTTGGCATCCTCGGTATGGCTCATGCGGTAGGCGATGAGGTCCTTAATAGAGATGAGGCTCAGTCCGTATTGCTCAGCCACTTTCTCCAATTGTGGCATACGTGCCATGGTGCCGTCCTCATTCATAATCTCGATGAGTGCAGCCACTGGTTGCAAGCCCGCCAAGCGTGCTAAATCCACAGCTGCCTCGGTATGTCCAGCACGTTGTAGCACACCACGCTCCTGCGCATAGAGCGGATTGATATGGCCTGGGCGACCGAATGTCTGTGGTGTAGAAGCAGGGTCTGCCAACGCACGAATTGTTGCCGCACGGTCCTCCGCACTCACACCAGTAGTACAGCCCTCCAGCTTATCTACGGTCACAGTGAATGGGGTGCCCAACATCGAGGTGTTGTTCGACACTTGGTGCACCAAATCCAGCTCTGCACAGCGTGTCTCAGGCAGTGGCACACATAGTACGCCTCTTCCATGCTGGAGCATGAAGTTGACCTTCTCAGGAGTTATCTTCTCTGCTGCGATGATAAAATCGCCCTCATTCTCACGATCTTCATCATCCACCACAATCACGAACTTACCTTCGCGAATATCTTCGATTGCTTTTTCAATTGTATCCATCATATCTATTTATGTTTTACGAATATACGTTTTACTAATTTAACTACTTTTATTTTGATATACCCCAAGTATTTCATCCACACTTCGGGGTTAAACAATGCTGAGTCCGTAGCTGCTTTGTAGGTCAAGAATATACCGATTGGCAGCAATACCATCGAGCTGAGCCACATACCCGCCCAGCAGGGCCACAATGCTTCACGCGCCATCTTATAGCCGGTATTGTCGATGATATAATAGATGATAAACATCACCACCGAAATCACCACAGGCGCTCCCAATCCTCCCTTACGCGTGATGGCTCCTAATGGTGCACCGATAAAGAAGAAGATTAGGCATGCGAATGCCAATGTAAACTTGCGATATAGCTCAATCTCATGTTTACGTATATAGCGCTGGTAGTCATTGAGCATCAGGGCATTGTAATCAATCTGGTCGCGTTGTGCTTTGGCTTTCTCTATGGCAGCCGATAGGGCACGATAACGTTCGTCATCGGAGAAGTGGCTGTAGAGCGAATCCACATCATAGCCAGCATACTGTTCCTTAGCTCCCTCCCACATGTCCACATCACGATTGGCGACACGCTCACGACCAAAATAGCGATTGCTCACCATAGTTTGGCTCTGCTCGTGGCTTCGGTCGTGCGCCAGATGCTGCACCGAGTCAATGGACTGCACCAACTCCACCACATCCTTCGCCACATGCTGGTCTGCCAACACATCCTCGTTGTAGCGGTCGAACTCCATATCAAAGTCGATGAGCATCTGCTTCTGCGCAAAGCTCTCGCGACGGTATGGGATATTCTTCTCAGAGTGTGTAGCGCGTTGTTGGTTGCGGTCCAAGTTCTCAAATGACTCGCCACTATATAGGTGCAAGAGCAGATACTTCTTGTCATCGGTAAAGAAGATTCGCCCTGAATCAGCGACCATGACACTGGCATTGCGGAAGCCTTCGGAGTAGTCGTAGATCATCATATCATAGAGCATACCCGTCTGCGGTGCCTTACGGCGGACGTAGATATTGTAGCCCTCGATACCGTCGTAGAACTCGCCCTGCGGAATATCCAATTCAGGCGATTTCTGCTTGAGCGAGAAGATCAGCGCCCATAGTTTGACTTGCGACACGGGCAAGACATAGTTGGAGAACATAAACGCTCCTACCGATACAAATGCGATGGCAATGGCCAACGGACGCATGATACGGAAGAGGCTCACGCCAGCCGCCTTCATGGCGGTGAGTTCGAACTTCTCGCCCAGGTTGCCGAAGGTCATCAGCGAAGCCAACAAGATAGCCAATGGCAATGCCAATGGCACCACCGATGTGACGGCATAGATAAAGAACTCCGCCAGCACCTTGATTTCAACGCCCTTGCCAACGAGGTCCTTGACATGCATCCAAACAAACTGCATCAGCAGAATGAAGATGCATATCAAGAACGTCATTATCAGCAATCCAAGAAACTGCTTGAGCAGATATATGTCTATTTTCTTAATCACCCTTTCAAATTATCCGATACAAAACTGAGTGGCAACAGGTCTGTTGCTTTGTGGAAGACATAACATCCCTCTTCGCCGTATAGTACCACTTGCATATCTTGTCCGTAGCGGTGCTCGGTCTCCAGCATCACTTGTCGGCAAGCGCCACATGGGGTGCCCGCTTGTTTGGTAAAATGCCCATTGGTGTAGCACGCAATCGCCAACGCTTTGACTGGCGTATGGGGATGATTGGCATTGGCTGCAAACAATACGGTACGCTCTGCGCAGATGCCGCTTGGGTATGCTGCATTCTCCTGATTGGCACCCGTGATGATAGTGCCATCATTGAGCAAGGCTGCTGCACCTACATGGAAATGCGAGTATGGGCAATAGGCATCTTGCGTCTTTTGCTTGGCAATCTCCACCAGTTGGCGGAGCTCCGCATCAAGTTCATCCACTGTGCAAGCAGTGATCTGGGTTTGCAATGTAATTTCTTTCATGTCATATCTGATTTATAAATTTGCTTATCTATCTTTCTCGTATATTTCTCGAAACCACTTCGTTAGCATTGCGTTACCACTCAATTACCATCTAATACTTTCCCCGTAGTTTGTGAGGTGGTTTCAAGCTATTTCCTGAGTCCTTATTACAGCATGATCTTATGCGCTTCAGTGCCTGCATGCAGCAAGTAGCATCCGCTATTCAGTTCGCAGTCCACGGCCTCTTTGCCTGCTTCGCAGCTGTAGATCAACGCGCCATTGAGCGAGTAGATGCTGAAGGCTTGCCCCTGTGGATATACGGTCAAAGTATATCCATCGACGGTATATGTCAGGTGGGATTCATTGCCCTTCACAGACTCTACGGCTGTAGCTATGTCATCGCGCAGACGCACGCTCATACGCGCTGGCGCACCACTTTGAGCGGTATATGGCATCACGTAGCACTCAAATGGGTGCAAGGTTGTCGTGGTCTTTTGCAGGATAAAGTCCAAACCACTGCGTAGCATATATACTGGTTTCTCCAATAGCTGATCCTGCAAGGTGGTATTACCCGCAATCTGCATCCAAGTGCTGCTGCTCAATACCTCGAAAGAGGTGCTCAACTTGTTCCATGACTCTTTGCCGTAGAACGTAATAATTTTGTCACGATAATAATCGTATACAAATTGAATGATATAAGGCGTATGGGCTTCTAATTCGTCTGTAAAGTCGAAGAGAATCTCCAGATTCAACATACCGTTAGGTTTTGCCAAGTAATAATCTCCACCAGTAATGATATTCCATGGTCTCAAATCGAATTCTTCGCCATCCTCTAGCACGGTTACTCGGTCCACCTCGAATGGCAGATACAAAGTTTCCCAACGATATGGAGTGAACTGACGGCGGTAGTAGATACTTGCTACCAACGTGTCTTCGGTGGTATGTACGCCATTCGCACCCAATTCGGTATTGTAGTGATAGATATTGAGGCAGGCATCGCGCAGGCGACTCTTGAGTGAAGACCAGTTGGTAGCCACCTTGTAGTCATCCATCGCCTCGCAACTGATATAGAACAATGCATTTTTGTTGTTACCAGTGAAGACGTCTTCTCCCAATACAGGAGGTGTCATTGCTTGAAGGAGATACTTCTCCACATTATCGCAATAGGAGAATGCACGCTCTCCGATGGTTGTGAGTGTAGTTGGAAGTGTGATAGTTCCTTTCAAGCCATAGCAACGCACAAAGGCACGCTCGCCAATGTGCTCCAGACCTTCGTTGAAATAGATGGCTGGCAAATTGTCACAATCTGTGAAAGCAAAGTCGGCCACCTCGGTCACGGTACGTAGCACGCCATCTATCACCACAGCCGATGGAATGACGATGGTGTCGGTAGGATTGCTGTGGTAGGTCACCGCACGCGCTGTATGACCATCGATTGGATAGTAATATACATTGTCTTGCAGCAGCTCGCACATCTCCAGATTCAGCATGCCCCATTGTGTATGCTTGCCATAGACATGTCCGTAGCCACATGGCACGTGTATAGGGGATACTACATAGTCAAAAGCTTTGTCTTGTAGCGTAGGTGGCGTAGTAGCCTCGATATGGAATGCTGTCACAGCCTTGCAGTTGAAGAACGCACGTTCATCAATAGTCGTAAGCGAAGCAGGTAATGTAAGCTCGCCTGTGAGTTTGGTATCTTGTGCAAATGCTTTCTCGCCAATAGCAGTAAGACTGGTAGGCATGTTAATCGTGGTCATTGCGGTACACTTATAGAACGCATTTTGACCAATCTTAGTCATGGCATCAGGCAAACTGACCGTCTTGATATTACCACGCACATCATACCAAGGTACATCGGTATCAGCAGCGTAATCGTACATATCGCCTGTACCAGTGATGGTCAATACACCATCCGCATACTCCCAATAGAGGTCATCACCGCACATCTGAATAACTGGACAACCTTCTTCTTCAAAACTATCCACTTGACTTGCCCAGTCAGATGCTTCGTATGCGGCAAGTGAGCCACAAGGGATGTGCATGCTAAAAGAGGCTGCACCATCGAATACCTGATTTCCTAATGTAGGTGGAGTAATTGCTTCCATATATATAGCATCAAGCGAATCGCATTCAAAGAACGCTAAGTATTCTATACTCGTCACGCTGCTTGGAATGGTAATAGAAGTAAACGTAGAACCTCTAAATGCACGCTCTCCAATAATTGTTACGCTATTAGGGATTATCGTATTCTGACAACCCACTACGAGTGTATTAGTTGCAGTTTCTATAATGGCATTACAATTCTCACGACTATCGTAAATACGATTATCACTATCTACAGTTATCGAAACTAGTCCACAGTAATTTTCAAAAGCACCTTCGAATGCACCCTTTCCAATACCCGTCACACTACTTGGGA
>Ga0233366_1000424_pt1 | contig 14786 bp, 16 predicted proteins | sample ElkDunMinimDraft_23_FD_191536 | JGI IMG/M metagenome (GOLD analysis project Ga0233366, IMG submission 191536) | Fecal eukaryotic communites from dung pellets of Tule Elk in California, USA - Elk Dung C4 | ecosystem: Host-associated > Mammals > Digestive system > Large intestine > Fecal | place...
AAGAGAAGTTCCATCCCAATCTCGGATGAAGGGGACGTAGAGGGGAACAAGAGAGGGAATCGTCAGAGAAGACCCACCCAAACCCCAGGCAAAGGGGGAAGGGGGGACCAAGGGTGGGTAACTCTCCAATCCATGCCAGATTTCTTAAAAATTTGCGTGGAAGAAAACAAAACCGGCCAAGTCCGCAAAACTAGCGGACTTGGCCGGTTAGACGAAACATAACTCGACAAATTACAGAATTCCTTCAAGCAAAATGACACGCGATGGAGCTGCATCTATGCCGACTAATTTCAATGGAGCCGCTACCATGAAGTACTCGCCGGCGCCAACATCTTTCAGGCGAAGACCTTCAATGACGATGATGTCATTGGAGAATAATGTTCTGTGTGTCGGATGGCCAGGCTGGGCGCGTTCTACGCCGAGACCGTCGATGCCGACACCTTCAATGCCGATTTCTGACAAATATTTCGCACCACTTTCACCAAGCGCGATAAAGTCAAAATTAAATTCCTCATCAAAGGAGTTTTTTGTTTTGAAGAGAAGGAAATCATCTTTTTCGATTTTCTGTCCTTCCAGATCTTCTTTTTCTATTAAGCCTTCAACCTCTGTCAGGTCCAGGACTTTGCATTTTCTTACAAGTCTTTCGAGGCCAATTGTTTCAATCGTGTCCCCGTCATTGATCATGTGTAGCGGGGCATCTGTGTGTGTACCGACATGGGCATCGAGAGTGATGCGAGATTCAGTTACATGACCGTTTGTGACGGTATTGAAGCTTGGCTGTTTGTCCTCGATATTTTTGTATACGGGCATTCCTTTGTAGATTGGCATGGAAATGTCATGAATTTTCACTGTCAAAACTCCTTCTAACGATTATTTTTCTTCTATGACAGGCCACCAATGGAAGCCGTCTTTTGCGAGCAATTCATCGGCGCTCAATGGTCCCATTGAACCGGAAGGGTAGTTCGGGAAGTTTGCGGCCGGCTCTCTTTCCCAGGCACGAGAAATGACATCTGTGTATTTCCATGAGAGGGCAACCTCGTCCCAGTGTGAGAAGTTAGTCGCATCGCCGCGCATAGCATCAAAGAGCAGGCGCTCATAGGCTTCTGGTGTATTGAAACGGTCATATTTGGATGTCAAGAAGTTCAATTGGACCGGCGTTTTTCCACCTTTTTTCGCATTCAGGTGCAGGGTGATGCCTTCTTCTGGCTGGATGTTGATCACAAGCAGATTCGGGTTCAGCTTTTCTTCGGTTCTGTAGAACAGGTTCATTGGCACATCCTTGAATTGTACGACGATCTGGGTGGATTTCTCTCCAAGTCGTTTTCCAGTCCGGATATAGAATGGAACGCCTGCCCAGCGGAAGTTATCAAACAAGAGCCTGCCAGCCACGAATGTTTCGGTGTTTGAGTCTTCAGCTACCATGTTTTCTTCCCTGTAGCTCGGTACAAGCTTCCCGTTCATTTCGCCGGTTCCGTATTGGCCGCGAACGAAATAGTTATCGACTTCATCATCCTTGATTGGTTTTAGTGCCCGAAGGACCTTCACCTTTTCGCTTCTGATTTCGTCTGTGGATAGCTTGATTGGCGGTTCCATCGCCAGCAAGGAAACAATCTGCATGATATGGTTTTGGACCATATCGCGCAAAGCCCCGCTGTTTTCGTAATACCTTCCACGGTCCTCAACACCGAGGGTTTCCGTGGAGGTGATTTGAATATTGGCTATGTAGTGATTATTCCATAGCGGCTCAAAGAAGGCGTTAGCAAAACGAATGACCTCGATGTTTTGAACCATTTCTTTTCCGAGATAGTGGTCAATCCGGTAGATTTCATCCTCTGCGAATGATTTGCGCAGCTGATCGTTCAATTGTCTTGCTGATTCAAAATCATGACCAAATGGTTTTTCGATGACAAGACGTTTATAGCCGGCTGTTTCGGTTAAACCATCCTCTTTAAGCCGTGTAGCGATAGAACCGAAGTATTCGGGTGCCATGGCAAGGTAGAATAGGCGGTTGCCCTTTAAGTCATATTGGCTATCAAGGGTATCAGCTAATTCTTTTAATTCATGGTAGGATGATTCTGTTTGGCTTACGTCTAGAGAGTGGTAATAGAAAAGCTTGATGAATTCTTGTTTTTCTTCCGCATTGCCTTGCTCATTTGCAATGGATTCGAAGATGTGCTGTTTAAGGCGCTCCGTATCCCATTCGCGTCTTCCGATGCCGATACAAGCAAAATTCTCTGATAGTCTTCCTTTTTTATAGAGGCGATATAGTGATGGGAATAATTTACGCTGAGCCAAATCACCAGTTGCACCAAAGATCATAAGCAATCCGGATTGTTTAGTAAAAGTGGGCATGTTTAGAACCTCTCTTTGTTTTCCGTATTTTCGATATACTAATTTATATAGTGTTTAGCAATGAAAGTGTTTGTGTTTAAATACTCGTATCTAGTTTACATCTATTACAAGAGAATGCAAAATATTTTTCATTATTATTCTCTAGGAAAAATAAGTAATATGAATTTTCACAATGGCTGAAAAATGGATGGTAATAGGTTAAAATGAGGATACTGAATGTAGTTGGAGGAATTGAGATTGGAATTAGTATTTCTGGGGACAGGAGCAGGCATACCTGCCAAGTTGCGTAATGTCTCATCAATTGTTTTGCAGATGAATGAAGAAAGGGCTGCCAGCTGGATGTTCGATTGCGGAGAAGCAACCCAGCATCAGATTTTGAAGACATCGGTCAAGACGAGAAAAATTGAGAAGATTTTTATTACCCATTTGCATGGGGACCATATATATGGACTTCCTGGGCTGCTTGGGAGCCGATCCTTTCAAGGGGGAACAGAGCCGCTGACGGTATATGGACCGGTTGGCATTAAGGAATATATCGAAACTTCCCTTCGTGTCAGCCAGACTCATTTGAAGTATCAGCTCGCTTTTGTAGAGATTGGGGAGGAGTCGATTCTGTTTGAGGATGATTCTTTTCGAGTAGAAGCTCTGCCGCTCGACCATGCGGTTTTGAGCTATGGATACAGGATAGTAGAAAAGGAGAAGCCAGGTGAACTGAATGTGGCCTTATTAAAGGAAGAAAACATTCCGCCCGGTCCCTTATATGGCCGAATTAAAAATAAGGAGATCGTTGAGCTTCCAGATGGAAGAATCATCAATGGTGCTGATTATGTGGGACCGCCTAAAGAAGGCCGGGTCATAACCATCCTTGGTGATACGAGGCCATGTCCGAATGCTCGGCGCTTGGCTGAAGGAGCGGAATGTCTCGTGCATGAGGCGACCTTCAATAAAGGTCAGGAAGAGATGGCGAGGGATTATTTCCATTCGACGACTGTCCAAGCTGCCGAATGTGCCAGAGAAGCGGGGGCAAAAAGGCTCATACTGACTCATATCAGCTCCCGTTTTACGGAAGATGATGCGATTGAACTGCAGGCAGAGGCAAGAGAACTATTCCCGAACACGGAGATTGCCCATGATCTTGCATTTTTTAAGCTATGAAAAAAGCCAAACCAGCTTTCATAAAAGGGCTGGTTTGGCTTTTTGCTTCTTTAAGGAGGCAATCGTTATATTAGGTCATCTATTCTTCAGCTCATCGATGAATCGTTCAGCATCCTTTGGGGAGATTTTAATGCTTCCTAAAGAAGCAGAGCTATAAAAAATCTCATAGCTTTCTTTGGAAGAAAGGATGCGGAATCCGCTCAAATTCTCGGATGTTGGTGTAATCCCAGTCACGGATTCATAGGGAATCCGTTTTTTGATTGGGCCGCTCTTAATTAACAGATACCCGTCCATGAAAATGTATCGGATTGTAAAACTAATCCATAGCAAGAAACAATCGTAAACACAAATTAGGCAAGGCTCACGATTCTATCACTCTTGGATGTTTCATCCGAAAGGAGGGGGAGCAGGAAGACGCAGCCTGCTATGATGACCGTATAGGCGATTATTATAATAAACACGGAATCCATTTTTGAGCGAAAAACCACGCTAGCCCCTCCTTTTCATTTGGTTTACATAATTTCACTTAATTAAATGATAGGGCACAATCGTGATGATTAAATTCTTGCGATACAGCAGATTCGTCCGGATCATGAGACTGGATTGATTATGCAGGAAGTTATGCCAGCCTTTTTTCGGGATGAACTGCGGGAAGACGACCGTCACTTGGAAATTAGATTCCCTGGCTTTTCTCTCGACGATATTGATAAATTTGCTGAGCGGCTGGATGATGCTCCGGTATGGCGAATATAAGGTCACGAGCTTCACATCTGGCTGCCAGGCCGCCCATTTCTTCTCAAACGCCTTTATATCCTCCTTCTCAAATGCCACATAGACGGCTATCAGCCGATCTGGAGAGAGGGAGCGGGCATATTTCAATGAGTTATCAACCACGCGCGTGATGCCAGATATCGGGACAATAATCACATTTCCATCCGGCGGCAAAGCCTCCGTTTCCTTCGTGATTTTCAGCTGTTCGCCGACCGCGATATAATGCTTGCGAATCTGGTGGAACACCCAAATAACAATCGGAAGGAAGAGGAGCACCGGCCATACCTGTGCAAATTTGGTTAAAAAGAACATGAGCATAACGATGAAACAGATGATGGCACCAGCCGTATTGATCATGAGTTTCGTCCGCCAGCCCTCCGGATGCTCCCTCATCCATTTTCTCATCATTCCGGCCTGAGCGAGGGTGAACGGTATGAATACCCCGACTGCATATAATGGAATGAGATGCTCTGTATGAACTTGAAAGGCGATAATCAAAAGACTTGCCGTCACACCAAGGAAAATGATGCCGTTGGAATAACCGAGTCGGTCGCCGCGCATACGGAACATGCGCGGCAGAAATTGGTCATTCGTTAAGTTAACCGCGAGCAGCGGGAAGGCTGAGTAACCGGTATTGGCCGCAAGCACGAGGATGAGGGCAGTCGTTCCTTGAATAAAATAGTAAAATCCGCCTCTTCCGAAAATTTCAGCTCCAACCTGGGAGACTACTGTTTCTTTCATCGTTGGCGCCACCCCGTAATAATAGCTGATAAAGACAATGCCGGAGAATAGAATCGCCAGTAAGATGCCCATATAGGACAAGGTTTTGGCCGCGTTCACAGGCTCCGGATGCTTAAAGTTTGGGATGGCGTTGGAAATGGCCTCAACGCCTGTCAAGGCTGAGCTTCCAGAAGCGAATGCCCTAAGCAATAGAAAGAGCGTAATACCTGTAACTGATGGGCCCATTGGTGAATGATCTGCCGGTGAAACGTCTCCGGCTGCGATATGATACACTCCTGCAGCAATCATGATCAAAATGGCCAATATGAACAAATAAACAGGATAGGCCAGAATGGAGGCCGATTCATTCAATCCCCGCAAATTCAGTACCGTCAGCAAGAAGACAAGGCCGACCGCTAAATAGACCCGGTACTCATACAAGGCGGGAATGGCGGACGTAATAGCGTCTGTACCCGCAGACACACTGACAGCTACGGTCAATATATAGTCGATAAAGAGTGAGCCTCCTGCAACCAGGCCCGGATTCATCCCCAGATTTTCCTTGGAGACCATATATGCCCCGCCGCCATGCGGATAGGCATAAATAATCTGCCGATAGGACAGGATGATGATGGCCAAAAGGATGACCACCCCAACCGCAATCGGGAGCGAATACCAGAAAGCGGCCATTCCAACTGTCATCAAAACAATCAAGATCTGCTCCGGCCCGTATGCGACTGATGAAAGCGCATCGGATGAAAGGATAGCGAGTGCCTTTGTTTTATTTAATCTTTGTTCAGATAATTGGGTTGATTTTAACGGTTTGCCGATAAGCCTTCTCTTCATCGAATAGTAAAACATATTCATCACCTTGCCTGTTTGATTTTCGTCAATAAACAGACATTTTCATCGAAAGGTTAAACCTTTGGAATGAAAAAATGCCTGCAAGTCCAATAAGAAATAGACTTGCAGACACCTAGGATGTTAGTCTTGGCATCACAAGTTCCACCTTCCTTCTCATATAACGCTTACGAGGTTAGCTGTCGGATTCGGGCCATGAGTAGCCCTACCTAATAAAAGGATTCACCCCATGAAACATTTGGGTCCCCCGCACCATACGGTCTCAGCGATTTAGAAAATCTGAAACTGAAAATTATCATACTCCCATAATTGCAGAATGTAAATGGGGTAAATGGAAAATTGTGAGAATATATTTTCCGACAAAAAGTGATCTGTAGCTGCAGAGGAATGGGGATGAAAGGAATCGTTTTTGGCTGTTTGAAGAATGTGAAGGACATAGAAAATAAAGACAATCATCCCTCGTTGGAAGAAAAATTTTAAAGAAAAAAGAGTTGATTGATAGCTTGATGGAGTTGCTAAAAGTAATTTTATGGTTAATAGGAAGTCGGAGAAGTGGTCATATGATTAATGATATATCTCGCAGCAATGAATGTTCATCCCATTCATTGCCGTGAAATAATGACGCCAAAAAGACAGGGGTGTGACAGCGAACTCATTATGTTGGAATAGAGCGGGGGAGAGACGAGGCTATCAACTTGATGCCAGAATATCTTCCAACATACCATCCTGTATGCTTCCTTATTCAATCCCAATGGTTATAGATTGTTTGGCCAATTGTTTCAGGTTTCCAGTAAGTAATCTGCTCTAATTCAGCGCTCCAAATTTCACTATTCCTTGTTAATGATAGATTAAAAGGCTTGCTTAGTTCCGCTTTACTCATTATTTGATAAAAGGGAGAGAAATCATCGTGAAGGGCCGGTATGTCCGTAAATTGGATGTTTCCATATTCAATAGCAGCCGCGAAAGCGAGGAAGGGATAATGTTCATTTAGGAGTATAAAGAACGGACTGTCTGACATTTCAGCATGCATAGTATAATAATTTGCCGGATATTGAGGTGCTTGAAATTCTATTACTTTTCCGCCATGACGTGATAATGCAGAATAGCATATTTGTTTAACAATGGCCCGTCTATTTGCGGCGGCTTATGAGCTCCAGACCCATAAAAGCCAGTTATGCCATTAGGGAGCATCATCTTTTGCCATCCTATACATAAAAATTTTTGATGAGCAGAACCAAATGAATTCGGTCATTTGTGGTCTGCCTATTCATTGGTCTATTACAGGGCTGCTCACGTTATCCTGCGGCTCCTTCACGGCTATTAAAACCCCAAGCAAGATTAAAATAGAACCAATCCAAAATGTAATGCTCAGACTTTCTCCTAAAATGGCCCAGCCTAAAAATGCTCCAACCACTGGCTGAAAGAAGAAGAAAATTCCGCCGCTTGAGGCGTTAAGCATTTGCAGACCCCTATTCCATAGAAGAAAGGCAAGTGAGGTAGAGATGACGCCCAGATAGAGCAATCCGCCCCAAATATCTGGCTGAGACAATTCATTTAGCGTCACTTGGGGATGGCGCTGTATGACAAATGGCGTCAAAACAACGACAGCGATGAAAACAGCATAGGCTGTTACGACAATCTGTGAATAATCTGTTGGAAGCCGCTTGATCAATACTGACATGAATGCCCATGTTAAGGCAGCGATAAGGAGTGATAATCCGCCAAGCGTGCTAGATAGATTGATATCATCAATGCCGACAATCGTCAACACACCAATTGTAGCTAAAATGACGGATATGGACTTTTTGAAGGTTAAGCGCTCTTTTAGAATCATGCTTGCGAATAAAACCATAAAAGCAGGTGTCGTGGAAGTGATGATAGCGCCCATTTGCGCACTTGAGAGCATGGTCCCGGTTTCTTGAGTGATAATGGAGATGACATATCCGATGATGGAGATGGCGCTTATCAGAAGAAGATGCTGCCTGCTCACACGCCAATTCTGTTTGCTGGCCAATCCAATGATAATTAGTGTGATAAGTGCGATGGCATAGCGCATCCATACGAGCTCCAACGGCGGTATGACAGACACGGTATGCTTGACGACGACATACATGCCGCCCCATATGCTTGAAGCTACTGTTAAATAGAGTGAACCAATCAATGTATTGTTCATTTACAACACTCCGTAAGATTTAGGCTGTAGTGGATCATAAGCAAAGAGGCGCAGCCTCTCCATTAAGAGCGGAGGGTCTTAGTGGCACATCATTTTCGAATAGAGGTGCTACATGCATAAGAGATTACTTATTTTATTCATCCTATCAAATGGGAGGGCTATCTATCAATCAGATTATGAAAAAGATGGAAACCAAGCTTGGTTTCCATCTTTTATATTACCATCCGAATCGGTATTGGACAGGCGGTGTGAGTTCATAGCGAAGCTCTTTGGCAGCATTCTTTGGCCAATAAGGATCACGCAGAAGCTCACGTCCCAGGAAGATGAGGTCTCCCCGGCGGTTTTGAAGGATTTCCTCAGCCTGTATACCAGTCGTAATTAAGCCGACCGCACCAGTTGCCATATCAGCCCCGTGCTTAATCGTTTCAGAGAAGGGAATCTGGTAGCCAGGGTAGCTTGGAACAGAAACAGGCAGAACGCCGCCTGAGCTGATATCAACCAAGTCGATACCATCCTCCTTCATCCATTGGGCATACTGGACATAATCTTCTGCTGTATAGCCATTTTCGCTATAATCGCTTGCTGAGATGCGGACGAATAATGGACCGTCCCAGACAGTTTTGACGGCAGAAATAATCTCATGAAGGAAACGATATTGATTTTCCTTTGAGCCGCCATATTCATCTGTGCGAGTGTTGACAGCAGGGCTAAGGAATTCATTGATTAAATAGCCATGAGCGGCATGGATTTCAATGACCTCAAAGCCGGCTTTCTTGGCGCGGATTGCTCCCTTCCTGAAGGCTTCAATCGTGTCTTCAATCTCTTCTTTTGTCATGGCTTTCGGTTCCTTGTCTCCCTCTTTAAATGGAGCGGAGGAGGGGGCGATGATCTCGCCGTCGATACCTGCTTTTCTTCCGGCATGTGCGAGCTGGATGCCAGGGACTGTGCCATATTCCTTCATCATCGAAATTAATGTATGTAGCCCTTCAATTTGGCTGTCTTCCCAGATGCCTAAATCCTGGGCGCTGATTCGGCCTTGCGGGGTAACGGAGGTCGCCTCCACGACAATTAACCCTACTTGACCGACTGCTCGGCTTGTGTAATGAGTGAGATGCCAGTTTTCGACTTTCCCGTCCTGATTATGGCTTGAATACATGCACATTGGCGCCATCACAATCCGGTTTTTGAAGGTGACGTCTTTAATCGTGTATGGTTGAAATAATAATGGTTGCTTATGTTTCATCTGAAAATCCCTCCTTGTGCCATCATTATAACAATACCCCATACAGAGATGCGATTAGTTTGTTTCCAGACAAATGGAAAAAGAGGGTGGACAAAGCAATAGCTTATGTCAACCCCTCTATTTTAGTGGTAAGCTACTTAATAAACGAATGAAGCACCAACAATTATGAGCAAAATGAAAAGAACGACAATGAAAGCAAAGCTTCCCATACCATGACCACCATAAGACCCATCATGACCTTGACTCATATATGACACCTCCTTGATGGTAGAATAGGAAATAGGATGAAAAGATGCTTTAAACCCTATTCCTGTATACAGCATATGGAAATTTCTGAAATTAGATTGGACAAATTTTGATACATTCCGCCCTTATTTCACAATGGGCGAAAAAAGTTTCAGCTAGTTGGACAGAATTCTTTCGCTAATCTTCTGTGAAAGCTCTATACCCATTTCACTGGAGCGATGTGTGGCGGTCTTGATGCATTCCACAAAGGCCTCCTTCACACCTTTTTCCTCAAGAACACGGATACCGGCTTCTGTTGTGCCGCCTGGACTGGTGACCTCTAACCGCAATGTTTCCGGTGTTTTATCTGAGGCGTGAACCATCTCTGCAGCTCCCATCAAGGTTTGGATAATGAGCTTTTGGGCATCCTGCGGCTCAAGACCAATCTGTTCGGCGGATAGCTGCATCGCTTCAATCAAATAATAGATGTAGGCTGGGCCGCTTCCGGACAGGCCTGTGACTGCATCCATCTTATTCTCATCCGTATATACCGCCATTCCTACCGTGCCGAAGATCTCCTTGGCCAGCTGTTTGTCCTTATCTTTTACAAATTCATTGCCGGAGAGCGCTGTAGCTGATTTTCCGACCGCGGCAGATGTGTTTGGCATCGCGCGAATAATGGGCATCTCAAGGTCAATGATGGACTTGATGCTGGCCGTGGATATGCCCGCTGCAACAGAAATCAAAAGCATATCATTGTTTAAATGCTTCTTTACCTGTGTAAGCGCGGCCGGCACATCTTTTGGCTTAACCGCGATGATGACCACCTCTGCTCCTTTTAACATTGATGGCAAATCCCGAGAAGGAATAACGCCGTATTCTTTTTGCAGCCTTGCCAGCTGGGTGTCATTGGAGCGGTTATTGACCCAAATATTAGCCGGGCAGCCCCCAATGCGAGCGACCAGACCTGAAATGAGGGCCTCTGCCATGGACCCGGCTCCCAAGAAAGCTATTTTCTTATCCATTAAGATTTCCCCCTTTAAAAAAGTAAAAGCCCTTCATCCAAAAAGGACGAAAGGCTATTCTTCCGTGGTACCACCTTCATTAGTGAACATTAGGCACAATTCCTTTAGTTCACCTCTTAATGCCATGTAACGCTGGCACAGCGTTCAGGTTTTCCTGAACGGCTCAAAAGGGAGGTTCAGGCATGGGTAGTGGGTGATGGGGCCTTACAGCCGAGGGACCCATTCTCTTTCACCATACTGCCATGCTTACTTGGCCTTTATCATTGCCATAATCATTTGATTATACGGTATAGTTAAAGGAATTATGCTAAAATTTTGATTAGATGTCAAGAGATAGGTCATAGTAAATATTCCAGATATGCAAGTGTAAAGGATAGAAATTTCAACCAAATTATGTAAAAATAACGATAAAAACAATTTTGGGGAGAAATGCTGAGATGACACAGACAAAAGTAGCCGAAAAAATCATCCTGCCAACGCCTTTTGCAGTTGGTGATGTCAATGTATTTCTCATTGAGGGCGAGAAGCTAACATTGATTGATGCAGGCGTTAAAACGAAAGAAGCAAAAAATGCCCTTGAAAGTCAGCTGAATAAGCGCGGCTACGCCATCTCAGATATCGATCAGGTCATCTTGACTCATCATCATTCTGACCATTGCGGGTTAGTCGATCTTTTTGAAGGGAAGGAATTGCTCGGCCATGAAGATGGTCAGCGCTATTTAGTACGAAGTGAAGAATTTATGAATTGGCAGCGCCAGTATTTCACTGGTATGTCGAGGAAGATGGGAGTGCCAAAGGAATACATGAAATACGCCAATAATGTGGAATCGATGTATACCTATTCCGGTTCCAAGCCATTGACGGGGTTTCTTAAAGAGGGAGATAAGATTCCCGGCCATGAGGACTGGTCTGTAATGGAAACGTTTGGCCATTCACAGGGCCATCTTTCTTTTTACCATGAGGCGAGCGGAAGCCTAGTTGGCGGAGATTTGCTGCTGGGAAGAATTTCGCCTAATCCGATCTTAGAGCCGCCAAAGAAAAAAGGTGATTCGCGCTTCAAGCCGCAGCTTCAGCTGAATGCGAGCTTGAAGCGAGTAGAGAATGAAAAGCTGAATATCGTCTATCCCGGGCATGGCGATAACATCACAGATGTCCGAAGCTTAATCGAAAAGAGGCTGAGGATGCAGCATGAGAGGGCCATGCTTGTCAAGGAGCTCATCGGTGACGGACAAAGTACAATCTTGGAGCTTGCAGTGCAATTGTTCCCTAAAGCAATTAAAAGGGATCCGGCCCTTGCCTTGTTTGAAACATTGGGGCAGCTGGATTATCTTGAATCCATCCAGAAAGTGGAGAAGCAGGATACAGAGGGTGTGTTATATTATAGAGTAACAACCCATGAATAAGGAAGTGTTACAAGGATGAACGAGCGAATTAAAGGCAAAACGATTGCCATCACAGGAGCTTCAGGCGGTTTGGGGATGGAAATTGCACGACAAGCGGCTAGGAGCGGGGCAAACCTGATCCTGATGGCAAGAAGCTTTGATAAGCTTGAGAAGCTGCGAGATGAATTAATCGCTAACTACTCGATTAAGGCATATGTATATGGACTTGATGTCTCAAAACGGGGAGACATTGAGGATACATTTAGGAATATTGAGCATGAAGTCGGGCCGATTGATGTATTTGTCAACAATGCCGGCTTCGGTGTATTTGATTCGGTCCTTGAGATGGATTTAGATGAGGCGGAGGGCATGATAGAGACGAATGTACTGGGCTTGATTACATGTACGAAGCTTGTTCTCCCCGGTATGGTTAGCCGGCGCTCTGGTCATATCATCAACATCGCCTCACAGGCAGGCAAGATGGCTACGCCGAAATCAAGCGTCTATTCCGCGACGAAGCATGCTGTATTAGGATTCACGAACTCGCTTCGTATGGAAATGCACGGCAAGAATGTTTACGTGACCTCTGTTAATCCAGGACCGATTCGTACTAATTTCTTCAATATTGCAGACAAGAAAGGTACCTACATAAAGAATATTGGCCGGTTGATGATTGATCCTGTGAAGCTTGCCGGACGAATCGTGGATGCGATGATGACAGGGAAGCGGGAGATAAATGCCCCAGGCTGGATGAACGCAGGAAGCAAAATTTACGGACTTTTCCCGAGGACATTTGAGACGCTCGGAAGAAGCCAATTCAATAAGAAATAAAAGCTGATCAAAAGTACATCACTTTAGAAGTGGTGTACTTTTTTGTGGGAACAAGTTATGTTTGAATTTTGAAACTTTTCTATATCCCCCATCGTACTTAAAGGTACACAACAATTGTCGATTGGAGGAGAAGGAGCATGAGTGATAAAGGCTGTATTAAATGCGGGAGCAGGGATGCTGGAAAAAAGGAGGTGGCCATGACAGGAACGGGTTTGTCGAAATTCCTGGATGTCCAGCATAATACCTTCATTGTCGTTTATTGCAAGGATTGCGGTTACTCCGAATTTTATAATAAGCAATCATCCAAAGCATCGAATATTTTCGATTTGTTCTTTGGGTAATTGAATGGAAAGGAGAAGCTGGATGGGGAAAGCAAAGGTTATGATTTTAGGGACTTTTCATCTGCGTTATACACCCGATTTGTACCGAAAAGAGATTGGGGGAATTGACAGCATAGAGAGGCAGCAGGAAATCAGGTAGGTCATCGATCATGTGAAGGAGTTTAGGCCGACCAAAATGGCGTTTGAAGTTGTGAAGAGTGAGAATACCAGGCTGAATAAGGAATACGAGCACTATTTAAAGGGAGAGCTTGAGCTCGTAGTCGATGAAGTGCATCAATTTGGCTTTCCGATAGCAGCAGAATCTGGCCATAAGAAGGTCTATGCGGTTGACTGGATGGAATCGGTCGGGAATAGAGGAATAGGTGAGGTTTATGAATGGGCAAAGGCTAATCAGCCTATGCTGTTTTCTTTCATCGAAGAAACCTATCAAAAACCTTATATCGCCACCATGGAGAATATCGATAATATTTATGAGCTTATGCAATATCTCAATGATGAGCGGGTCATCCGTTTAAGTCATGAATCTTACATGGCGTTGGCCCGTATTGGAAACGGGGAGGAATATGTTGGGATTGATTGGCTGAGATGGTGGTATCAGCGCAATTTGATTATTTACAAGAATCTCGCTGAGCTGATTGCGCCAGATGAGCGGGTTGTGCTGCTCATAGGAGGTTCGCATATTCATTTAATCTCACAGTTTCTCAAGGAGAGCAATCTTGTCGAAGTTGTTCCGGCAAGTCTGTATTTAACATTAGTGAATACTCATAGCTTGAAGGATTTATATTCTTATATAAGGAGGGTGATTAGGATGGATAGGGATATATTAAGGTTATTGAAATGGATTTCAGCTGGGATTGAAGCCTTTTTAGGAATTCCGGTATTAGGCGGAGCCATCATTCTCTCGACGGGCTGGGCTCCATTGGGAATCATGTTTATTTTTCATATTGTGCTTGTCATTTTCTCGAGCAAGGCAGGGGAAAAAGCAGCCGGCAATATCATCGGGATTATCACTTCGGTCGTCGGGTTCATCCCGATTTTGGGAATGATCATGCATTTAGTTACAGCTGCAGTTATCGCGATTGAGACGGCTGGCCAGAAAAACTTGAGGGCATAAGGGATTCCGCTTATCCCGATTCCTATCTAACAACAAAAGGACGGATGCTGATAAATGGCATCCGTCCTTTTGTCTCTTCTAGCTGTCTAGGTCAATATTACCAATCTCTGTTTTCAGGTCAACAGCAATGCTGCCATTCCCGCTCAAATAGCTTCTTGTTTTCTTTCCGAAGGTTTGAATGCTCCCTATTTCTGAAGAAGCACTAATAGTATGATCCTCGGGTCTTTCGTTGACAGAAATCTTGATATTGCCAATTTCATTACTGGCTGTGATTGAATGTTGGATTGCTTGGGCTTCAATCTTGATATCGCCGAGCTCATTTTTTAAGTTAAGCTCACCTGTTGAATCTTTGATGGTGATATCGCCAATTTCCGATTCACATTGAATTCTTTCTGCTTGGATACCCGTGATTTTAATTGCCCCTAATTCATTATCAGCCGAGATTTTCTTATAGGACTTTTCTGGGAGATGAATAATGATGTTCGTTCTCTTTTCGTTAAAATTAATGCCAAAATCAATCATTCTCCTCTTAGGAGTTGATACTGTGAGCGTATGCTCATTCAGTTCTGTTTTAATCTGCTCGCCTTTTTTGG
>Ga0233366_1000425_pt1 | contig 14768 bp, 19 predicted proteins | sample ElkDunMinimDraft_23_FD_191536 | JGI IMG/M metagenome (GOLD analysis project Ga0233366, IMG submission 191536) | Fecal eukaryotic communites from dung pellets of Tule Elk in California, USA - Elk Dung C4 | ecosystem: Host-associated > Mammals > Digestive system > Large intestine > Fecal | place...
CCACACAACAGCAGATTTTTGAGTTTCGAGGTATTGATAATCTTTTCGTTGCAAGGGTGACGAAGGATGACGATACAGGGTATACTTGTGATACGCCGGTTCGGCTTTCCTACATTGCAGAAGCTGCAAAGTCTACGGACAGCAACAGCGAAGCGCATTACTATGATAACAAATCTATGATCGTGATCAACAGCGAATCCGCTGACACGATCACGCTGACAATTGCGCCGCCGTCACTTGAAATGCTTGCTTTCATTCTTGGCAAGTCGTTTGACAGCACGACCGGCATGTTTATCGACAGTGAACGCAATCCGGATTATTTCGCTATCATGTACCGGACAAAGGGTACAGACGGAAAGTATCGCTATGTAAGCCGCCTGAAAGGACGTTTTTCCATTCCTGACGAGGATAACGCCACAGAGGACGACGGGACCGATACAAACAATGTGCAGGTCGTGTTTACCGGAATCTACACGGAACACGAATTCGCAAAGGGAAAAAAGGATGCGCTTGGCAACTGGGTTGCTGGCGCTGCAAAGGGAATTATTGTCGATACCAGATACGGCGACGTGAATTTCGGCAGCTTCTATTCGCAGATCCAGACGCCGGATACTTGGAGCAAATCCGAAGTACAAGGCATTGCAGTTCTGCCGTCTACGGCAAGCCTGCAAACCGGAAAGTATCTGACGATGCAGGCAGCGCTTTATCCGTCTGGTTCGACCGGCAGTGTCGCATGGACGAAGGACAACGACAAGGTCACATTCCTTGACGATGACGGCGGCACAACGATGCAGGTCGTCGGCGTTTCTTCGGGTGATTGCATTGTAACTGCTACATGCAACGGCAAGACGGATACATGCACAATCAATGTGTTTGCTGCGCCGAACCCGTAAGATAAGTATATCAAAATCAAAGCGGCGGCATTCTTTCGGTTGTCGCCGCTTTTTCAAAAAAGGAGTATATCATGAGTACATTAGTTTTGAATATTTACTCGGCTGATGACAAAAGCATCGTCGAGAAAAGATATACCGCAGAAAGCTATGATCTGATGCTAGGAACTGTCGAGGATATCATGCAGCTGATCGACGCTGACAAGATGAACGATAATACCGAGATTACAAAGCTGGTAATAAAGGGATACGGCAAGCTGAAACCGTTCATCAAGGATGTTTTCAACGGCGTGACTGATGAAGAATTGCAGCGCGTTAAGGTCAAAGAGCTGATTCCTACTTTCGTACAGATTTTCAAGTCGATTCTTGATGATCTGGATATCCTGAAGACGGGAAACTGAAAGAGGGCGTGCGGGATAACACGCCCATTTACGAAACGCTTTTTGAAATGGAAATGAATCTGTCAGAACGATTTCAATCTTTTACACCGATATCGCTACGGAGAGAAAAGGCTCGTGAAGTGTTTTTGCTTTTGGCGAGGCTTGGGAAATATTCAAGGCGAAAAGAGCGCGAGGAAAAGCGCGGAAGGATTGTAAAAATTCCCGCCGGTGATAAGTGGTTTTGAAAGGAGGCGGAGAAATGGCAAACGATGCGACAACAAAATTCAAAGTCGATATATCCGACTTGAAAAAGAACATACAAGAGGCGAACCGGCAAATCCGCCTTGCAAATGCGGAGTTCAAAGCGGCGTCCGCCGGTATGGAGGATTGGGCGTCTACAGCTGACGGATTATCTGCAAAACTGCAATCGACTGACAAGGTGCTGAAAGCGCAAAAAACGATTCTCGGCGACTATGAAAAGCAGCTAGATTTGATCGTAAAAGAGTACGGCGAAACGTCCAAAGAAGCCGACGAAATGCGAATAAAGATTGCAAATCAGCAGGCGGCAGTTGCAAAAACGGAAAAGTCTTTTGCGGATTATCAGAAAAAGCTTTCTGAGATCGGAAAAGAAGAAAAGCAGGCGGCTGTGAATGCCGAAAAGCTTGAAAAAGCATTGCAGTTTGACGCAGACATGGACGACGTCGAAAAGGAAATCAAAAGAGCAAGCAGAGAAATCAAGCTTGCGGATGCCGAATTTCAAAAAGCGTCCGCAAGCATGGACGACTGGAAAAAAACGGCAGATGGCTTGACGGCAAAAATCAAGCAGCAGGAAAAAGTTTTTTACAGTCAAAAGTCGATACTTGCAGCGTATGAAAAGCAGCTGCGTCTGATTGAAAAAGAGTACGGCGCAAACAGTGACGAAGCGGAAGAAATGCGCCTGAAAATTGCAAATCAGGGCGCTGCGATTGCGAAAACTGAGAAATCTATATCCGGATACAAAACGGAGCTTGCAAATCTTAGCAAAGAAACGTCTGACGCTACAAAGGATACAGACGGGCTTGCTGATGCAGTTGACGATCTGGATAGCAAAAACAAGGATGCAGAAAAGTCGTCAAAGACGCTTGGTGACGTTCTGAAATCCGGACTTGCTGCCGGTGCAAAAGTTGCAGGTGCAGCGATCAAAGCCGCTGCTGCGTCTATCGGAGCTGCTGCCGTTGCCGCCGTGAAGTTTGGCAAAGATGCCGTTTCTTCCGGTATGGACTTTGACAGCTCTATGTCACAAGTAGCGGCTACAATGGGGAAAACCGTTGACGAGATCGAGGACTTGCGGGATTTCGCACAGGAAATGGGCAGCGTAACGGCGTTTTCCGCAACACAGGCGGCGGATGCGTTAAACTATATGGCACTTGCAGGCTACGATGCAGAAACGGCAATGAAGATGCTGCCGAACGTGCTGAACCTTGCGGCTGCCGGAGGTATTGAGCTTGCTGGTGCATCGGACATGGTGACAGATGCACAGTCTGCGCTTGGGCTGTCCATTGACCAGACGGCGGAACTTGTAGACAAAATGGCAAAAGCCGCATCAAAGTCAAACACTTCCGTTTCGCAGCTTGGTGACGCGATCCTGACAATCGGCGGAACTGCAAAAGGAATGGCAGGAGGCACAACAGAGCTTGCAACCGCGCTTGGTATCCTGGCTGATAACGGAATCAAAGGCGCAGAGGGCGGCACGGCGCTTAGAAACATTCTGCTGACATTATCCGCGCCGACGGACAAAGCGGCAGAAGCTATGCAGGCAATCGGGCTCGAAGCATACGACGCAGAAGGAAATCTGCGGCCGTTGGAAAGCATTTTCAACGATTTGAACCGTGCGCTTGGCAGTATGACAGAGGGCGAGAAAACAAACGTCCTGAACGACATTTTTAATAAGGTCGACTTGAAGTCTGCAAATGCGCTGCTTGCGACAAATGCTGACCGGTGGAATGATCTTGCAAGTGCGATCGGAGAGGCAAGCGGAGCAGCTGAGGCAATGGCAGGAACGCAACTTGATAATCTTGCCGGAGACATAACGCTATTTAACTCTGCGCTTGAAGGCGCAAAGATAACCGTTTCAGATGCGCTGACGCCTGCGCTGCGTGAATTTGTGCAGCTCGGAACGGACGGCGTTTCAAGGCTTGCAGAAGCTTTCAAGCAAAACGGCCTTGAAGGTGCTATCGCAGAGCTATCCCCTATTTTCGGAAAGATCCTCGAAAAAATAACCGGCTTGCTGCCTGCCGTGATAAAGGTGTCAACGGAGCTGATTACAGCGATTGCGGAGCAGCTGCCGCCTATACTGCAAAGCATTTTGCCGCCTTTGATTCAGGGCGTTTCGCAAGTGCTGCACGCACTGGTGCAGCAGATGCCTGCGCTGATGCAGATTATTTCGGATTCACTCCCGATTTTGCTTGACGCGCTGCTGACGATATTGCCGAAAGTGGTTGACGTCGGCCTGCAAATGATAGGACAGCTTGCAGTCGGAATTGCAAAAGCGCTGCCGGCACTGATCCCGGAGATTGTCGATATTGTGATGAAGATCGGCGAAACTCTGATTGATAATATTGATATCTTGGTAGACGGTGCAATGCAGCTTATAATCGGCCTGACGAAAGGCATTATAGATGCGCTGCCGCTGCTTATGGATAAAGCGCCGGAAATCCTTGAAAAGTTCATTGACGCACTGCTGATGAACTGGCCTATAATCCTTGATGCAGCTTTGCAGCTGGTTGACATGCTGGTAAAGGGTATCAAAGAAAATCTGTCGAAGCTGATTGATGCAGCGATCCGGATTTGCCTTGAATTTGCAAACGGGATCATTGACGCAATGCCGATTGTGCTTGACGGTGCAATGCAGCTGATGATTGGAATCGCAAATGCAATGATTGAAGCGCTTCCGGTGCTTATAGGTATCATGCCGGAAATCATTGAAAAACTGGTTGACGCGCTGATTGAAAACGCACCTGCAATCCTTGACGCGACCGTGAAAATGGTTGAAATGCTGACGCAGACGATCATTGAAAATATACCGCTGCTGCTGAATGCGGCAAAACAGATCATAATTGCAATCGGAACCGGCCTGCTGAAAAATGCCGGAACGATGAAAGCAAGTGTGAAAAAACTATTTGACAAGATCGGCGGTATTATCGGCGATTCACTCGGCAAGGCTGCTGACTGGGGCAAAAGCATTGTGGAGAGTATCGGAAACGGTATCAGCTCCATGATAAACGGTGTACAAGAGAAAATCAAAGCGATTTTTACACCGATTGTTGATTGGTTCAAATCGAAAGTAATCGAACCGATAATGAAAATTGTGCGGCCTGCTTTCGATATCATAGGTCATCTTGCAGCGGGTACAGTAAAAGCTATAAAATCTGTTTTCGGCTCAATTGCAACTTGGTTCGACAAAACTGTTGTGCAGCCGATTTCAAGCATCTTCGAGAACGGCGTGAAGATCATCAAACAGCTGTTTGATGGATGCGCAAATGCGATCAAAGCGATCTGGGGCGCTGTGTCAGGATGGTTCAACGAAAATGTTATCGAGCCTGTTTCAAAGTCCTTCGGGGACTTGTGGGACGCAATCGGCGCTAAAGCTGACGCTGTATGGTCGAAAATCAAAGCGGTTTGGAACGTGGTTTCAAGCTGGTTTCAGAAGAATATCACGCATCCTGTTTCGGATTTCTTCGGCTGGATGTGGGATAAACTGAAAACAGGCGCTTCGGATGCGTGGGAAGGAATCAAAAAAGTCTTCAGCGTTGTTTCCAACTGGTTCAAAGACACGTTTTCAGAAGCTTGGCAGAAGGTCAAGGATGTTTTCAGTACCGGCGGCAAGGTATTTGACGGAATAAAAGAGGGAATTACAGAGGCATTCAAAACGGTTGTCAACGCGATCATTCGAGGCATAAACAAAGTCGTTGCAATCCCGTTCAATGCGATCAATGATATGCTTGATACGTTGCAAAACGTAGAAATTGCCGGAATACATCCGTTTGAAGGATTGTTCTCTCGCCTGCCGGTTCCGGAGATTCCAGAACTAAAAAAGGGTGGTGTCCTGAAAAAAGGACAGGTCGGCCTGCTGGAAGGTGACGGCGCTGAGGCAGTTGTACCGCTTGAAGATAATAAAAAGTGGATTGCTGCAACCGCTGAGCAGCTAAAGCGCGAACTGATTTCAAGCGGGATTATTGGGAACACGGTATCAAACAATCAGGTTGTAAACAATTACAATTTTGTGCAGACAAATAACAGCCCGAAATCGCTTTCAAGGCTGGAAATCTACCGGCAAAGCAAAAATCTTTTGAGTATGGCGGGGGGTGCCTGAAATGTATAGACTTTCAATTGCGAAAGACGGCGGTGAAGAAATTGCAATGACAGGTAATCCCGCTTTTGACATCATAAAATTTGAGGGAACAAACCCGCCTGCGGCGAATATAAACACTGCCGTCGTCGCAGGCGTTGACGGAACGCGATTCACATCTGCGCGGATCAATCAGCGGAATATTATTATCACTTTGAATATCAGGCCGCCGATTGAAAAAAACCGCACAGAGCTATATAGCTTTTTCAAGCCAAAAGAGCATGTAAAACTGCTGTACAAAAATGCGTATCGGGATGTATATACGGAAGGATATATCGAAAGCGTAGAAAACAGCCCGTTTGGCAAAGTGCAGCAGCCGACTATTTCGATCATATGCCCGAACCCGTTTTGGCTTGCAAAAAATGAAACAGTCGAGTATTTCTGCTATAGCCGTGCGCTTTTTGAATTCCCGTTTTCGATACCGTCTTCCGGGATAGCGTTTTCATCGTTGGAGCAGCTTACAACTACCGTGATAAACGGCGGAGAAGCTGAAACGGGGGGCATCATTACATTCACTGCAAAAGACGACGGAATTATCAATCCCGTGTTTACAAATCTGCGGAATGGACAGTATTTCGGCGTAAATATCACGATGCAGGAAGATGACGTTATTATTATAAATACAAATGTTGGAGAGAAATCTGCAAAGATGATACGAGCCGGATCCGTGACAAATCTGCTTAGTTCGCGAATGGCCGGATCATCTTGGATTGTATTTGAACCGAATGAAAACAGAATAAACATTTCTGCATCCGATAAGCTGACGTATCTTGATTGCGAGGTCATGCTCGTGCAGCGTTTCGAGGGGGTGTGACAGTGGAACTAATGATCCGAAATAAATATTTCGAGCCTCTTTGCATTGTGGACGGGTACACATCGCTTATCTGGGTAAAAAGGTATTATCATTGCGGTGACTTCGAGTTGTATATACCGGCAAATAGGAGCCTGTTGCAATACATAAAACCAAATTATTATGTCACGCGCGACGATGACGATTCGTTTATGATTATAGAAAAGCTGCATGTCAAGGAAGATGCCGAAAACGGGGATTATTTCATTATTTCCGGTCGAAGCCTTGAAAGCATTTTGCTTCGGCGCGTGGAATACGGTATAAGCCGATATGTAAACGAATCGAGTCCGCTATCCGCGATATGGCAATACATGTATGTTTTCTTTATGAATCCAAATGATTCATCAAGATATGTGCCAAATTTTTATTGTGACACTTCCGGTGTAACAATCGAGGAAGAAATTACAGATTATTGCTATTGCAAAACTGCATATGACATTGTTACGTCAATTCTTGTAAACTATGATTTTGGAATGAAAATGACATATGATTATAGTCAGGAAAAAATCATAATGTCGTTTTATCGTGGTTCTGCCGTTGATGTAGTCTTTTCCAGTGAATTCGACAATTTAATTTCTGCGGATTACGAATTCGACATAACAAATATTGCAACGCAGGCGTTTGTGAGAGGAAAAAACGAAGATTATCAATTTGTCGAAACATCACAGGAGCGCGGGCTTGACAAGCGCGAGGTGTATGTCGATGCGCAAAATGTAGAGGTCGACCAGGCCGCTACAGCGCAGGAATACCGCGCAGCTCTGCGTGAGAGAGGCAAAGAGGCACTTGCAACCGAGTACAGCGTACATGAGAGCTTTGAGGCGGACGTCGAACCGGAGGTGACATTCCGGTACAAAACAGATTGGAATCTCGGCGACACGGTAACGGTAGTCAATCGGTATGGCGTAACATCACATCCGAAAATCGTTGAAGTGATCGAGTGCTGGGACGAAACCGGATACAAGGTTATCCCGACTTTTGATTCATTGGAGGTGGTATAAATGGCGATTACAAGCGGATTTTTTGATAGTGTGAACAGTGACAGACTTTACAACGCGGAGCAAATGTCACATTATTTTGACGGCCTGATTTCTGACGGTGTATATGAATCAGTCGGCGGTAAGTTTAACGTAACATCTGCATATGACGGAATGAAGGTAAATGTCGCAAGCGGTCGTGCTATCATCAAGTGCCATTGGATATATAATGACGAACAGATGCAGCTGACGCTGCCGCCGTCTGATGCGACGTACAACCGCATAGACGCGATTATCCTGAAACTTGACAGAGATGCGCGAAGTATAACGCTTGAAGTGAAAACCGGAACGCCTGCGGCGTCTGCGACAATGCCGGAGATGACAAGAAACGACCATGTATGGGAGCTGTGCCTTGCAACAGCACTTGTACTTGCGGGCGGCACACAGCCGTATCAGATTTGGGATTATCGCGGATCATCTTTGTGCGGATGGGTGACCGGTCTTATCAATCAGGTAGATACGTCAACGCTTTTCGCGCAATGGCAAGCCGCGTATAACGATCAATACAATGTGTTTTCTGCGTTTATGTTGGAAAAAATGACGGAGTTTAACAACTGGTTTTCGACCTTGACGCAGCAGCTTGCAGTTTATACGAATCTTGTAAAATACATGTCATCGTACCAGATCCTTTCAAATGGTCAGCAGTTTGCAAGAATCGGCATTACGGAGTTTGATCCGGATTCGGATATCCTTTTTGCATACAAAAACAGACTGTATATGCAGGAGGGCGAAGATTATACAATCGACGGGCATCACAACACGATTATTTTCACAAATCCTGCATGGGTAAAGGCGAACGACGTTGTTTCGTTCGTAGTGCTGAAAAATACAATCGGCGGCGATATCATCGAGCCAACATTTACGAACCCGATTGCAAGCACAGTGAACAACAATGTCGTCGGGACATTCACATATTCGGAGGTGTAAAAAATGGCTATCAGTTCCCAGTTTATCGGCGGCAATAACGCCACATTGCAGAGCTTTCTGCAAGGGACAGGATTCTTCGGCAGCGTTGAGTACGACAGCGGCACAAACACGGTAACAATGAAGGATTCAGACAATAATGTGCTTGCGACTTTTTCCGGAAATAAAACATTTACCGCATATGTAGATGCGACAAACAATGCGAGCAAGCAGTTTACAACGGCAGCAAATTACGGAATCCATACGGCGTATAAATGCGCAAACGGCATTCTGCTGAAATTCTCCGGCCTGACTTCTGGATATGTATCATATATGGCGCATATCCTGATCGCAAAGACGAATAATAACAAACTCGCATTTATTTTTTCCAACACGAACGCTGTAGCAAATGATATAGCTTACAAGCAGTTTTACTGCGTAGCGTGGGGCGATTCCACAGATATCGCTGCACAGGAAATGGGCGCGAATGGGAACAACCAAACGCTTATGATTCCATTCGTATCCGGCGCGGAAGACGGCGAAACGTCGTATACTACAGATGCATATTATCTGCTGTATGCACAGTTCTACGCAATGGGCTACGGCAAGCTTAATGGGGACGGAGCAGTATATCTGACAAATGGCTACTGGGCGATAAAGGATGAATAAACGGAGGTGCTAAAATGAATGATATAATTCAGACGGTGTCAACTGTAGGCTTTCCGATCGCGTGTTGCTGCTTCCTGCTTTGGCAAAACAGCAAACAAGATCAGTACAACCGAGAGCAACAGCAAAAGCTGCGTGACACGATAGACAACAACACCCGCACGATTGATAAGCTGGCCGGTATCGTCGCCGAGCTTGCAAAAAGGATGGAGGAATGAAAATGTTCAAACCGAGAACAACAAGGCCGGAGGCCGGTAATAAGTACTATATCCGGAGAGAAAGCGGCGGATATTCCAGAGCGATCAAAGGATATCCGACAGACAACCTTTGCGACGTTTTGTCAAACTGCGTCGGATATGCATACGGGAGATTTCACGAGATCGCAGAACGTAAAGAAATGGATTTATTCGATCCGGTCAATGCAGAAAATATTTTGCAGAATGCCAAAGATCACGGCTTGAAAACCGGAACAGAGCCGAAGATCGGAGCACTGATCGTCTGGCAGAAGGGCGCGACGCTGAAACCGGACGACGGAGCCGGACACGTTGCAGTTGTTGAACGTATTGACGAAGACGGAACAATCCTGACGTCTGAAAGCGGATACGGAGCCGAAAATCCGTTCTGGACAACCGCGAGGAAACCGCCGTTTGCATACATGTCCGGCTTCAAATTTCTAGGATTTGTGTATCAGCCGGACGGGAGCAAAAACCCATATCCGGAGCCGAAAAGAGTCCTAAAAAATAACTGCTTCGGCAGTGACGTCAAGTGGTTGCAGTATGAGCTGATCGAATCCGGATATATGCGAGAAAACGAAATTGACGGCGATTTCGGTAAAATAACACTTGGCGCTGTATTGGCGTTCCAGTTTGAGCACTCGCTCGAAGTGGACGGCGTATGCGGAGACAAAACAGTTGAAGCCCTGAAACTTGCATTCTGATCGAAGAAAAGGGGCATAAAATGAAGCACAACATTGAACTACCAAATTCAGAAATCGAACAAAGGATATCGGAGTACATTCACAGCGAAAAATACAGGCGTATCGCCCGCATGAAGCTGATCGACGGGCTGACGCTGGAATGTATAGCCGAAGTCGTAGAAATGTCAACGGCGCAGATTTCCCGCATCGTGAAGCAGTGCAAAAAAATGATTGAATAATGATATGAAAATGACCGCTTTATGCTATGGCAATGCGGTCATTTTTTTGATATGATGAAGAAAGAAAGTGAGGCGGTAACAGTGTACGAAAATGGAATTTATAATCCGGCAATCATGCCGTATTTCGGGATGCAGCCGCAAAGACCGGCGCAGCGTCAGGAAGTTGTGAAGGTGAACGGAGAAAACGGCGCTATGGCTTTACAGCTGCCGCCGAACAGCTCCGCGATTGCACTTGATATGTCCGGAACGATGATCTGGCTTATAACAACAGACGGAGCCGGATACAAGTCCGTGAATCCGTTTGACATTACGCCACATCAAACAGCACAGCCGCCTGACTTTGCAAGTCTCGAAAGCCGTATATCTGCACTTGAAAGGATGATGAACAATGCAAGCACCGATTCTGCAATTACTGAATCAGGGGCAGACTACACAGCCTACACATCATCAAGCACTAAAACAGATGATCGGCACGATAAAGGCCGCAAGTAATCCGACGGCGTATGTGCAAAACATGATTCAGAAAGCAATTACGGAGAAAAATCCGCATCTGTTTAAGGCGTTGAATTTTATAAAAGAAAACGGGAATGACGCGAAAGCCGCGTTTGAAAAGCTTGCAGCAGAAAACGGCATCAATCCGGCTGATATAGGGCTTTAACCGTCAGGCGCGCAATCGAGGAATTCAATACATAATCAAATTGTGCAGTCTGCAACAAAGCGGGCTGCACTTTTTGTATGAAAAGTACAATCTAAAAAAATCCTGAAAAACGCTTGATTTTATGCTCCAATTGTAGTATAATAAAAGCATAAGAAAGAGGCCGGTCGAAAGACCAGAACACAATGCGGAGGTAAAGAAATGAAAGCTTATATGATTATCGCAACTGTAAACGGAATCGACTATCTGACAAAAGTCAATGCAGAAACCGAAAGCGGAGCAGAACACATGGTTCTGGATTTGAGTGTTTGCGGAATGCACACATACGGCGTCACAGCCTGCATGGCATATGATGACAAGTCTATGAAGTATGACACATTCATATACAGTGAACTTGCAGCAGAACCGGTCGGTTTTGAAGCACTGAAAGAAATCATAGCAGCCAGAAACGCTGAAATCCTTGAAAAGGATGCAGCAGAAAGAAGAATCAGCGAAATCGAACAGAGCATGAAGGAACTGCAAAAGGAACTGGAACAGGGCATGAAGGAACTGCAAAAGGAACTGGAACAGGCAAAAGCAATCCTGTCAGCGTAACAGAAGATGCCGAGCCGGATCGGCGGTCTCCGGCAAGAAGCCAACAACCGATAGGAGGAAAAATCATGAAAGCAAGAATTACAAATATCAACTTTGCGCATGTCGGGCGCAACGAAGGCTGCTGCTGCGACAGATGCGGGCAGTACATTCAGAATATCTGGTATGTCGATTTCTCGACCGGACAGCGCATAACATTTGGCATTGACTGCTTCGAAAAGGTATGGAAAGCAGGCAATCTTTCACAGTACGGTATTAAGATGTTCCGTAAGCTGCTGAAATCTATCGAGTATCACAATAAGATGCACGAATATTGGAAAACGGTGACTGAGGAACAGGCAAGAGCAGACGGACAGCTTGCATGGACGATTGACAGTACAGAATCTGATTCATATTGGCAAGGAAAGCCATTCGAGGAATACAGGCAGTTCGAACTGGAATGCTGCGAGCTTAGACACAAGGAAGATCAGGAAGAGCTTCAAAAGTTCCGCAAATGCGGTTTTGAAATCTGAAAAACAGGCCTTGCCGGAGGCATTGTATCCGGCAATGAACGAAGGAGGGCAAAGAAATGAACGCGAAGGAAATCACTTTTGACGAACTGGAAAAGATGCTTGCCGATTACTACGAATGCGGCGAGATCGGAGACAAAGGGAAATTCTATGCAGTTGACCGGAACGGGCACTGCACGGCAGTAGACAACAGCACCGGCGATATGTGGGCGGAGGCATTCAACGATGTGACCGCCGCGCTGATTTGGCTTGCAGATTGAAGGAGGTACAGGATCATGAAAAGATATGTGAAGGAATGCGCGAACGACTGTATGAAGGAGCTTGACCGGCTGGAACAGTTTGACATGGATGCAGCCCGCTATTACGGGCGGCTCGATGCCAAAGAGGAAAAGGAAATCCGGAGCATCTATTCCGCGAAGCGGCAGCGCGTGAAAATTATGCTTGAACAGTGTCAGTACGGATATATCAGCGATCTGAAAGCAACGGAGCTGATTGCAGGCGTATGAGCTTGACAACATAACACAAATGTGTTACAATGTATGCGGAAGGAGGTGAAGCGATGAATCTGCAAGAAATGAGACTGAAAGCCGGTCTATCACAAGGCAAGCTTTCCAAAGCGTCTGGCGTGAGTGTGAGAACAATTCAGCAGTACGAAAGAGGCGCACGAAACATTGACGGCGCGAGCCTTGAAACATTATGCGACTTATCGCTTGCTATAGGCTGCAAGCTGACTGATATACTGGAAAGCGAAAGTCTGAAAGAAAAGATAATCGAATCAATGAGAATAGAAAAAGCGCCTGAATAGGCGATTTTTTCTGTATATGCACAAAATGTCAAATTCTGCGGCGGTGATTTGTAGGAAATATAGAAATTCAAAAAAGTGCTTGACCTTATGCTCCATATGTAGTATAATGTAATTGTAAGGGAGAGCTAAAAGGCTCTTATAGAAAGAAGGTGGTGAGAACGGACATGACCATTTCAGAGGCGCTTATCAAGATCACAAAGCGGATTGAGAAGCTTGCAAGAAAGAATGAAAAGCTTGCAAGACAGAACAAAAAGCTGAAAGCTGATAATAAGCGACTCAAAAAGATGATTGAAAGCCTGAAAAAAGGCAAGTAAATCAAAAGGGTGCTGACACCCGATCAAAAGTCCAGCACCCTATCACGACGAGTGCGGGCGGTGACTCTTACCGCCGCCCACACTTACATTATAACAGATGTAAGAGAGAAAGTCAAGAGGATATAATGAAAAGGACCGCAGATATCGAAGAAATCACAAAGCAGCTTGAAAGCGGCGTGAAGGACGTTTTCAGCAGCGAAAAGTATGCCGAATATCTGGCATTCGTCAGCAAGTTCTACGACTACAGCATAAACAACAGCATTCTGATTTACATGCAGATGCCGACAGCTTCACTTGTGGCCGGTTTCAAGGCATGGCAGACCAAATTCAAGCGGAACGTGAAGAAGGGCGAAAAGGGAATCAAGATCCTCGCACCGATTCCGAGAAAGTTTGAAAAAGTGGTGAAAGATGCCGTGACCGGAGCAGAGACCGTCAAAGAGATCAACTACACAGATTTCCGCGCTGCATATGTTTTCGATGTATCACAGACGGAGGGCGAAGAAATCCCGAAATTCGTTTCCGATCTGAACGGCGATGTCAAATGTTTTGCAGAGATCGTCGAAAAGCTGAAAGAGCTTTCGCCCGTACCGGTCAGCTTTGAAGCTTTCGACAGTCCTGCAAAAGGCTTTTACAGTCACGCTGAGAAAAAGATCGTCGTGCAGCCTGATATGAGCGAACAGCAACAGCTGAAAACCCTGATTCATGAGATATCGCACGCGATCCTGCACAACGATGACGACGGAGCAGAAAAAGAGGCCGACCGGCATACAAAAGAGGTACAGGCCGAAAGCGTGGCCTATACAGTATGTGCAGCAATGGGGATTGACACAAGCGAATACAGTTTCGGGTATGTGGCAAGCTGGAGCAACGGAAAAGAGACGAAGGAATTGATTGAAAGCATGGACGTGATCCGGAAGACAGCAAAGGATATGATCGAGGCGCTGAAAGCAGCGTGAACAGAAAACCGGCAGTGTAAAAGCTGCCGGTTTGCTTTTTCTCTTTTTTGCAAGGGTGAAACAAAGAGTGGAATAGGACTCAATTTTGTGCAATCCGTTTCAATTTCTATCTGAAAATCTGAAAAAGAAAACCGCCCGTTTTTCAAGCAAACAGGCGGCTTTTGGCGGAGAAAGAGGGATTTGAACCCTCGCGACCCTTTCGAGCCCTACTCCCTTAGCAGGGTAACAAAATATGCATGAAAATGACGTAAATACGTTCGTGAAGATGCAAAATGGTGAAACGGAGGTGAAATATGTAAAACTTGACAATATAGAAACTCTATTTTTGTGCATGTATCCAAACGTTGAGAATCTAGAAACTTTTTTCGTAAAAGGTATAGACTTTCTAGAAAGTCTATGATATAATATAGCCAAGGAAAGGGAAGGAAAACCCAAAGGAAACCCAAGAGAGCGAACGGAGGAAAAGAAAATGAAGTACAGAGCATACAACGAAAACGAGATTTTCGCAGAGGCCGAAACACTTGAAAGCTGCATCGCAGCAATGCTCGAAAAAGTGAGCGACGATGATATCATCGACTGGAAAATCTGGATCGACAGAATGGACGACGAAGGCGAATGGCTCGAATCCTTCAACGAGTGTGACGTGTACGATATGGCGGTGAATGCATGAGAC
>Ga0233366_1000426_pt1 | contig 14658 bp, 14 predicted proteins | sample ElkDunMinimDraft_23_FD_191536 | JGI IMG/M metagenome (GOLD analysis project Ga0233366, IMG submission 191536) | Fecal eukaryotic communites from dung pellets of Tule Elk in California, USA - Elk Dung C4 | ecosystem: Host-associated > Mammals > Digestive system > Large intestine > Fecal | place...
CCTTTGTCATGCTTTGCATCCTACTCGGGGGAGCACTTGTCACCAAAACAGATTCCGGCATGGGCTGCGGCCGTTCCTGGCCCCTATGTCACGGTCAGCTGATTCCTGACAACATCACACCTGAGCTTATCATTGAACTGGCTCATCGGCTATTCAGCGGAATAGGCACTTTCATGGTTGCCGGACTAGCTATTTGGTCTTGGAAGACTATCGGTCATATAAGAGAAACGAAATTTCTCGCAATCCTTTCTATTTCTTTTTTGCTCATTCAGGCCTTAATTGGTGCAGCAGCAGTTATCTGGAGTCAGTCTGACTTCGTCATGGCTCTTCATTTCGGCATTTCACTGATTTCCTTTGCAGCGGTGCTGCTTCTTACGCTCCTGATATTTGAAGTAGATAAGAAATTCGATGCAGATAAGCTGATTCTGCCCAGGCGGATCTCAGTCCATTTCATTGCCATCACCATTTATTCTTATTTAGTCATCTATAGCGGAGCTCTAGTCCGCCATACCGAAGCAAGCCTTGTCTGTCCAGATTGGCCTTTTTGTTTCAATAATGCCATTGGCTTTAACTATAATATTTATCAATGGATTCAGATGGGACACAGGCTCGCGGCCGGCATATTATTTATTTGGATTGTCTATTTGGCGATTGTCATCTGGAGACACCATAGGGATATCAAAGTACTGTTCCACGGCTGGAACATTTCCCTTATCTTAGTTTGCTTGCAAGTGATTGCGGGCGCATTTATTATCTATACCCGTTCAAACCTTTATATAGCCTTGATGCACGCATTATTTATCTCTTGCCTATTTGGTGTCTTTTCTTATTTTCTCTTGCTCGTATCAAGGAATAAGAAGAATATCCAGAAATCATCGCTTTCCAGAAAAGAAGCAGCTTCAAATACAACGTATACAGCTTGATAAGACATCGAATCTCGATACTCGTAAAATCCTACACCCACAAAAAAAGAGCTGCACAGAGGCCTATATAGCCTCCGTTGCAGCTCTTCTTCATTTCCCGGGATTAATATCATTCCATTTCTAGCAATAGATCCCCCGCTTCAACTGTCTCTCCCCCTGTAATAAAGACAGCCTTAATAACTCCATCAAATGGGGCTTGTACAGTCGTTTCCATTTTCATCGCCTCGGTTATCATCAAATGATCTCCTTTGCTCACTCTGTCGCCTTTTTGAACATTCACTTTCACGACAGTTCCAGGCATAGCAGCCCCGATTTGCCCTTTCATGGATGGGTCGCTTTTTCTTTTTGAGCCAGTGACCTTCTTAATGCTTTCGTCCTTGACAGTTACTTCCCTTGCCTGACCATTTAGTTCGAAATACACAATTCTAGTTCCATCAGGAAGCGGTTCCCCAATCGAGATCAGTTTAATGATTAACGTTTTTCCTCTTTCAATTTCCACCTCAATCTCTTCACCAAGCCTCATGCCGTAGTGGAAGGAAGGGGTATCTAAAACAGAGACATCGCCATAGGTGTTTCTAGCTGTTTCAAAGTCCAGGAAGACTTTCGGATAAAGAGCATATGCCAGCCTATCAAACTCTGTCGCAGGCCGTTTTATCTCAGACTCCAGCTCCGCCTTCAGTTTTTGGAAATCGACATCTTCAAGAAGTTCCCCAGGCCGGACCGTTATCGGCTCCTGTCCCTTTAAGATTACTTTTTGAAGCTCTTTTGGGAACCCTCCATATGGCTGTCCAAGCTGACCGCTGAATAATTCAATGACTGAATCAGGGAAATCCAATGAGTCTCCCTTGTTCAGCACATCTTGCTCAGATAGATGATTCTTCACCATAAATAATGCCATATCCCCCACAACCTTGGATGAGGGAGTTACTTTAACGATATCCCCAAATAGGATGTTCACTCGACTATACATTTCTTTCACTTCATCCCAGCGTTCAGCGAGTCCGACACCTTTAGCCTGCTGCTGGAGATTTGAATATTGGCCTCCAGGCATTTCATGCTGATAGACTTCTGTATGCGGAGACTTCATCCCGCTCTCAAAATCCTGATAATAACTTCTGACCCCTTCCCAATACTGGGATAACTGCTCTACTCCCGCTATGTCAACTTCAGGCTGTCTAGGATTTCCGAGAAGAGCATAATACAAAGTGTTTAATCCCGGCTGTGAGGTTAATCCAGCCATCGATCCCATAGCCGTATCCACGATATCAACACCAGCCTCAATGGCTCTTGCATATTGGAATATACCATTCCCGCTCGTATCATGTGTGTGAAGATGAATCGGCAAATCGACAGTATCTTTTAACTCAGATACTAACCGGTAGGCTGCTTCAGGCTTCAATAAACCAGCCATATCCTTTATGGCCAGTATGTGAGCCCCCTGTTCTTGTAGCTCTACTGCTAATTTCTTATAATAGTTTAAATCATACTTTGTTCTTGTCGGATCCAATAGATCTCCTGTATAGCAAATGGCCGCCTCAGCTACCCGGTTTACATCCCGGACCGCTTCAATGGTTTTCTCCATTCCCTTTACCCAGTTCAAGCTATCAAAGATCCGGAAAACATCTATGCCGGCATAGGCTGATTTCTCAACGAACTCTTTAATGACATTATCCGGATAGTTTTTATAGCCAACCGCATTAGAAGAGCGGATGAGCATTTGGAACAACAGATTTGGCATCTCAGTTCTTAATTTGAATAAACGCTCCCATGGGTCTTCCTTCAGGAACCGGTATGCGACATCGAAAGTTGCCCCGCCCCATAATTCCATCGAGAACAGATTTGGCAGCAATCGGGAGGTTGATTCAGCAACACGAAGCATATCTTGTGTCCTTACCCGTGTGGCTAACAAGGATTGATGAGCGTCTCTGAAGGTTGTATCCGTAATGAGGACCTGTTTTTGATCTTTTACCCATTCTGCTAAACCTTGCGGGCCTAATTCATCGAGCTTTTGTTTCGTGCCTGCTATATGAAGAAGACCTGATGGAACTTTAGGCATTTTGAAGGAATCGAAATCAGGCTTTTCCTTTTTGCCGATTCCAGGAAATCCATTCACCGTTACGTTCGCTAAGTAATTCAGCATCTTCGTTCCCCGGTCCTTTTGTTCCGGGAATATAAAAAGTTCCGGAGTAGTGTCAATGAAGGAAGTATCATATTCACCCTTCAAGAATTGCGCATGACCGATGACATTTTCAAGAAATGGGATATTCGTTTTAATGCCGCGAATCCGAAACTCTCGCAGGTTTCGAAGCATTTTAGCGCTCGCCTGCCGGAATTCGGATGCATGAGTAGAAACCTTTACTAGCAGGGAGTCATAGTATGGCGTGATTACCGATCCCTGATAGGCATTGCCGGCATCAAGACGCACACCAAATCCGCCGCCTGATCGATATACTTTAATGCGGCCGGTATCAGGCATAAATTGATTTAACGGATCTTCTGTTGTTACCCTCGCTTGTATAGCATATCCATTCATTTTCAAGTCTTCCTGTGACGGAATACGCATATGGCTGCCATGCAGATGATGCCCCTCGGCAATCATGATTTGCGATTGGACAATATCTACGCCTGTAATCATTTCCGTAATCGTATGCTCAACCTGAACGCGCGGGTTTACCTCGATGAAGTAAAATTCATCCCCTGAGACAAGAAATTCGACGGTTCCGGCATTCACATATTGGACATACTCCATTAAATGGACAGCGGCTCGGCATATCCTTTTTCTTAATTCATCGGACATAGAAACACTTGGCGCCACTTCAACTACTTTTTGGTGCCGGCGCTGAACAGAACAATCCCTTTCAAATAAATGAACGATTTCCCCATATTGATCACCTAGTATTTGAACCTCAATATGCTTTGGGTTCTCAATAAAGCGTTCAACATATACATCAGCACTTCCGAAGGAGGCCTTCGCTTCAGACTTCGCTCGCTGATAGGCTTCTTCAATCTCATCCGCTTGACGCACAATTCTCATTCCGCGTCCGCCGCCGCCAAGCGCCGCTTTAATGATGAGCGGATAGCCATATTCCTCTCCGAAACGAATGATTTCATCGTGCCCTGATACAGGACCATTGCTTCCAGGTATGACTGGAATGCCGGCAAGCCTTGCTTGCTCCTTCGCCTTCACCTTATCACCAAACATATCCAAATGCTTGATTCTCGGTCCTATGAAAACAAAGCCCTCCTCTTCACAACGTTTTGCAAACTCAATGTTTTCGGATAGAAAGCCATATCCAGGATGGATTGCATCTGCCCCGCTCATCTTGGCGATCTCCAGGATACCTTCAATATCCAGATAAGCATCAATCGGCTTCTTTCCGGCACCGACCAAATAGGCTTCATCCGCTTTATAGCGATGGTAAGAAATATAATCCTCTTTCGAATAAATCCCAACAGTACGAATACCAAGCTCATTGCACGCCCTGAAAACACGAATAGCGATTTCGCCCCGGTTCGCGACAAGGACCTTCTTAATTCCCTTACTATTCAATTCTTGAGTCTGCTTCATAAAGACCACTCCTTTTGTAGCTATTCTCAGCTGTCAAAATAAAAAAATAAGCAGAGACACTTGTCCCTGCTTTACATTACTCATGCTTACTCATACTATAATCCGCTTATCCCTTCACTCTGTTCGGGGATTGCCTGTCCTTTTTTATAGACAGCATCATATCTCGTCTTCATGGATACATTGACCAATAATCCAACCGACAAAAATAACTGTATCATGGAAGAGCCCCCATAACTGATAAACGGAAGAGTAACACCTGTAATCGGGATTAAACCAGTGATTCCCCCTAAGTTAATCATAGACTGGATGCCAATCATACTGGAAATTCCTGCCGCAAGCATACTTCCAAACGGATCATTACATTTAATAGCAGTTCTGATTCCCTTAAGCACAATAGTCCCGAGACAGATAAGAACAAAGGCGACGCCTATCAAGCCAAGCTCTTCAGAGATGACAGCCATTATAAAGTCTGTATGAGGCTCTGGCAAATACCCATATTTCTGCGTGCTCTGGCCAAAGCCAACACCTGTCAGGCCGCCGTTTCCGATAGCCACATATGAATTGACAAGCTGATATCCTTCGTACTTCTCAGTGGAGAAAGGATCAAGAAAACCAGTAAACCTATCGAGACGCTTCTCCGTGAAAATTTTATCTTTATTCAGTATCATCACAGGTATTGCTACCAGTATTGTTCCCAGTAAGATTGAAAGCAGCTTCGCGAAACTCTTCCAATTCATTCCGGAACAAATGATAATCGTGCAAGCGACCAAAAAGATAATCATTGCCGTTCCGATATCCGGCTGCAGGACAATCAAGCCGCAGACAATCAGCAAATAAAATAATGGCGGAATGACACCTTTATTAAAAACATTTATGTATTGCTGCTTTTTGGAATAAACAGCAGACAGGTAAATAATAACCCCCAGCTTTATAAACTCAGAAGGCTGCAAGCTCCCAAGCGCCCCAAGCTTAAACCAGCTCTCTGCATTCCCGGCTGTATGCCCGAAAAATTGCAAGGCAAATAGTCCAACAATTGAGCCGAACACAAGCGGCACTAATACTTTATTCGATTTATACAGCGGATAGGGAATGATGGCCATAATGATAAAAAGAACGAGTCCGATGAATAAATGCCGAAGCTGTTTATCATAGAAATAATCACTCGGCAAGTCCCATCTGGCAACGGCTGTGACCATACTGGAGCTGTATACCATAACAAGCCCAAAAACGCTCAAAACGAGAATGACGGCAATCAGCGTATAATCATACGATTTTACTATTCGTTTTAACATATATACTCACCCTTGCTCTAATTCGGATAGTGAATTTTGATGTCTTTTTCTTATGTATAAAACAAAAAACTCAAACAACAACCGTATCGTTTGAGTTTTGACCCTTACTTATTTTCTCATGGAAGCGTCATGAAGAGCGGATAATTCCTTCTCCAGAAACTCTAGCAAACCTTTACCGTCCTGTTCCTCTATTAACCCCAATCTGACAGCAAAGTCAATCTCTCTGGACAAGCCAAACATTTGTGTATCCAAAACTTCTTCATACAAAGGACATTGAGGCATAGTCAAATTATCCATTTGAACTTTAATAAGTTTAAATATTTTATCAGCATCGGCCTTTAATAAAGCATAGGCCTTTTCTTGATGATTGACAAGGATATCAGATGTCAATGTACAATCCCCCCATTATGGCCCAATGAACCAATCTATTATAAAATTTTACCCTTAAAAGCCCAAAAATGCAAGGACACCGAGGCAGACAATTGCTCATTTATGTAAAAAAATTCGAAAAGAATGAAGACGCGTATTACTGTACAACATTTTATTGTAATTATAAGATTAGAAGGAAAAGGAGTGAGGGAGATGACAGAAATCATTCAGATTAAGGGAAATGTTAAGTATCCAATTTATATTGATACAGGTGTGTGGATTTTTGATGACAGGAAATTCAATATAGAAGATTGGCATCCAGAGAAAAGCGCACAAAAAGACAGTGAGCATGAGGATTACTTGAAATCTGTTTCTTCCCAATGGGATACAGAAATCATTGAGGGATCGTCACCTCCGCCTGCAGAAAAACCTGCAAGAAAAACCAAAAAGCAAGAATTGCTTGAAGGAAATTTTGTCATCGCTTTCAAGCCATTCATCTTGAATACTGAGCCAATGCCTGATGCAAGCCGTGCCATCATACATACACGCAATGAGGAACTGGAGTTTTCTTTAGAAGAAACCCTTGCCTTCATCGCCGGGTTCTCCTTAAATGGCAAACCGCTATCAGAAGAAACAGGCGGCCCTCTTTATCTCTATAAAGGTGATGGGTCAAACCGTGATAAACCGATAAAGTATGTAACAGGCATTACAATCGTATAAAGGACAGGGAGCATCCCCAATCGATGCTCCCTTCTTTATTTAACCGGCAAACGGCCAGCTCACAACAAGTCTGCAGCAAGCTGAGCCAATTCTGACCGTTCCCCTTTCACAAGGTTAACATGGCCGGCTATCGGTTCATCCTTGAACTTTTCAAGCACATAAGTCAATCCATTATTCCCTTCATCTAAATAGGGATGGTCAATTTGAGCCGGATCACCAAGCAGGATGATTTTACTGCGCTCACCAACCCTCGTAAGAATCGTTTTAACCTCATGCTTCGTTAAGTTTTGAGCCTCATCCATGATAATGAAGCTGTCTGGCAGGCTTCTGCCGCGGATATAGGTCAATGCTTCCACCTCGATCGAATGGATACCCGCCAGAATGGAATCAAGCTCACCCGGCTTCTTTGTGTTGAACAAATACTCAAGATTATCATAGATTGGCTGCATCCATGGCCTTAGCTTTTCTTCCTTTTCTCCAGGCAAAAAGCCCAAATCCTTCCCCATTGGCACTATAGGTCTTGAGACAAGAAGCTTATTATATTCACCAAGATCTTCCGTTTGTAAAAGTCCGGCTGCAAGTGCCAGCAGGGTTTTCCCTGTCCCTGCCTTGCCGGTCATCGTCACAAGCTGGATATCATGTCGAAGAAGGAGCTCAAATGCCATATGCTGCTGGGCATTACGCGGCTTAATCCCCCATATCTGTTCGTGATTGTACCTTTGCTTTACGACCCTGTCCCTCTCTCTCACAATCCCAATAGCAGACAGGGAAGGTACTTCATGATTTTTCATAATCATGAACTGATTAGGGTATACAGATTCTCCAATTGATGTATCCTTTAGAAGCAGTTCCCCTGAAGAATAAAATTGATTAATGGCCTCCCGCTCCATATAGACTTCTTTAAAACCTGCATAAAGCTGATTGACCGTCACGACCCGATCACTTAAGAAATCTTCTGCGATCAAGCCGATGACATCTGCCTTCACTCTCATTAAAATATCCTTAGAAACCAATATGACAGCCTTGCCATCCTTTTTTGCCTCTTCTTCCAAAGAGAGGTTTTTGGCGACTGCCAATATCCTGTTATCATTGGATTTCTCCAGAAAGTAGTCCTGAACATTTTGAATGGAACGATGGTTCAGTTCTATTTTCAGATTCCCCCCGTTCCGCAGAGGGATTTTCTCATGTAACTTTCCGGTGGTTCGAAGCTGGTCAATTAGCCTTGATACATAACGGGCATTCTTCCCCACTTCATCCATATTTCTTTTCTTTGAATCCAATTCCTCTAACACAACCGCCGGAATAACCACGTCATTATCAGAGAATGAATAAATCGACATTGGATCTTGCAGCAGTACATTCGTATCCAGAACATAGATTTTGCTCAAACTATATCCTCCTGTCCCCAGTAGATTATCCAGCCATGATTTAAACTTCTAGACCAATTTATGTTCGGGACAAACTCCATGCTAAAATATATGTGCCTTCATCCAAAAAAAGAAGGCCATAACAAAAAATACACGATCCGTTACTTGTCTTCCTTTTAAAATACTCGGGGCCTATCTACAAGTCCAGGCAAAAATGGTATACTTAAGAAAGAGGAAATCGATTGGGGTGTTATCATGAGAGTGAAATGTGTCATTTGCGATAAAATTGAATCCATCGAGGACGAAACATTAATGGCCAAGAGGCTTCGCAACCGTCCCATTCATACATATATGTGCAAGGATTGCAACGAGCGGATTAAGGAACGGACAAACGCCAGAATCGAAACCGGAAATTTCCGCCTGTATCGCGCCGCCAAAAACGAGGATAATTGGTAAACTAATGATATTTTCAAATAAAAACAGGAAAACCATCAAAACTATTGGTCTTCCTGTTTTTTTATGCCTGTCTCGTGATTATACATCCGCTAGCTTGCCTTAAACAGGATGGCAAGCATTCCCCTAGCGAAAAGCCTTTGCTTGATCAATTCTAGTCATTAGCAATTGATTCAATGGATTCCAATACACTCCTTATTCGGAGGAATAACGGTATTAACCCTGGACCATATCCAGCAAGGAACTTGAAAATGAAAAACAGAGAAAAAAATAGCTGCCGATTAAGCCGGCAGCTATTTTAGGAAATGAATGTATTCTTCTGTCTTATTCTGATGGAAATTGCTCATATCTTTCCGGATGGCTAAGGACCTGTTTAAGCATTACCTCAACCATTTCCTCGCGAAAGCGAAGCTTATCAGCACTTCCATCCTTTGTGAAGACGACCGTATACCAGCCATCCTTTTTCTCATAGGAATAACGGTCAACTCCATGATCAGCCTCTAATGTTTGTTCAAACAAATGAACGGTATCACGGGCTGCCGTATCTTCAGGCCGCGCATCATAAACGATTCGTATGGTTAGCCAGTTATAGACTGCATCCATAAGACTATTCATCAGCCGGCGTCCCTTCCTTCTTCTCCAATACCTTGTTTTGTATCCTTATGAAGGCGGTATTTATAAATAGCAAGGAATACCGCCGCCACCGCCAAGACCTCTGTCACCGGCAGGAACAAAGCCAGGAACGTCAGGAACGAACAAGAAAACGCCATAATGACATAGACAATGATTGTTTTACCCCATGTAAGTTTTCTCGCAAAACCAAGCTTAAAAACTAAGCCGCTAAGCAGAACAATGGTCAAGTATAAAGCCCACATTCCAATCTGTGTATACTCCGGGTCACCTACCCTGTATAACTCGGCAAAGAACGGCAAATTACTTGTAATATCCACTCGAAATAGCACTCCCTCTCCCCAAAAGGTAATGATTATTCAGCGAGTTTTTTCTTCTTAGCTGCCTTTTCACGTTCGTTCTTATCAAGGATTTTCTTACGCAAGCGGATGGATTCTGGAGTAACCTCACAGTATTCATCATCATTTAAATACTCAAGCGCCTCTTCCAGTGACATGATTCTTGGTTTCTTCATTGTCACGGTGTTATCCTTCGTAGCTGAACGCACGTTTGTTTGTTGTTTCGCACGAACAATATTAACAGTCAAATCATTCTCACGATTATGTTCTCCGACAATCATGCCCTCATAAATTTCTGTACCAGGCTCAACAAAGATCACGCCGCGGTCTTCAATTTGGATGATGCCGTATTGAGTTGCTTTTCCTGTTTCAATGGAAACAAGCACACCTTGTCTTCTTCCGCCAACTTGACCCGCTTGCATTGGCTGATAGGAATCAAATGTATGATTCAAGATTCCATATCCGCGTGTCAAAGTCAGGAATTCTGTTGTATAACCAATCAAACCGCGGGAAGGAACATTGAAGACAAGACGAACTTGTCCGCTTCCATTGTTGATCATATCAAGCATTTCGCCTTTTCTTTCCCCAAGGGATTCCATGATCGCACCTGTGTACTCCTCTGGAATATCCACTTGAACGCGCTCAACAGGCTCACATCTGACACCATCGATATTACGGATAATAACCTCAGGCTTAGACACTTGAAGCTCATACCCTTCACGGCGCATATTCTCAATCAAGATGGACAAATGAAGCTCACCGCGTCCGGATACGATCCATGCATCAGGTGAATCTGTTGGGTCTACACGCAAGCTGACATCCGTTTGCAATTGAGCCATCAAGCGTTCTTCAATTTTGCGGGAAGTTACCCATTTTCCTTCACGTCCTGCAAATGGGCTGTTATTAACAACAAATGTCATTTGCAGTGTAGGTTCATCGATACGAAGAACCGGAAGCGGATCTTGTGCATCAACCGGGCAGACTGTCTCACCTACGTTGATATCTTCCATACCGCTGACTGCTACTAAATCACCCGGTAATGCTTCCTCTACTTCGATACGCTTCAATCCTTGGAAACCAAAGATTTTTGTCACACGGAAGTTTTTCGCTGTGCCATCAAGCTTCATTAAGGATACTTGCTGACCTACTCTCATCGTTCCGCGGAACACACGGCCAATACCGATTCTTCCTAAGTAATCGCTGTAATCAAGAAGAGCTACCTGGAATTGAAGCGGCTCTTGTCGATTATCGACTGGAGATGGAATGTTTTGAACGATTGATTCAAACAAGCATTCCATGTTCTCTTCCTGATCAGCTGGATCTGGGCTTAATGATGCAGTTCCGTTAATACCTGAAGCATAGATAACAGGGAATTCCAATTGATCTTCTGTCGCGTCAAGTTCGATGAATAAATCAATAACCTCATCGACTACTTCCTCTGGTCTAGCAAAATCGCGGTCGATTTTATTGACGACAACGATTGGTGTCAATTTTTGCTCAAGCGCCTTTTTCAAAACAAAGCGCGTTTGCGGCATGCAGCCTTCATAGGCATCCACGATTAAAAGTACACCGTCAACCATCTTCATGATACGTTCCACTTCTCCGCCGAAGTCAGCGTGTCCTGGTGTATCCAAAATATTGATGCGCGTATCTTTATAGTTAACCGCCGTATTCTTCGCCAAAATGGTAATACCGCGTTCTCTTTCAAGATCATTCGAATCCATTGCTCTTTCAGCGACCTGCTCATTCGAACGGAATGTTCCCGCTTGTCTTAACAATTGGTCAACCAATGTTGTTTTACCATGGTCAACGTGAGCGATAATCGCTATATTCTTAATATCATTTCTGTATTGCAACCTATTTCAACTCCCAGTTTTTATGCATATTGTAACCAACCTTCCCATTATACCATACTGAAAGTAGAAAACCGCTAACATTTTGTGTACAATGATGAATAAGATTGGAGTGTGATACTTGTGAATATTAAAATTGTTTTCTTGGCATTATCCATATTAGCTGTAGTCTGTCTTTCAGGAATTGCCATTTCCATATCAATCGAAAGCATCCTCTTAAGCATAGTAAGCTTAGTAGCTTTCATAGCCGTTATGGGAAGCGGTTTTACCCTCAAAAAGCGATGGAGAGAAAAACTTTAACAATAATTAGGCAATTCTCCCACATTTCATTTCTTTTTGCAACATAAATGCATTCCTCCACTAGGACGGATGCAGGAAAAAGCCAGCAAGGATACCCTTGCTGGCTTTTTCTTGCGCTTCATATAATTAGGATAAATACCGTTCCATAATGATTTGATGCAGCTTTGGAGCAGCTGCAATCAGCGAACTTTTTTTCAAATAATGGATGGGGTTGCCTTGAAGATCTGTCACTTTTCCTCCAAGCTCCTCGATGATGATTGTTCCCCCGGCAAAATCCCAAGGAGCAAGACGCATGGAAATATAGGCATCCAGCCTCCCCGTCGCCACATAAATCAGTTCCAGAGCGGCTGAACCGTAGGATCTTGTCCCGCGTACCTCTCTTACAAGCTTAGCTGTAATATTTTTGTCAATCTTCTTGTTATCTGTCAACCAAATCGCATTCAAACCGACAATCGATTCTTCCAGCTTTGCCTCTCTCATCGGCTCTATTCTCTTTTCATCCAAGAATGCACCTTCTCCTTTGATGCAATGATACAATTCATCGTGAACCACGTCATAAATCAGCCCAATCTTGCCAACCCCATTCTCCACGATTCCAATCGAGATGGCAAAATTCCTTTGCTGATGCACAAAGTTCATCGTCCCGTCTATCGGGTCTATAATCCAAACAATTCCATCGAGCTCATCAAGATCATGGCCTGAACCTTCCTCTCCAAGCACCTTATGGTCCGGGAAACGTTCGGCTATCCTCTCTATAAAGAAATGTTCGACATCTTTATCCATATTGGTGACCAAATCATTCATATTAGATTTCGTCTCAATATCCAAGATCGTTTCAAAGGATTGAATGATTCTCTGCCCAGCTTCTTTTATCCATCGAACTGCTTGTGCATGTATTTCTTCAATACCTGCCATTTCTCCCACCTCAAATCCTTAAAAATCTACAAGACTTATTATGTATATTATTTACAGTTTAATCCCATTAATCAAAATAAACAAGAAAAGACAGATCATGAAGGACCAGCATGAAATCTGTCTTTTCTTCATCATTTTCATAGGTTTCGGAAATGCCCTATTAAATCGCTTTTAGACGGACTAATTCTTTTCTAATTCTTTCGAGCTTTTGCTTAGATTTTGTTTTTTGCATTTCATTTTTCTGCTCCATTGCCTCGAATAACGTGGCCAGCTCATAATCCATTTCCATTCTGAGGACGGCTTTCCGATGTCTTTCAACTTCCGTTGCTTTCAAAGCATGATTGACTACTTGTTTCATAGAAATCCACTCCTTGATAAATATTGAAAATTCAGATATTAGATTGTGATTGATATATAGTATGTCTTCCTTCATACATTTGCAACCAAAATACACATATGCCTATCGGTTTAGGCATAATCCTATTTCTCAATAGTATTAGTGTGGTAAAATAGTTGAGAATAGGAGGGAATCAAATGACATTTAACGGCTTTACGAATGACGATTTCAATGTATTTCAAATAGATGGCTTAGATGCTCGTATGGATGCCATTAAATCCATTATCCGCCCTAAATTTGAAATCTTGAGCAATGTATTCACAGAAGAACTTTCAGTAATGACAAATGAGCCAATGTATGCGCACATCGCCAAGCATGCCAGACGGACAATCAACCCGCCTAATGATACTTGGGTTGCCTTTTCATCCAATCCCCGTGGATACAAGATGGTCCCTCATTTCCAAATCGGATTATGGGAAAGCCATCTATTCATTTGGTACGCTGTCATATATGAAGCAAAAGGAAAAGAACCAATTGGACAACGCTTTTTATCAAAAGCCTCAGAGATCAAGCAAACCATCCCGGCAAATTATGTCTGGTCAATAGACCATATGAAGCCAGATATTCTTCATCACGATGCCCTATCAACAGAAGAGTTAAGCAACATGTTCGAGAGATTAGCTAAAGTGAAGAAGGCTGAACTCCTATGCGGCTTCCAAGTGCCGAGAGACGAGGCTGTCAAGATTCACGGAGACGAACTAATTGAGATGATTCGTGATGTGTTTGTACATTTATTACCCCTCTATAATGTCGAATAAACTCAAAAACATGGCCAGCTGTAGTGAACAACAGCTGGCCATGTTTCATTTTCTGGCATCCTTAGTTTTCGCCCTGGCTTACATTTTCACAAGGCTGCCTTCCTCTGATTTCTTTGCTTTTTGCATGGTTCTATAACTTGAATATCCGCTCACTTCCTCAAATTCGGCGCATATCTTTTTCTCTTCAGCAATCGACGGAACAATTTGCTTAAATTCTTTATAGAGGGCCATCAGTTCCTCACGGCGAATTCCTCTCTCATAGGCTCTTTCAATCCCTTGAAAGAACGAAATCACTTTAACAATCTCATCTGTTTTCCACGTATAATCGATTGGATATTGATAATCCATCTTAACACCTCTTCTGCCTTATCTTTGTTTGTCAGTTGCATTTCCATTTGTTTTGGATAGATTTAGCTTGACTGAGTATTTGCTCGAACAATTCCTTGACGGTTGGTTCATGATGGATGAGACCAATGGCTTGTCCTGCCCAGCCAAAGCCTTCCTCATGGTTCCCATCATATATGAATTTCTTGTTCGTCTCACCACTAATATAATCCTTTAGGTCTTCATATGTACAGCTTTTATTCTCCATGGATAGAATGGCTGAAGTATGAGAATTAGAAATCGCCCTTCCAGGAGTTCCTAATGTTTTTTTGATCACAACTGTGTCACGCTCTGTCCCATTAATGATTGCTTCTTTATAAGCAGGATGTGCGTGAACACATTCCTTCACCGCAATGAATCGAGTACCCATTTCAATTCCTTCCGCTCCAAG
>Ga0233366_1000429_pt1 | contig 14478 bp, 14 predicted proteins | sample ElkDunMinimDraft_23_FD_191536 | JGI IMG/M metagenome (GOLD analysis project Ga0233366, IMG submission 191536) | Fecal eukaryotic communites from dung pellets of Tule Elk in California, USA - Elk Dung C4 | ecosystem: Host-associated > Mammals > Digestive system > Large intestine > Fecal | place...
CAACTGCTACAGGTTCAAGTGGTGCTGAAATTCAAATGTCTAATGGGCTTAACTTTTACATTGTATCTTCTAATGGTGATATTATCGGTCAAAATATCGTTATGGGTTCCTGTACAGAATTAGGTTTCTGGAGGGAAGAGGGTGGTTGGACAGACGAACAAATTTATGACTTCTTTACTTCTCTTCGTGCCCGTATTGATAACCGTATGCACAATAATCGTATTTCAGGATTTATCCTTGACTCTTCTCCAAATACTATGGAGTCTGTTATTGATAAATGGATTTGGAATGACGCACCAAAAAGTAAGTTAAATTATATCTTTACTGGTGCCAACTGGAAATTCTTTAAGAAAAACTTTGAAGAAGCATTAGATGAAAAAGGTGAAGTTAAACACGATTGGAATGTAGCCTTCCCATTGTTCAAAGGTGGAAATGGTATGTTACCTCGTGTTATTGAATCACCTAATGACCTTACACAATTTGACCCAATAGATATTATTTGGTGTCCTAAAAAAGGTGCAAATGTTTCTATGATAGATATGGCTAAGGAACAACCTATCAAGTTCCTTAAAGACTGGTGTGGAATACCTGCGGGTACGGAAGACCGTATCTTCTATAATCCTGACACTATTGAAAGATGTTTTGATAATAACCTTAAAAATATAATAGGTCAAATTACTGCACCAGCAGAAGAAGAACCAGAACACTTAATTTGGAATCAGATTAGAGATAAGTTCTTTACAAAAATTGTAGATAAGTATTACTTCTACTATGAACCAGGGGTTCCTAGAGCTGTTTCTGTTGACCAGTCGTATGCTGGGGACGTTACAGGTATATCTATGACTCACGTTGAACGTGACTCAGAGAAAATTGACCCTGAAACAGGTGAGCCATTAAAGGTATTTGTTACAGACTTTACAATAGTTATTATTCCTAAAGGTGGAATTATTAACCTTGACGCCATTAAATGCTTTATATGGGACTTAATAAGTTTAGGAAATCTTAATATTAAACACGTTTCATATGATGGATTCCAATCTGAGTCTGCAAGACAATTTTTGGATAGGAAAGGTGTAAAGGTTGAATATGTTTCTGTAGACCGTACAAACGAGCCATATCTTGCATTTATTGACTATGTATTCCACGGAAGATATTATTGTGGTAAAAATATTTACTTAAAGAATAATATGAAGTCTATTCAAATGGTAAAACGTAAGAAACGTGGCGATACAAAAATAGACCATATGCAAGGTGAAATTGTAACTGACGGTGACGGAAATTGGGAAACAGATATGCGTGGTATAAACGCAAAAGACGCTTTGGACTCAGTTGTTGCGTCTATAGAACTTATAAATAGGTATAGTAACGAGTTTATTCCATATACAGTTTGGAAACCGAACGGAAATAAGTCTAGGGATTATGATACTATGAAGTCTAAAAGTGATGAGCTTTTAGAGTCTTTAGGGATGACTCTTTAGTTTCATTGGAACTACCAAACTAAGTTTGGTAGTTCATATTAAAACTACATATTCAAAATTTATACCAAGATGACTTTTATTTGTTATAGTCTCAACAATATAATTTTTATATTTTTCAGTTTTGTCAACTACAAATAAATATTTATCACATTTATATTTTTCAAGACATAAGTCAATCCACTCGTCACAAGATTTTTCAATTTCATCGTTATTCTCATTCCAATGTTCTTTACCACCGTAAGGGGGACATGTAAATAATGCCGAGTTTTCATATGACTTATTTTTTGCAGCTATAATATCTTCAATATTTACACAGCAAAGTTTTGAAATATCTTTATAGGATATAATTTCGTTAGACTCCCTAACGTGGTCTTCATTGATATCATACCCAATATAATATTTGCCACAATTATATGACCCTAACATTCTTCCTGAAAATCCTGAAAATGGGTCTACAATGGTAGTGAAATTTTGCAAGTATTTGTTAATTAAACTTTCTGCCAAACTTGGCTTAAACAAAGATACCTTTGGTGCAATTTTATCAACATTAAATCCTTGAATAATATCTGACGGTTCACAATGACCTACATATTTCAATCTGTTTAATGCTGATTTTTTTACAAGTTCTTTATTTTCCCATGCCATAATAGGACTTAATTTTCCTAGTCTACTTGCGGAGTATAATGATTTATGGAAATGTTGAATAACACCTAAGTCAGACTTATTTGTAAGTCCTTGATTTGGATAAGGAAAAGGGATATCTTTTTTAAATAATCCTAAATATGCACTAGAGTATTTATCTATTACCCAATTTAAGATAGGTGATAATTCTTCTTTACCTAATATTTTTACATTATTTTTTAACATACACTGATGTTTTGCTTCAAAAAGACCGTCTAATGAATGGTCAAATGGGTTACACATAGTACCGTCTTTATTAAAAAATTGTGAACCTTTTACCTCAACATATTCATTATTATATAGAAAGTCGGGGTAATACGTATGAATATTATTATTATACATATATTCAAATTTTACAGGCTCGTGAATAATACTTAAATTATTATCTTTAGCATAAATCCATAGTGCTAATTCCCAAGAAGAATCAAAAGTTTCATTATCATATAGATACTTATAACTTCTTTTATATCTTGCCTCACTAGATTGAGAAAAATAAGGTGTTCCATACTTTTGAGTTGAAGTTTCCTTTCTTTGACATAGTGGGCAATATAGTCTTTTGAAATTATCAATTCTATCTTTTCTAAAAACTATCTTGTACGGATTATTACAATTCAAACAATGACACATCAAAACTGTGCCGTCTTTTATATCTGACGTTATATCTTCGGCATTAATTATAATTTTAATATTATTACTTTTATCTTTTCTACTACAATTACTGCATAGTAGTCTTTTTTGTCTCTCAAAATCATATTTTTTATATATAAAACTTGCCTCTTTTCCACAATTTAAACAGTTATAATGTATCCTAACTTTTGACTTTTTTAAAACTTTACAGAATTCTTCTGTGTCTTTAACCCAGATATCTTTTTCACAGTCTATACCTTTTTTAGATATTACTGTGTTTCTAATTTTCTCGCGTACATTTTTAGTTTGTGAGGAGTATTCAGTTCCATATTTTTTTAAATTTGTATCCTTCATTGCACATTTTGTGCATAAAAGTCTTTTTTGAGAAGACTCTCTATCTTCACGATAAGATATAGTTGTCATTTTACCACAACATTTACAATTATATGATATTTTTGTCCCTCTTTTTTTAGGTAAAGAATCAAACTCTTTCTCATTTTTCACAAAGTTCATATTACAATATATATTAACATAAATAGGTCAAAATAGGACTTTAGAGGTCTATCAAAAATAATTATTTTTAAAAAATAAAAAAAGACCTACCAAAATTGGTAGGTCTTACCGTTTCTAAACGTAAAGGGGAGGAATTTGAGATTTAGAAACTACTAGTGTTTTCAAAAACACTTATTTTAATACACACTCTATTACAGTATGAAAAATCAATGTGTATTATACTATTTTAGTTGTATATCCAAAAATGCAAAAAATGGTTTTAGTAAATTAAATACCAATAACTCCTTAATAAGGCAACTGTAGATTCGAACTTTTTTACACTTTCCTCAGTTTCTTCAACTTCTTGGTTAAGAATTAATGTAAAAGTTCCTTGCATAAAAGAACAGTCATTTTCAAACATACAAGTCCTAAGAACATTAGAAAGAAAAAATATTTTCTCCTTTGGAAGAGTGACAAAACCATTTTTTGATTTTAATGCAAAATGTACATAGATATTTTTATCTTCATATACAACTTTTACCATACTGTTATTGTCATTCCAAATATTACCAATAACCGTTTCTAAAATATTTTTGGCATTATTTATTCTCTCTAAAAGTTCCATATGGTATATATTAACAGAGCGAAACTTTTAAAGTTTAAGATTGTTCAAGAATATCTTTTAAGTAGGAATACAGTTCTTTACATCTTTCATATATAATATGATTTATTTTACATTCAATTTTTACATATTCTGGGTCTTTAGTAAGATTTGCATAACAAGGTCCACCACACATGACACCTTTTAAATCACAGTCTTTACAAAAAATTAAATTATTTACGTTAAGATGTTCCATATATGTCAATGGGTGTTTTTGAATAATTTTATCATTTTTTAAATTTATTTTAAAATTATTATTAAAACAATTTGTTACATTACCACTACCGTCAATGTAAAATTGTTTTTCTATCTCACATCTAAAAATATTATTATTAGGTTTGTGTAGCAGTTGAATTGTATTTAAAAATCTATTAGAAAGATAAAAATTTAATAATCCAATATTTTTATGTTGAATAATATCCTGTTTTACTTTATCATAGTATTTATTAAGTTTATCTGCAAGTATATTAAATGTGTCAGTATTGTACCAAAACTTTGGATTGTCGCGGATAAAAGAAAATAAAATTGTTGAGTCTTTACCAAATGTGTCATAAAAATATTTAAAATATTCATAAAAGTCATTTATAGAGGACGTAATTGTAGCACCTATATGATTTAAACATAATAAATTATCTTTTTTTATATAGTTATAAGAGTCCATTACTTTTTTATATGTACCTTTTCCACGATGTTTATCATGTAGTTCTTCTGGGCCATCTACACTCAAAGCAATCCTAATTACTTTTTCTTTATCAGACCAATAAAATTTCTTTATTTCATTAAAGAACTCTTTATCTAACTCTGTACCATTAGTAAAATATAGAATTGAACAATAACTTGGCACTTTTGATTTAAACTCTTCTGGGTATAATTTTCGTAAAATATAATTATTTAACCATAAAATATTCCACTTTTCACCTACATATGTTTTTAATACTTCATTAAAGTATTCGTCATTACTTAAGTCAATGTTGCTGTATAAAAAATCAAAAAAGTCTTTACTACTAATAACAGTATTAAGTTCTTCTAAAGAACTTACTTCTATCTTTTCTAAGAAATTATCCATATTAGTAAAATCGTCTTCTGTAAAAAAATATCTCATTAAGTATGGAATATCGTGTAAGAACTCTAATACTTCTTTTTTGGAAGTCATTAATTCACTCATTACACCAATAGTAAAAATAGTTATAGAGTCTTGTAAATAAGTTTCTACAAGACCCTGTATTTTTTGATATAAAACGTTTTTAGGAATAGAGGAAATTGTTTTATTTCTAAAACAATAACTGCAATTTTGATTGCAGTTATTATTAAAGTTAATATTTATTGTTATTTTATTCATTCTCTAACTTTTGAAAAAGATGTTCATATTGTGACGGTACATTAGGAATATAAGTCATTTTATAAATGTTTTTAGGAGTAGTAAACTCATCTAAAAATTCAATATTACTAATATTCTGTTTAATTGTAATATCTTTATTTTCTTCTGATGGTATTATTGTCAAACTGCTATAATAACCATATCCCGACTCATTACCACTTATATCTTTTTCATACATTATAAGAGGAATATCATAATTTAAACTTTCATAAGAGAGTTCTTTTACAAAAATTTTCTCGTTATAAGAAAGATACCAATTACATATAAATCTTGCTCCAAGACGTGTAATAATACTATTACAATTTTTTAGGTAACTGGATGAGGAGTAAGATTTGTAATAAATATAATTACCCAAGTGTTCCAAAGTTTTATCATGAAACGAGTTAAATGATATATAAGGAAATCTACGACTCGCCTCACTATAGCGAGTTTGTATTTTTCCTAAAATAAAAAATAATTTTCTTGAGACTTCCAAGTTATTTTTAAGGTCATAACCATCTACAAATACTTTATAAGAGTTTATTTGGTCAGTTATAAGACTTTTAATTTCATTAAAAATATTTTCATTACTATTCTCAATAATTTGAAATGAACCTCTAGTAAATTCTGTTGTAGGAACCATTTTATATTTAAAATCACTATAACCTTTATACTTTAAACCAGAAAGAGTAAGGTAATCAGATGCTGAATTAATATTATTATAGCTAGAAAAATATTCATCAGACGTATCTTCTGTTTCTTCTAAATATACATATTTAGGATTTGCCCTTAATACATAACTTTTAGGCATCTCGTCAGAAAAATTTAGTACTATACAATCGTCATAAGATATATCATTAATCTTATCTTTATTTACAAGATAATATTTATTTTGATAATAAATAATACTGTATGTCTTATCCCCAATAATTATAGTGTCTTTCATAGGGATATAATCATAAATAGACCAACTATTTGTTTCATATTTTATTAAACAATAATATGTACTTGGTGTTAAACTTGTATCAGATTCATCATATACCTGATATTCTCCATTATCGTCTTTATAATATATATTTGAGTCACAGTTAAGTGGATTATCTTCTCGGAATTCTTTAGCGTCACTTAAATAAGAAAAAGATTTATAACGTTCATTAGGATTAAATGATACATACTTAAAACTATCATCAACTTCGGTATCGTCATTTTTATAGAAATCATAAATTTGGAATACATAAGTAGGTAAGAAAATTAAGTTATATATATTTGGGAAGTTTTCTTTATCTATTACCCATTTTTTAGTTTTACACCCATTAAAATATTCAAATAAAATGTCATATTCATCTTCTTCATTAAATTCAGGTGTAACAGAATTAGAAGTATCTGTAGAAATTTTAATATTATGTAAGTCTATACAATCTTCTGTGGAAAAAGGTATTTCATTATTATTAGATTTTATCTCTTTCACAGAGTATGTTTTTGAAAGGTTCTGATTATATTGAATATTTATATTTTCAGAATCAGTTATTAACTTCTCAAATTTTATTTTCATAAGTCTCTCCCTTTAATATTAATTTGTATACAATTTAATTATATACAAATTAGTGAGTCCATTCCAAATTTTCTTAATTATTTTGAATATTGTAGTGGTATTTAAGATTAATCATTTTGGATATTCTTTTAAAATTATCATTATGTCCTAAACCAATGTCGTTTAATACTTGATTTTGATAAGCATGAATCATCTCGTGAATTAATACTCTACGGTATGTTGCCTCATCCCAATATTGGTTTTTACTCTTAATAAGAACTATAATATTACCATATTCCGTATTATAACAAATACCCGCCGCAGAGTTTGGTGTAAGGGGTTCATGCCAACCAATATATGCAATTTTTATAGGTTTTGAAAAAATACCGTCTTTAACAAAGAGTTTATTATAAAAATTAAAATCTTTTCTTACATTTTGGTTATCAACTAAAATAACGTCATATGGTATGAAAGAGTTGGATTTTATATTAATTTGCTTCTGACAAAAGATATTTTGACAGAAAATAAATAAGAAAATAGATATTAAAAATATTCGTTTCATTTTGAAATTCCTAATTATTATTATTATATTAACAAAAAACTTGAATTCTATATATATATTAATTAATATTAATATATTAATATATCTTTTAGATTACATTAATGTTATAATTGAACTTTTGCAAAAATTCGGTTTTTTAGTGTGTTAATATATTGATGTTATAATAGGAGAAAATTTTCAATGGAAGAAAACCAACCAATAAGACGTATTATCCGTCAAAATACTACAGAGGAAGAACCTAAAGTAGAACAACAAGTAGAACAGTTTGAAACTAAAGTAGAGTCAACAAATATTTCGGCTGATTACCATTCTGAAATTGAAAATAAATCAGATGAAGCCAGCAAACATTTATTAGAATATGTAAATGAACAAATAACTCGAATGGATAATAAACTTCTTTTTAATGGGAATAGAGACCCATCTAAGTATGAATTGGATATGGCTTTAGCCCAATATGAACAAACTTTGTTTGGGTTAATAGCATTGTATGAAACTGCAAAATTTGAGGAAGAAGTTGCAAAGGCAAAGTATGACGAATGGTATGCAGAAAAATATATGGAAGTTAGAAATACTTATAATACAAAAGACGTTAAAAATGCCTCTTGGTTGTCGGCAAAGGAAATAGACGCTACTGTTCTTACAAAATATAAATTTATGGCAGCTGACTTAAAAGCAGATATTATCTGTAAAAGCCGTGAACGTTCTACGATAGAACGTCTTCTTGAAGGTTGGAAGAGTTATCTTTGGGTATTAAATTCACTTTGTAAAAATGCCCAAGCTGAGATGATGGCAAACTTAAAAGGTGTAGACCTTTATAGAGGTGACGAGCAGGAATTAGTTGGTGGATATGGCAGTTAATTCGTCTGTTATATCTACAAATTTTGGAGAAATCCTTAAACTTGTAGCGTGATATATAACATCAAGCATAAAATATTTTTTGAAGTCCTTTATATTAAATGACCCACTATTAAGTTGATATATAACTCGTTTATCATCTATATTTTCCATATATGTATATGGTACACTATTAGATATTACCCATATTGATTTATATTTGTCTAGTAGAGGGCAAGACAAGTCTACATTTTTATCAGTATATGCAACAATTGGATTAGTAGGTAATATATGGTGATAGTAATGTAAGAATTTACCGTACCCTATATGATGTACTTCATTATGTGTTGGTTTTAACGTATATTTATCTATTATACTAAGCCTTTCTTCTAATGAAAATTTTTTAGAAACAAATTCCCCATCACATAAATAATAGTCCTTTACGTCCGTAACTGATTCATATGCCTCATATATTTTTCTAATAGGATTTTCCCCATAGTTTTTACTAAAAAATAAGCTTGTAGAGAATGTATTATTATATCCACCAGGGATGATTAATTCTCTAGGGTTATTTGCAGCCTTTAAAATATAGTCTCTGCTTATAAAAGTATCTGCGTCAAGATAAAGATAATTTTTATATTGTGTAGCTAAATAACATCTTAATTCATCTCCTAAATAAGAGGGAATATAGTTATTATCTAATACCCATCTAGCTTGTTTTAAGTTTGGTATAAATTCCTTAATGTTATTATTATCTATAATATGAATTTTTGCACCCTCAAGTTCTTTTAGATTATGTTTTGTTATAACTCGAATAAAGGGCTTACTTAGATAATTATTTAAGTTTATAATTACTACATCAATATCAGATATATCCATATATAAATAGTAACATTTTTTGTAATTCAGCAGTTTAAACTAACTTTTTAATGATTGCAAAAGATGAGAAAGATTTAATTTTACGTTTAGAAAAAATATACCCTAATAAAAATACTTATAATAAGGTTATATATGTAGACGATTATTTACCAATTTGTATTGACTGCAAGAAACACGGAGAGTTTTTCATTTCCCCTTACAATCTTATTGTAGAAAGAAAAGGTTGCCCTAAATGTTATAACTATCAGTCAAATGGTGAAAAGAGAGTTAAAGAGATTCTTGAAGAATATGGGGTAAAGTTTGAACAGGAAAAGACTATGCCCCAACTATGGTATAGAGGTCCATTATATTTTGATTTCTTTATACCAGAATATAATTTTGCAATCGAGTTTCAAGGTCCACAACATTTTAAGCCTATAGAGTTTTTTGGTGGTAGACAGGCATTTGAAGAACAAAAACAAAGAGACGACTTTAAGAGAAAATGGTGTAAAGAAAATAATGTAGAACTTATTGAAGTTAATTTTTATGAGGAGGTACTTCCACAACTTAAGCCGTTGTTGGATATTGTTTTCTATGATGAATATGAATAGTGAAATTCATTTATACTTGGGAAATTGTTTAGATATAATGAAAACTATCCCAGATAATTCTGTTGATTTGGTATTATGTGACTTACCTTATGGAGAGTTAAAATCGGACACATTAACTTGGGATAATATTATTCCATTTGAACCGTTATGGGCAGAATATAATCGTGTTGCAAAAGAAAATGCAGCTTTTGTGTTATTTAGTGCAGGTTTATTTACAGTTGACTTAATAAATAGTAATCGTAGTAATTTTAAGTATAGACTAGTCTGGAAAAAGAATGTCCCTACGGGGATGGCTTCATCAAAATATCAACCAATGAGATATTATGAAGATATTTGTGTTTTTTATCGAAAACAACCTACTTATAATCCTATAATGAAACCTCGTGTAGGTGTAGGAAAAGCCTGTTATAACTATGACCATTATTGTGGGGATAGTAATCATTTGAAGTTGGAAAAGGTTAAAAAGAGATATGACCCAGACTGGGTTCAACCTTCAAATGTTTTGGAATTCAATGTAGTACCTAATAGAAATGGTAAATTACACCCAACTCAAAAGCCAACAGACCTTTTGGAATATCTAATACGTACATATTCAAATGAGGGTGATACCGTATTAGATAATAGTATGGGGTCAGGAAGTACAGGAGTTGCCTGTCAAAATACTAATCGTAATTTTATTGGGGTAGAGTTGGAAGAAAAGTATTTTAAGATTGCTCAAGAAAGGTTAGGTATTCACTAATTTACTATGGGAAGAAATGAAGACTCTTTTTGGTTTTATGATAATAAAATAGTATCACTCTATGAAGAAGACTGTCATTGTTATTTCTTATTATTCCATTATGACGAAGTAGGTATTCCTAAGGAACTAATGGAAGAGTTTGTTAAGGCAAATGGATATGAGTCAATTAAGGACGCACAGGATAGTTTCTTTAATCCTTGGGATATTGAAGAATTTGACGACTTTTGGAGAAATCTAATGGACTTGGCATATTCTAGGGGACTAATTCGTGGTGGTTGTTATCAAGATAACCCACATTTTGTTTTTTATGCAAGTTGTGATAATATTAAGAAAAGAAAAAATCAACTTTTAGACTTGCTAATGAATAATGCAAGATTTAAGAAGTGTAATAATTTTAGTATAGAGGATAGAAATAATGAACTTGCCCGCCGTCATTTAAAAGATGTAACAGAAGGACAGTCCATTACTGCACATTCTTTAGATGAAGCTATTTTGGCAGTAGATTCATACTAATTAAATATTAAAGGAGACTATAGATGAATGAAGCAATTAGAGAGTCGTTAAAATCAAATTATATTTTTGGAAACTCTTGTGGTTTTAGAAAACCAGAAGAAACAAAGACTGAAGTTTTACAGGAGTCTGTACCAGAGGGTAAACTAGATTTTAGTAGTATTGCTAAACAGTCTGCCCTTTTGAATGAGAATGAAGAACCTGTAGATTTTGATTCTATTTCTAAAGAAAGACTTTATGAAGAAAAGTTTGACCTTAATCCATTTAAGGAAGACTTTGACACATGGAAAAATAATATTAACACAAAAACAAACTATACTGTAGAAACAGTAGAAATAAAAGAAGACGAAAGAACAAAAGGTAATAAAGCAGTATTTATTTTGAATGATGAAGTTTCTGAAAAGGAAAATGACTTTATTCATGAAGATTTTACTGACACAATGCCTGATAAAATAGTAGACTTTATTTCTAAAAACAATTTAAACTTTGAGTTTATTTTGAATAAGAAAGAAGTTGAATTTGTAATTTGGTAATCTAAATCTTTATTTTTGGGAGTATGGGGTAGAACCTCTACCCCAGTTGTTAATGGGAAAAGGAAGAAATATTTCAAATAACCTAACAATGCTAGGTGTTAAGATTCAGAAACACAGAGAGAGACGAGACGGTGAAGGTATCTATCTCTGTAGTTTTATTGGAAATGACAGAGGATTAATTCTTTGTCATTTGAACGCACAAGGTGAAATAGTTGATTCCAAGTATTTCGATTGTTGTGGAACTGTTGCTAAGGTAGTTAAAGCTCAAGCACTGAAAGAGTATAATTTGTGGAAACAAATTTTGATGCTGCGTATAGACGACTACACAATAGGCCCCGCTGTCTTATTAGGAAAACTCCCAGGGTATCAATTATCTTAATTGAAAGTTTGAAATTTACATATCCTCACTAAATTCTTAAACACGGTTAGCCTACGTTGGGCGTTATAATAGACGGATACTTTTACGTGTTAAGGAGAAAATATATGAAAAATAGAGACTTGGAGTCTGCTATTAGGGACGGTATGTCCATTGGCAATTTTGGGGATAACTTAAGTTTATCTAGTTGGCAACCTAGTTCAAAACCTTTAACTTATCAAGAAAAAAAGGATATTATCAGAAGAGTGAAATTAGGTTGGGTATCAAATGATTTTATCAAATCTTATCGTGAGTTTGCACATCAAGAACTAATCGAGAAAAATAATCAAACACAAAAACAATCCCGTGAAAAGTTATCTTTTAATAAGGTTGCAAGAGAGATTAATGATATCTATTTTGACACAAAAATTAAAGACCTTGGTGATAATGTTTATATTAAAAAATGGCGTAAATTAAATAATACTCAGATTAATAAGAAATTCTCTAAATTAAATTTAGAAGAAAGAGAGAATTTATTTATAGATTACGATAAATATATGACAGCTGCGGATTGGAGACTTAAAAGTTCTGTTGCAAATAAGAATATTATAGACGAAGAAGACTTTAAAAATGAAAATATTTTATATTATTTTTTAATATTAAAAAATACATTGGATAATTTTAATTTAATTACCAATAAAATCTTTTTAAAAAACTCTATAAAAGACGCAATTAAAGAACTTTGTACCATTGCACAAAGTGATATTTTTACAAGAAAAAAGGTAATTTCAAGTGTAACAAATACTATTACAAAATACAAGTCTACAGATAATTCTTATGGGACACTATTTGTTTCAGAACGTATTGAGAAATCAATAGAAAATATATCTGGGGTTGAATTTAGTATAAAAGACCCTTTGGAAGGCCTAGAAAATATATATAACTTATTTGAGAACCCCGATTATACATTTTTTTGTTCAGGGGATAATACGTCTGGTGGATTTTTTGAAGATAGTAGTCATCCTGAAATATATAAAGAGTGTGAGGATTCTAAAGACTTAAATTGGCAGTCTCATTCTGAAGAAGATGTTTCTGAACCTGAAAAGACACCAGAAGAAATTGCAAAAGAAAAGGCAGAAGAAAAAAAGATTCTTGATAAAATCCAAAATAAGGAATTTTCTAAAAGTTTAGATAAACGATATGGTGAAAAGTTCAGTCTAAAGATAATGTCTGCAATGGGTAAACTTGAAAATCTTGAATCGAAATTAATCAAGTCAAAGTCAAAATTATCCGAATATGAAGACGGGAACAATACAGATTTGAAAACTTGGAATAAGCTAAAAGAGAAAGTTTCTACAATTATGTATGAATTAAATACTCAAAAAGGTGAAGTAGAGAGTTTAAGACATGTTGACCTTTATGGAAATTGTTCTGGTAAGCCTATTGGAAAATATGTTCTATCTAATGATAACTTAAATGAATATTATAATAAATTAAAAACTAAACCTTGTGATAAGGAAGGAGATGTAGTATGACATTAAATGAGGGTCTTAAAGGACTATCTAAAGACCCTTATAGCCTTGTTTTAACACATACTTCTTGGCCAAGAAATAGATATATACAGATGTCTTGTCAAACCAAGAGTGTAGGTGGGGTAGATGGAGTAATGTCAGGGCCTATGACATTAAAAGTTATATCTACCATTAGTGATAATGGCTATACAGAAGATGTCTTTAGTAGAAAAAATTTCAAGGCAGAAAAATATAATTCTGGCTGGGTTTTATTAGATAGTAATACTCTTGTAAAAAGACTTCTAGGTAAAAATAAGTACAAGACAAATATTGACCTTAAGGGAACGTCTATTGAAGTAGAATTAACTGATGATTTTATAGAAAAGACTATTACTTTTTCACAACAAAATGACGTAAGGGAAGTAATAGATTACTGTAAAGATATATTATATTCTTGTGAAAAAGAGATAGACACAATTGTTGAAAGAATAGACGACGTTTATGAAAGAGACTTACCCAAAGAGGACTGTGTTTGTTCTTTAAGAGATGAAATAGATATCGTTATAAAACTTTATGTAAAAGACCAAGACATTAAGGACCTTTTTATTAAAAAAGTTAATACCAAATTTATTGAGATATTCCCCAATATGTTTGGTATCTCTGAAAATACTTGGGAGTTTATAAGAAAGTTTGAACGTGACAATAAAGTAGACTTAAATATTGATGAGGTTATGTTTTTACCTAGAGGAATTGCAATGCAGGTTATAAGAGATAGGATGTTGAACGTAAAAAATAAGAAGTCTGAGGAAAATACTCCTAAGAAAAAGAAGTTTAGACTAAAAATTTTTAATCGCAAAAAGTAATAATATTGGCTGCCGTATGGCAGCCTCTATTTTTAGTTATAAAAATTTAATTAGGGTCTATTTGAATACTAATTTTATATGAATAATATCATAAGTTCCTGGAGTCCGACAGATTTAGTTCTCCCAAAAATACAAGACGACACAGATTATGGAATGTGGCTTGTTACGGATAGTGGTAGTATAGACGGACTTGATATTTCTTTTAATGAAGGTGATTGGTTAGTATATCTCAAGAAAGACGGTGTAGGCAGTTGGTTCAAAACAAGTGGTGGAAT
>Ga0233366_1000430_pt1 | contig 14431 bp, 16 predicted proteins | sample ElkDunMinimDraft_23_FD_191536 | JGI IMG/M metagenome (GOLD analysis project Ga0233366, IMG submission 191536) | Fecal eukaryotic communites from dung pellets of Tule Elk in California, USA - Elk Dung C4 | ecosystem: Host-associated > Mammals > Digestive system > Large intestine > Fecal | place...
TTAAAAAAATAAAATTATGGAATTTAGTGCAAAACAAATAGCTCAATTATTACAAGGAGTTGTTGAAGGAAACGAAGAAGTAATCGTTAATAAACTATGCAAAATAGAAGAAGGCGAACAAGGAGGCTTATCATTCCTTGCAAATCCTAAATACACACAATATATTTACACCACAAAATCAAGCATAGTTATAGTAAACCAAGATTTTGTTGCCGAAGAAAAAATAGAAGCCACACTAATAAGAGTAAAAGATGCTTATTCATGTTTTGCAAACCTTTTAGAAATCTATAATCAATATCGATTTAATAAAAAAGGCATTTCTTCCCTTGCCGTTATTGACCAAAAAGCAACCGTAGGCGAAGAAGCCTACATAGGAGAGTTTGTAGTTGTTTCACAAGATGCTAAAATAGGAAAGAATTGTAAGATTTATCCACACACATACATTGGCGACAACGTAACAATTGGCGACAACGTAACAATTTTTGCAGGAGTAAAAATCTATCACGACACAGTAATAGGAAATAACTGCATAATACACGCAGGAGCCGTTATAGGAGCAGACGGATTTGGCTTTGCACCACTTGCAGACGGCACTTTCAAAAAAATAGCCCAAATAGGAAATGTAATAATCAAAGATGACGTGGAAATAGGGGCTAACACAACAATAGATAGAGCCACAATGGGCTCAACAATCGTTGAACAAGGAACAAAAATCGACAACCTATGTCAATTAGGTCATAATGTAATGGTAGGAAAGTCCACAGTAATGGCAGCACAAGTAGGAATAGCAGGCTCAACCAAAGTAGGAAGCAACTGTTTCGTAGGAGGACAAGCAGGATTTGCAGGACACATAACCGTAGGCGATAAATGTCAAGTAGGAGCCCAAGCAGGAATAATCTCAGAAGTAAAATCAGGCTCAACAATCATAGGCTCACCAGCCATAGATGCGAAACAATATATGAAAAGCTATGTCTATTTCCGCAAATTAGAACAAATGAAAAGGCAAATAGACAACTTAGAAAAACAACTTAAAGCCTTACAGGAGTAAATCACAATAAATTTACTCCTATAAGGTGCATAAATTCCTCTCTTGTTTCTTTATTTTTAAGGAAAGCCCCTGTAAAATCAGATGTAGTAGTAACAGAGTTTTGTTTTTGAACACCTCGCATACTCATACATAAGTGTCGAGCCTCAATAACAACGGCTACACCCAACGGATTCAAGGTGTTTTGAATGCAATCTTTAATTTGTTGAGTCAATCTTTCTTGAACTTGCAACCTTCTTGCAAAAACATCAACAATTCTCGGAATTTTGCTTAGCCCCACAATGTATCCGTTCGGAATATAAGCAACGTGAGCCTTTCCAACCATAGGAACCATGTGATGTTCGCACAAAGAATAAATCTCAATATCTTTTACGATTACCATTTGTTTGTAATCTTCCTTAAACATAGCCGAACGCAAAATCTCCTCAGGCTTTAAATCATAGCCATGAGTAAAAAACTGCATTGCCTTAGCAACTCTCATAGGCGTTGCCAACAAACCCTCTCTGTTTACATCTTCTCCCAACAAGGAAATGATTTCTTTGTAGTGATAAGCAAGCTTTTCTAATGTATCTTCGTTATATCGTTCTATTTTTTGATAGCCAAACTCTTCCATAACATCATTTTTAGTCAATTAAACGACAAAAGTACACAAATTACTTGGGATTTTGCCATTTACCATCTTCTTTTATCATCTCAATCAATAAAGGCAACGCATCTTCTTCTGCAATATTAGAATGCACTAACTCTTTTGCTCGATAAAGATGCACCTTGTTTTCCAATCCTCCAATATATCCATAATCTGCATCAGCCATTTCTCCCGGACCATTCACAATACAACCCATTACAGCAATCTTTAAACCCTTTAAGTGTTTACATTTTTCTTTTACCTTAGCCAAAGCCGATTGTATGTCATACTTTGTGCGTCCACAACTTGGACAAGCAATAAATTCTGCTTTATATATTTCCTCCCCTGTTGCTTGTAAAAGTTCTGCTTGCAAGACTTTGTCGCACAACTCTACTTTATCTGCCATAGATTCCATAATCAAAGCAGTTGTGTTGCCCAATAATCTCTCTTGATTAAAGTCTTTGTCCGATTGAACAATAACTCCCGCAGGATAAGAAGATTTTTTAAGCCTTTCTATTATTGCCTCAGGACTTTCTTTGCAAATATCAATTCTCTCAATCATAGAAAAATCAGTAGGCTTTTGACGTTTTTCAAACTCTGTGTTTAGACTTATTGACTTTTCTAATGAAGAGAAAGGCATATCTTTATAAGCCTCAACGATTTTCTTTGCAACCTCTATTTCGTTTTCAGGAATTTCAGTTAGCGAAACCCTTATTGTGTCGCCAATTCCAAGAGCCAGCAAACTGCCTATGCCAGAAATAGATTTTATTCTGCCCTCAAACTCATTTCCTGCTTCGGTTACGCCCAAGTGAATAGGGAAATCATATCCTTTTTCCTTCATCATAGCACACAAAGTGCGAGTTGCGTAGTGCATAACCTTGACATTGCTTGATTTCATTGACAAAATAAGATTCTCAAAGCCAAGATTGTTGCATATTTCCACAAACTCCATCGCAGAAGTCGCCATTGCAAAAGGAGTGTCGCCATATCGAGCCATTATTCTCTGACTTAGCGAGCCGTGATTAGTCCCTATTCTAATTGCAGTCTTGTTTCTCTTGCATATTTCCAAAAGAGGAGCAAGCTTTTCTGTGATTTTTTCCAACTCCGCAGCATATTCCTCGTCTGTATAGTTGATTTTAGATATATTTCTATCGGTATAATTTCCGGGATTTATTCTTACCTTCTCCACAATAGCGGCTGCAACTTCTGCTGCCTTAGGATTGAAGTGTATATCTGCAATAAGTGGAACGAAACAACCTCTTTTCGCTAATTCGTTCTTGATTTCATAAAGGTTTTGTGCTGCTTGAACATTTGAGGCAGTGATTCTAACTAATTCACAACCCTTTTCTACTAATCTTAGTGTTTGTTCTACCGTTGAAACGGTGTCCATTGTGTCGGTGTTAGTCATTGACTGAATCCTAACAGGATTTTCTCCACCTATGCCAAGGTTTCCAACCATTACTTGCTTTGTAATGCGTCTTGAAACAGGGTTTGATACCTCCCAAGCAGGAATATTTCTATTCATAATATTCATTTGTTGATAATAGAGAACAAAAGTACAGAAAAACTCCGAGACGCACAAAAATATTTCTTTGATTTAGGGAAATATTTCTTTGAATTAAAAAATTATTTCAAAGAAAAAATTATTTGTTTCTTCGTCTAAATTCTGAGGGAGAAAGATTTTCCATTCTTTTAAAGAAGTTTGAGAAATTAGCAAGAGAATTAAATCCCAAATCTTCTGCTATTTTTTCTGTTGAATAATCGGTTTCTAAAAGTCTTTTCTTGCATTCGTTTGCCAATTTCTCGTCTATCCATCTTTTTGGAGTCTTTCCTGTGTTTGATTTTATCACAAACTCAAAATACACCTTAGACAAATTACAACTTTCTGCATAAAAATTAGTGTCTTTGTTTATTGTTTCATATTCATTTAATAGGCTGAAAAATTTTTCGCAAACTCCATAGTCGTTAAAAAACACATTCTCTGTTTTTTCTTTTAAAGAAAGATAGTAATACGCACGTGTCAAATTCGTAACAGCCTCTATTCTGTAAGGAGTTGTTGTATAAGAAAGACATTTCTTTACGTCTTTGAATAGATTTAAGAAAATCTTTTTCTCTCTTGATTCCAGAGAATACAAAGGCTTTGCTTTAACTTTGTTGTGATAAGTGGTGTTGACTACATTGTTTGTTAAAAAATTATCTTTCAAACTTGGAGCAATAACCAAGTAGTGAATTTTTATGTCGTTGCTGTAAGAAATAAATTCCAATTCATTATTCTCTTGTACAAGAAAAAGAGTAGGTGCTTGCAATTCATATTTTTTCATATCCAACATAACGACAACACTCCCTCTTTCAATGAAAATATCTAAGTAATAGTCGGTTTGATAAGGCTCAAAGTTGTTTTTGAGAATTTCAATATTGTTTGAGTACAACAAATCGTAGTTTATCTTCTCTTTACTTTTTGCCTTATCAAATTGTTCTTGCCAATTGAATAAACGAGCCTTGTTTTTCATAAATAGAAACCTAAATTTTAATTTTTTGCAAATATAATGTAATTAATAATACAAAAATTTAAAATCTTGTAAATCCGAAAAAAGTCCTTGTAAATTAGAAATAAAGTTCTGAAATTTTTATTATATTTTTGCAAATGAAAATTTTCACAATTTTTTAGTGCCAAAAACAAAAAGAAACAACGATGAAAACAAGCACAATTTCGCAAAAGTAATTATTAACTCCTATCGCTTTTGTGGAATTGTATAACTAAAAGAATAGGAGTAAAATTAATTAAATAAATAAAAATATGAAAAGAACATTGTTATTATTGGTCGCACTATTTATGTGCGGAGTTGCAATTTCGCAAGAAAAGGAAAAGAAGTTCACGCTTATTATTCAAGAAAATTTATTGCCTTTTGGCGATGACTATTATGTGTATGATGACATAGATGATCATAATGATATAGACGAACGTAGTGGAAGATATGGTTGCAATCTTACCTATTTAAATTACTTACCTACAATAGAATTGGATTACGATAACAAATTTTCTGCACGATTAAGATTTAATGTATTAAAAGCAGAAGAAGGAGGAGGACCACTTGATCCAAATATCAATTCCGTTTTACCACCATTTAGATTGAATTATTTTAATCACGAAATAGCAACCTCTACATCACTAACATTAGGATATAACTTTTTAAATAAAACAAAAGCCCATAGATTAAAAGCAAGTGCAATCTTTGGAGCAGTGTATTATTACAAAGATTATTATTGGGGAAGAGTATATGACGTAAATGATGTAACAGCTTCACCTACTATGTATTTTTTACCAACAGAAAAATCTTGGCATTTCCAAGTAGGAGCAGAGTTATCTTATCAATACTTTTTGCCTTGCACTAATTATCGTTTAGGACTTGGAGCAAGTTGTGAATTTTCTCTTGCAAATTATAATGCAGATCCAACAATTACTATGTTTAACTTTAACATAAGTTACAAACTCTTTAACTTCTAAAAATAAAACAAAGAAAAAACAAAATATCTCTTAGGAAGGATTTACCAAACCTAAGAGATATTTTTTTAATATAATAAGCCTCAAAAAAAAGTCTTTACTTTTTCAAAATATTTCAAAGAAAAAATTAAAAAAAGCAAAGAAAAAAAATAAAAAATCAAAGACTTTTTTTCAAGAGTTTAAGCCTATATTCCAAAATAGCAATTAATGAATGCTGAATACTTGGTATTGAGGTTATTATCTCTTGGAATGCTTGCTTTGAAGTTTGGTGAAATTTTGATGTTATCGTTAATTCGATATTCAAATCCTGCTATCACGCTTGAATTGTCTTGTGTTGTAAGTAGGATTTCTTCCTCTAAGATGTCATACCTTGCATAGAAGTCAAAATTCTTATTGATTGAGAAATTGCCAAAGAAACTTGCTCCTTGTTTTTGGTCTTTTAGAATGTTATACTCTGCTCCGAGAGTGATTTTTTCGCTTTTATAGCCTGTGAAGAAAGAGAAATTTGCTTGATTTTCATCGTTTACTCCTCCGTATAGGCGAAAATACAAATTCTTTATTGGATTTATTGTTGCTCCTAAGCCATATTGAAAACTATTGTTTTGTTGTAGTTTTTTATATCCTTCTCCGTTTGTTATGATTGCATCAATCGAGAGGATTTCTCCAAATTTATATGCTGCCGATAGCCCTAAATCTGCACTGTGTCCAAATTTATATTCGTCTTGAAAGGATTTTGCTACGTATCTTTTGCCCCAAAATTTTTCTATTTCATTGAATTGTGTTGTGGAAATCAATCCTGCGTTAAGTGTAAGATTGTTGTGTTTCCATGAGATTTGAGCATTTTTTATGTATGCTATGCGTTGATAGTCGTTTACTTGTTTCGACTCGCCTATGTCCATAACTGCTTTTATTGATAAGCCTTTTTTTAGTTCGTATTGATAGCCTAAGTATGCTCTGTTTAATTCAAAGCCTAATTCTTCTTTCTCTTCTCCAAAGCCTGCATAGAAATCGCCAAATATTTGAATGATTGGCTTGCCATTTGTTTGAGTTTGGTTTTCTTGTGCTATCAATGTAGAGTTGAAAACAATGCTTGCAATTAGTAATGCAATTATTCTTTTAATTTTCATTTTCAAATATGTTTAAGGCTGTTTGTGTTGTGATTTCGGCTACTTGCTCTAATGGCATTTCTTTTACTTCGGCTACGAATTTTGCTATGTCTAATATGTAGGCACTTTCATTGCGTTTTCCTCTGTGTGGTACGGGTGCAAGATATGGCGAATCGGTTTCTAAAACTATGTCTTTTATGTCTATTTGTTTTACGATTTCTGATAGTTTTGAGTTTTTAAATGTAATTACTCCGCCAATTCCTATCTTAAATCCCATTTCGATTAGTAATTTTGCTTGGTTTAAATCTCCTCCAAAGCAATGAAATATTCCAGAGTATTTGTTTTTGTTTATGGTTTTTAAGCAATGATATATTTCATCAAAGCTTTTTCGTGCGTGGACAATGAATGGTTTTTTTAATTCTAATGCCCAAGCGATTTGTTGTTCAAATGCGATGATTTGTTGTTCTAAAAATGTTTTGTCCCAATACAAATCTATTCCGATTTCGCCAACTGCACAAAATTTTTCGGGAGTTTTAAATAAGGTTTCTTTGATAATAGATAAGGATTCTATGTAATTTTCCTTTACGCTCGTAGGGTGAAGTCCCATTATAGGAATACAACAATCGTATTTTTCACAAAGAGAAATTAAAGGCTTTATTGTGGTTTCATCAACGTTTGGAATAAACATTTTATATATTCCATTCTCTTTTGCTTTCTTTATTACAAGGTCTATATCCTCTGTAAAGCTTTCCTCATATAAATGAGTATGTGTGTCAATCAGTCTCATAATTCAATATATAACAAAAAACCTCCTTTATTTAAGGAGGTTAGAGGTTTTATGTTTTTGTTTACAAAGTTTCTTACTTTACAGAAGCAACACGCTTCATACATTTTGATTTAAGATTCGCTGCTTTGTTTTTGTGAATAACTGAACGCTTTGCTAATTTGTCTATTTGAGCAATCAATTTAGGTAACTTAGCATTTGCTTCTGTTAAGTCCTCAGTCATTCTGAAATCTTTCAAAGCATTTCTCATTGTCTTAGCGTAATAGCGATTAGCTATTCTCTTTTTTTCGTTTGCACGAATTCTTTTTATTGAACTCTTATGATTTGCCATTTCCTTTTCTCTTTCTCTATTCTTTAATCTTTTGTACCCCGTAGGGGATTCGAACCCCTGATTTCAAGAATGAAAATCTTGCGTCCTAGGCCAACTAGACGAACGGGGCGTCTTGCCTTAATTGACGTTGCAAAATTACTACTATTTTCTATACTACCAAATTTTTTCTTTGTTTTTTTTTTATTTTTTCTTTGATTATTCTCTATCTTGTTGAAATTCAAAGCCTAATCTTTTTGCAGTAATTATGCGTTTTGAAGAAGAATTTAGCTTCATTTCGCCAACACTTATGGTTTTTACCTCATCAAAAGGCGGAACTAATAGATCAAAATTGTTAGCATATTCCATTGAAGATAGAATTATGCTACTAATTGACTCCTTATTTATGATAGATGTATTGAAGTTTGAATATAATAATCCAACTTCTCTTTTGCCTTCTATGAAATAATGATTTTCCTTATTGATAAACACTCTCCCTATCAAATATCCTATGTCGTAATCTCTGTCATAGTCAAAAGAATCAGACAAAAAGTTGTAAATATTTATCATTCCGCAGAAAGAACGTTCTTTGTCTTGTGTTACATAAGGGAGTTTCATTACTTCGTGTTGTCGAGAAAACTCAAACACATTTGTATGCATTGTAAAAATCAAAATATCTTCGCCAAAACGTATTTCAAACTCTAATTCCGATTTGTTTTGAAATACAAACTTTGTTTCAGGAGATGTTTTTTGCATTTCTTTTATTATTTCTTCTGCTGTTTTGCTGAAAATAAGGAAAGCTTCCTTTGTGTTATTTACAATAGAATTAAGCAAAGAAGATTTTTTTGCTATTTGATTACATAAATTCAATGTATCCATAAATATATGTCTTATTAAATACTTCAAAAAAAGCCCTATGAAAATCTCATAGGGCTTTTCCAATTTCTCTCTGTAAGAATTAATCTTCAGGTTGAATTGCTTCCATAGGGCAAACGTCAGCACATGTTCCGCAACTAACGCATTTTTCACCATCTATTACGTAGATGTCTCCTTCAGAGATTGCTCCTACTGGACATTCATCAATACAAGTGCCACAAGCAGCACAACTGTCAGTAATTTTGTAAGCCATTTTTTTACTATTTAAGGTTTAAAACTTTTGCAAAGATACATCATTCTTTCAAATAACAATAAAAAATTAAGAAAAGTTTTAATTTTTGATATTTTTTTTTGCATTTGTTGTACCTTTGCCAAAAAATAAACTTTTAGGTGATGATGAAAAAGAATTTAATCTATCTTTTAGGAATTTTCTTCTTGTTTATCTCTTGTACAAAAGAAGAAATAGTAGAAAAATACGATAATGGAGAGGCTAAATTAGTCTATTTATTCAAAGAAGATAATGGGAAAAAGATAAAAGTTGAAGAAATACGCTACTATGACAATAAACAAAAAAGATTAGAAGGTAAATTTGATAAAGAAGGAAATAAAACAGGGAAATGGAATTTCTATTTCTCAACAGGAAATAAGTTTGCATCAGCAGATTTTACAGGCTCAGAAACAGGAGAAGGTTGGGTGGTTTATGATAACAAAGGAAAAGAAATAGTAAGTTCAGAAGATAAAGTCTTATTTTTACATTTTGCAGAAGATAATGGTCTTTGTGATATACAAGTAAGAAAATCAAAAGGAGAAGTCTTTTATAAATTTTTTGAAGACTTCTCAATTTGCCAAAAAATCAATACAATAGGAAATATTCCGCAAGGGGAAAGTATTTCTTGGTATGAAAACGGACAAGTAAACTCTATTCACTATTACAAAGATGGTATGCAAGATAGCATTTATCAAGTTTTCACAAAAGAAGGTGGCACTTTGATTAAAGGACAATACAAAATGGGAGTAAAAATAGGCAAATGGGAATATTTTCTTTCAGATGGTACTCCACAAGGCATAGAAATATATGATGTAGATGGTACTTTATTAAAACCAAGAAGATAATGAAAAAATTAGCACTAAGTTTTTTGATTTGCATTTTTTGTAGTATAAATGCATTTGCTCAATATAGCTATGAAGTAGTGGATTTAAATCAACAATTATCAAGCGATACAGAAAAAATCTACACAATTAAAAAAGACACTCTTAGAATAAAACAAATAAATAATAGTAAATTAGAAATTTGTGGTAATAAATACGAGTCAAGTGAGCAAGATGTTGTTTTAACTCCAAAGGTCTATTATAATTCTAAGTTGAAAACATTTATTTTGCTTTTAGATAAAAAAGTGGATTATAGTATTGGTTGCGATGTTGTTTCAATAAAAAATAATAATTACCAATATTTAGGAGAATTATCCGTAGCCGCATACACAAAAGACGAAAATGGTAGAATGAATTATAATAGTATTTTGCCATTTGTATCAATTGTTAAAGTATCTGATAGAATAATTTTCAGTTTTGAAACTCCTCTTGTGGTAATTTACCCGGGAATGTCGGAAGAAGCAACACTCAACGGAAGAGATGTTTACTATACTTATTCAAAATCGAAACTTGAATTATTTAAATAGTTATTGCCTTAGTTAAAATCTCAACAAATTTTGCGATTCCTATCAAAATATCTAACTCTATCTCAACAACAAAAGATAGAATAGCATTTAGGAAAGGTATATCTACAAACGCAACTAAAATTATAATGCTTATCAATAAAAAAGCAAGGAAAGGTACAACTATAACGTTGGTAAGTAGAAATAAAATAGGGAAAGTCTTAAATTTATAAATAATAATAGGAGTTGTAAAGACTTGTGCCGAAAGGCTTATAGTCGCATTTTTAATTATTGGTTTGAAATAAGATTTGATTTTATGTTTTGAGAAAAGTTTTTCAATCAAAGGTACACCTACTAATATACCTAAAACTGCTAAAAATGAGAGTTGAAAACTTATATCAAATAAAAGTAGCGGGTCTGCAATCAATAAGAAAAATGCGGTGCAGTAAAGAGTATTTAAAGGATTGGTTTGCAGTGGCAAAAACTTGGAAAGCGAAAATATTGTAAACATTAAAGCAACTCTTAAAGCAGAAGGAGTACAGCCAATAATTAACGCTATAGCCCAAGCAATGATAACTAATAGTATTTGCCTAAAATAATAAAATCTTAGTCCAAAAAGACAAATGAATTTAGTAATTAGTTGAATGAATCCAAGGATTAAACCAATGTGAAGACCTGAAACACAAAGTATATGAGCAATTCCTGTTGCAGAGAAACTATTTCTTATATCTATATCAAGTTTTGATTTGTCTCCAAGCAACAAAGAAGTAGCAAGGTTTGCGTTTTTCTCGGACAATTTAGAAGATTCTATTCTGTTTTTAAGACTTTGATTTGCATTTTTTGCCCATTTGATTATTTTGTTTCCTTGATTGTGATTTGTTACTTTGAAATTCTTGCAGTAAACGTTGTGATACAATCGTTTGTGATTCATATATTTTTGGTAATCAAAGTCTAAACCTTCAAAGTTTTTGATTCTTACCATTTTTTCTTTGCTTTCAACTACATCTCCATAGTTTAAGCAAATTTCTTCTTTTGGAAAATTTAGCAAAACTTTGCCATGAATCTTTTTCCAAGCGTTCCCGTCAAAATATTCAATGACTTTCGCTTCGTAGACGCTCCAATTCTTTTTTGGCTTATAGTTATCGGTAATTAAATAACGAAAAGACTCAGCTTTGTCAAAATGAGAGGAATAATGATCATTGACAAAGAAAATAGGGACAAAACTATCCACAATTATTATCCCAATAATCAAAAAGATAAGAGGGATAATAATTGGGCGTTTAATCATATTATAATCTTAATTTAAGTCCTGCAAAAATAGTACTTGGGTGGAAGTTGAAGACAGCATTCATTTCTCCTGCCATACAAAAACCACACTTATCGCAAACTCCTTGTTCTTTTCCTATACATTGAGGTGTTTTTACCCCATCAGAGAATATGAAATTTGTTACCCAACATTGAGGTGTGAAATCTAATTTCTTCATTTTTTTCAATCCTGCAACGGAATTCATAATTGGATAGCCTTTTTTCTTGTAGGAAATAATCATGTCAATTATTTCTTGTCTTTTCTCCATACTCAAAGCAAGATATTCTGTACCTTCAAACGGAGTGTGAAAATTCAATGATATAGATTTTATATAAGGACTATTTTTTGCGTATTCTATTGTCTGTGCAACTGATTCATAGTTTAGAGTGTTTATTGCCATATTTACACTCAATGCTTTGTGATTGCAAGTAGAGATGTTTTGTTCTAATTTTGCAAAAGCACCTTTTCCTCTAATTTTTTCGTGATATTCTCCAACTCCGTCAAGGCTTACCCAAATGCTATCGGCTTTTGAATTGACAAAAGGTCTTTGTGCGTTAGTTGTTATCGTACAAGAGTAAAATCCTATTGACTTTGCTAAATCGATTAAGTCGTCTACTCGTTTTTCTCCGTCTTCCCAAATAAATGGTTCGCCACCTTCAAAATCTACAAAGCGAGATCCTTGCTCATAACAATAGATTAACTCTTCTTTTATTTGCTCAAAAGTTTTTATATTAGGGTTTTCATAGTTGTAAACATTGCAATGCTTACAAGCAAGGTTACATTTATCTGATATAAATATTACACTTTGAAGAGGTTTTCTTTGATTGAAAAATTTAGCACCAAAAAACCATTTGGCTAAATAAAACATTTGCTTAACCATAATATGATATTAACTATAATTATTACTATACAAAATAACGAAAGTATGTTTCTCGCTGCAAGCCAACGAGCCATAAACCAATCGACACCTGCTATTTGAAACTTTTCCCAATTTCCCATATTTCCCATATACTTAGGTGGTTTTGCAACGTTTGCATTCTCTGATTTTGCAAAGTCAAATAAACTTTTTATCAACCAAATGCTCCTTGGCAAAACAAGAAAAATTAAAAGATATAGTGGATGTAAATATTTTAAAACTACACCTGCAACAATAATTAAGTAAGGAATAAAATTAAATAACACACTTGCAGTTAGATTTGCTTTGTTTGTTTTTAGCAATCTTGCAAAAGTCATCTTGTTTGCACTCTCATCGGCTTTTTTATCAATGAAACTGTGAGTGAAAAGAATGTTTACAACTAACAAACCAACAGGAATTGATGCTAAAACAACGGAAGAGTCTAATCTATTTGCACTTGCGATATATACTCCCATCATTAAAAGTGGTCCAAAAATGATTCCTATAACTAATTCCCCAAGTCCGATGTAAGAAAACTTAAAAGGGAATCCTGAATAAGAAATTCCTAAGAATAAAGTTAAGAAAGCAATAAGGACTATCAACCAATTAAATCTTACAGTCAAAATAATTCCTCCCATTATTGCTGCAAAAAGAAGAAAAAGCACAATAGCCTTCTCCAAATCTTGAAGAGTTGATTCATTAGATGTAAGATAAGGATATTTTACAATCCTTGCTCTGATTCCTTGACGTGAGAGTTCTTTTCTGCTTTCGGCTGTATTTACTTTGTAATCAAAGAAATCATCAGCCAAATTCATTCCTAAGTGAGCCGAAACAACACCTAAGACTGCTAAAATGGCAAGAAAAATATTAAACTCTGCTTCATTTATTGCAATAACTACAGCAAGAATAGCAGGTAGCATACTTTGAGCCAATGAAGCCTTTCTTGCATTTTGTAACCAAATCTTTAACTTTTTCATTGTCTTAAATCAAAAAAAGTGAGTGTGCAAAATTAGAAAATATTTCAAAGAAAAAATAAAATAAATCAAAGAAATAATTTCGTGAATCAAAGAAATATTTTTCTAAAACAAAGAAAAATTATGGGTTTTCTATATTTTTTGTATATTTGCACGTTAAAACGTTTAGTTTTTTCAAGGGAATGGAGATAAAAGACATAGCAAAATTTATAGAAAACGAACTAAACACTTTTGAAAAGATGTATCAAGAGTGCAAAGAGAGTGATATAGCAACGCTTTCTGATATATTGTCTTATTCTCTTTCTCAAAAAAGTAAAAAAATACGTCCACTTATTACTTTATTAGTGGCAAAGGCTTGTGGGGGTGTTAGCGATTCTACTTTTCGTTCAGCAATTATTGTAGAATTGCTTCATACCGCTTCGCTTGCTCACGATGATGTGTTAGATAATAGCGATTTAAGAAGAAATCAACCAACAATAAATGCGTGCTGGGGCAATAATGCTGCAATATTATATGGAGATTATCTTTTCGGAAAGTCTCTTCAACTAATTCATACAAAGGAAGATTTTGAGCTTTTGCCAATTTATTCCAAAATAGCACGCGAATTGCCAATGGGAGAGTTGTTACAAAAAGATATTTTGGAGAAAGGAGATATTTCTCGACAATCTTATTTTAATGTAATAGACTTTAAAACCTCTTCTTTATTAGGCGCTTCGGCTTATATCGGAGCAAAAACCGCCCAAACCGACAAAGACTACACTCTTTATGCAGAAGAATTTGGTAGATTATTAGGAAGAGCATTTCAAATCAAGGACGATATTTTGGATTTTGCTATTTCTCAAACCAGTGGGAAGAAATTTGGAAACGATATAAAGGAATGCAAATTTACCTTGCCGATTTTGGATTATATTGAACAATTAGAAGAAAGTGTTAAACTAAATGCAATAAATTTTGTCAAACAAAAAGACAAGTCTGATGAAGAAGTATTGAAATTTGTCATGGATATAGCAGAGTCAGGTAGTCTAAAAAAGACAGAAGAACAAGTAAAATATTATAGTAATAAGGCAAAGGAAATTTTAAAACATTTGCCAGAAAATCAATACAGAGAAGTATTGGAACAATTAGTAGAAACATTGATAGAAAGAAATAATTAACAAAAACGTTCGAATATGAAAAAGATGATTTTATTTGCAATAGCTTCAATATGTTCATTGATGATATATGCACAACAAACACTTCCAAGTGTAGATTTAAAAACTCTTGATGGAAAAGCAATAAACACAAAAGAAATCAGCAATGATGGAAAACCATTTGCAATATGTTTTTGGGCAACTTGGTGTAAACCTTGTTTAATGGAAT
>Ga0233366_1000431_pt1 | contig 14428 bp, 7 predicted proteins | sample ElkDunMinimDraft_23_FD_191536 | JGI IMG/M metagenome (GOLD analysis project Ga0233366, IMG submission 191536) | Fecal eukaryotic communites from dung pellets of Tule Elk in California, USA - Elk Dung C4 | ecosystem: Host-associated > Mammals > Digestive system > Large intestine > Fecal | place...
TAATCTTCTTCGATCTTGCCTTTCGGGTGCCGGTGTTTCCATCCGGAGTTGCTGGAAGAGATGATTCCGATGCTTGGTCGGTGCCACTGGCCTTGCTTGGGGTTGTTCTCTCCGGGCCGTTGCCGACCACTTCATTGGATGCCATCTTGCCGACGACATCGGGCGTGGTTATGCCGGTAATCGTCTGAGAGATAAAGTCCCAGATAATCTTCCACTGTGCCTCGCCAGAGGCGGCTTCGGTCTCGCTCTTGCCGTCAGGGAGCTCGGCAGTGAGGCCGTGAAACTCTTCCTGAAGAAGAGCCTGCTTCTCCGAAAGCGGATTTTGCAGGGCGCCCCTGGCAAAGTAGTGTTGGACCTTCTTAGGCCAGATACCTGTTTGAAAGAGAACCCTAGCCTTGAGAGGGACGTAGTCATCGACCAGGCCGGCAGGGGCGAGAAGGATGAGCCGCTTGACCTTGTCGTTGTGGGCCGCCGTGAAGTTTACGGCGATGGCACCGCCCAGGCTGTAGCCGATCAGGTTGAAAGCATCCGGCCCCATCCAGTCGAGGCTGGAAGATTTGAGCACGTCTAGCATTTGGCCCACGTACAGGTCGTGGTCATGCGGCACGTTGTCCACGCCGTCCGACCAACCGCGGCCGAACAGATCAAAGAGCATGACGCGGCAGCCCTTCTTTTCGAGGTCTCTGGCGATATTGGCTAACGTCATGCACGAGGTGGTGATGCCGTGCACCAAAAGCACCTTTTGGCCGTCGAGGGGTCCAAACTCGTAGACACGGGTAATTCCATGCTGTCGACGGTGTCAGTCGTTTGATCTATCTCACAGAAAATGGGGTTTGTCACCGGCCTGACTTACACGAGGAGTTGTAAGATCCCGCCCCCCAGGCAAATAATCAGGGCCATATAGTCTGGCCTTTTCTTCTTCACTGAGTTTGTCGAATTCCTCCACTGGTCTGAGAAGGATCTTGGGTGATGCTGGTGCCATTGCTTTTTTGGCGGCTATGGCTGCGGCGGCTGCTATTAAGACAGTGGCGGCGACAGCGATGGTCGTTGAGCTTGGCTGCAGTGAAAAGCCGTCTGCTATCGATGAGGATATTGGGGAACCCATTGGAGCGGAAATTGAGATGAAAAGCTTTCCCCTTAAAGCCCGGAATCTTCTTTTTGCCTGCAATCTTCCCCGAGGCCACCAACAGAAACCAACCGGCTTTGATGGCTCTTTGTGTTGTTGAAACTCGAGGACTTGTGTCGCTATCGCCCGGTTGGTTGGTCGGGAGTTGAGGCCTGGGGCTGTGAGTGATGAGGTTGTAGTAGGGCTGACAGGGGCCTGATTCTTTGGCAGCGGTAAAAACCTAAGCCGGAAGCGCTTGCCGCCTCGGTTACATTAAATGGGGATACGCTTGCGAGCTTGCGAAACCTCGGTCTGTAGTTGAATGAAATGATGTTGCATTGAAGCAGAAATCGTATATATTCTTTCTTTGATTAATTCTAAAATTCTATCTTGACTTTTCATACCAGCAAGAAGAATATAGTGATACATAGGTAGGCGTTGGGTGCACACAAGCTTGGTCCTTTCGTCACTTGTAAGCGCCTTCTTTTCCTGTTGACAAAGCCGGACAGGGGTTGGTCGGATTGCCCTACTGTTTCCACAGCGGCCTCCACGTGGTTGTCGACTTTGTGTGATCAACCCGGCTCAGTGAAATGGCCAACAGGAAGGCAGTGATCACTGCGGTGCATATGGATTGCATCATGATAGGTTTTCGTTTAGTTGTCTTTTGTTCCCTTATTGCATCTCTTTTCAACTTGTCTTTCAGTTTTAGATGGTTTGTTTCGACATATTTGTTGGCGGGGGCACTGCGTTCCAGTGGATTCGGCGTGCAACAGCCAGGATACGAGAGCTGTGCCGGAAGCAGCATTTATAGATGGTTTGAAGTTGTCAGTAAGCCAGAACAAGAATATTCATACACTACCAGTGTAAGGTCCAGTTCGGAATACCTTCAATTTTTTAGCTGCAGACGGAACGGACCCCCCTCAACCCCACTTAAGACGGCACATTGTTTCCAAGCGGGGCCAGCGCCGGTGCATTTCGGCTCGGTCCCGTCCCCAAGTCCCGGTCCGTGCCCCTCCTCCGAAACAAAGGTGGGGCCTGGCTGCCGATTTCACGATGTGACCCCCACGCTCCCCCAGGGGGCCCCGCGGGGCCTGGATTGTTTCGCCAAGAATCCACATTTGGCGAGACTTACACACCCACACACACCAGATATACAAGTTGGGAAGGACAAGCTTTGAGGAAACAAAACGCCGAGACTTCCAAGAAAAGCATGCAGTGCATACACAGGGCATGGCATATGGATATCCAACCCCGCGGGTCGGAGTGAGTGCAGAGTTGCTCAAGCTTGTTATCAGTATGATTTCTTCCAGTTACAAGCCGAATATCGATGTTACGGTACAAAAACGCGGAGAGAGGAAGGATGGATGGCCGGTTACCCTCTGCGGTATCGACAGTGTGTTCGATTGGGTCATTAATTCGCGCGCTCTTTCTCTCTGGCAACCCTCTTTTTTCCTCTCCCCCGTCTGCAACCACCATGCTCCAACAACGGTTTCTGGTAGGCTCGCTTCCCCTTTAAAGTGATTGCATACGCCCTTATCTGTGTGGCAAAAACCGGTGACGTCTACTCTCTCCCCTTCCGTGCCTTCATCGTGCATCACATCGGCTATCGAGCGTGGAGGTAAACAGCAGTAACCACTTCAGGTTGACGTCGACGCCCATTTTCGTTAACCACCAGAATTCGTCGCATACACGCAAAAGTCTTGTGTAAGCCAGCCAGTCAATGCACTCTCATAGACTACCTTTATCCCTCATGGGTGGAATTAATAAGAGCTTCAAGCAGACAGATCATTGATCATATGATCCATGGCCGGGGATACCTCCCGCTGAAGCCGTATTGCACCTCGTCACTGCCTGTCGACACACAACTTCCCCACAATGGCAAGTTGGCAACACATACGCGCCTTCCATTTGTCTAATCTCCAGTGACGCAACCAACATCCTTCCGCAACTCTAAACTGCCCCATCCATAAGGCAAGGTATCTAAGATTTGCCAACGCACATGTCATCCCAAGATAGGCGTTGATAAGGCCTGATGTTCTGGAGGCAGTTGCGCCAGAATCGGACTACCCGCCCATCCATCACCGTCCTTCTTCCATCTGATTTCAGGAAGATAAGAAATTAAAGGAGAACTGGAAGCTCCAACCTGTAGAGCTCTTGCTCTTCTGTGATTGTCTGTGCTGTTTCACATTCTGGTGCTCGAACTAAGGTTTGATTCGCTCGGTCTCACCGGTAGAGAGGAAGGCACTGTGTGCTCGGCACGGCTCAAGTCTGTCTGGTTCGACCAAATCCATATGGCAGCCAAGATAAGGCATTCTGCGTTCTGTGGTTGAATGGACCATTCTAGCCCATCCAACTTGCGCTTAGGGTTTCACACCACTCTTTACAACGTGCCGTCTCACTTGCGAAGGGTCGAGGATTTTGCTAAAGAAAAGACTATAACGCTATTGACAGGAGAGAGCAAGCAAAGGGGCACTTATGGGAGCACTGGGGTTTCTTGGATAATTTATATTGTTTAATTTTCAGTTCGCTGGCCGAAGATGGGGTATTGTTTTATATAACAAGGATCTGCCATCTGGTGAATCGCAAAAGGTTTCCCAGATGATTAGATTGCTGCGAGAAAGGAAAAGGTATCGTTGGTTAACGTTGACAAAAGAATTATAAAAAGAAAACAGGAAACCTGGGCCCAAAATTCATCAAAAGACCTATACCGAGACTCTAATCAGGCTCAACCCAGAGCCTGTCCGTCGCAGAATGTCTCTCGTTCGCAAAGCAGCCTTCTTCTAGTCTCAAAATCTCATGAGCACTGTGAAAGCTCCTTCTATGCTAGCAAAAGTTCGTCGGTAATCGTGCATCATCCTCCTTCTTCATATTAACTCTCTCCTTATTTATTCGGTAGACGAGGCCGTCTTCTCTCGCGGAACCTCGGGCTCGGGCGATGCCTCAATAACGGCAGTGCCTTGGCGGGAATTGTTCATCAGATTTTGGTGTCCTTCAATTCCGTGCTGAGGAACAATGAAAGCACCATCCTGCTTCTGCTCCTTCTCGGCAGGGGTCCAGGCGAGGTAATCACGACGGACCTGTAGAGAACGTTAGCAAAAGCGCCTGGATATATAGTATACAGTGTTAAACGTACCTCGACATAATCGTAAGCAAACTCTCCGTGCTGATCATCGTCCATACCAAGAAGCTCGGCTTCCTCGGAAGCACGAAGGTGCAGGCCGGGGATCATGTCGATGATCTTGGCCAAAGCAGCGGTAATGACAAAGGTGTAGGCAGTCGAGGCGACAATAAAGGCGATCTGAATGTACAGCTGCTTCCACTGATGATTCAAGAAGCCTCCATCTGTGCCGTTGTTGACGCCGTCCAGGCCGATAATGTAATCGGCAGCGAAAAATGCGTTGAAAATCAAACCAACAATGCCTCCGATGGCGTGTTCAGCAAAGACATCGAGAGCGTCGTCGATACCGATGATGAACTTGATCTTGGTGCCAAAGTTGCAAGCAACGCCGGTAACCACGCCGAGGATAATGCTGGCCCAGGGAGGAATAAAACCGGACGCGGGAGTCGCAGCAACCAGACCAGAAATGGTGCCAGAGCACCAGCCGACGAGCGACCACTTCTTGGCAAGACGATAATCAAGAAGGCACCAAGTCATGGCGGCAAACATAGCCGTCAGGCACGAGTTCCAGCAGGCCATAACGGCGCGAAGATTGGCGCCGAAAGCCGAACCACCATTGAAACCCAACCATCCGAACCACAGGAACACGGTACCGAGCGTAATAAGCGAGATGTTATGGGGACGGAAGTTGAGCATCATCTTCTCGTTGCGGCGGCCGAGAACCCAGGAGTACGCCAGAGCCGAGACACCGGAACCTATTTCGACGGGGCCACCTCCAGCGTAGTCCATCACTCCGTATTTGAAAGCCCAGCCATTGGCACCCCAAACCCAGCATGCGAGAGGGCAGTAAACCAGAGTTGCCCAGAAGAAGGTGAAAACCATTGCCGGAACAACCCGGCCGCGCTCGGCCGTCGCTCCGATGACGAGTGCCGCAGTCACACCGCAGAATTGCATCTGTCAGAGCATCCGCATTAGTTTCAAGTGAAAGTAAATAGTCGGCTGATGGTCTCACCTGGTAAAAGGAGTACAGAAGCTCAGGCACGAGCGGGGATCCAGGTGAAGGAGCGCCTAGTGTGTTTCTGAGACCAAAATGATGGAGGTTTCCGATAAAGCCGTTCGTCGCAGTGCTGCTAAGTGCCAAGGAATAACCCCAGAAGTACCATTGGAAGATGACGACGCTGAAAGACATCATGCAAACCCATATGAGAGACAATGCTGACTTTCTGCGCGCCAAACCTGAGTAGAGAAAGGCGATGCCCGGGATCATGAGAAGTACCATGCATGATGATACGATAATGTAAGCCTGGTCGCCGGACTGGTACCATTGGTTCAAGTTCTCGGCGGCTATTCAGATCCATCGTCATCAGTGTCGGCGTCGGGTCGGCAAGGAAGGGCGGAGGAAACATGTAAATGCTCGTCTCCGGGGACAGGCAAGCTTACCCGAGTTTCCACCAGTGTTCTCATCGGTCCCATTGAACTGGGCCGGCGGTCCTGTCCACGAGTACGACATGGTGGGTTGACTCGCCTCTGAGGTGGGCAGCCCGGACGGCTATGGAGTCGGGGACGGGGGGCGGAAGCTACCGCAGTCTGGACCGGGTTGTGTAATAAGCAAGAGTATTTGTAGTCGAGGTGGGTTTGGGACAGGCTGCTAGGTAGCTGAGGTGCTAGGTGAAGGAATTAAAGAGATCGGGTAGCTGGAGGTAGTGGAAAGGGAAGAGCCGTCAAGACGGGAGGGGAGGAGGGAGATGATTAAAGGTTAAAGACGGAATCAGGTCGGTGGGCCGAGAGCCATGACCCGAGGAGTGGGACAAGGCCATATCTATATCATTCAAAGCGACCGCGACAGGATCCATCTGCTGCCACTCTAGTCTCTCTGCACTAGGTAGTGTAGGGTACGGACGGTCGATGCCAACCGCGCAGCCAGCAGGAAGGGCAAGTGGGGAGGAACGAGTCTGTTGCAGCACTTTGCAGTAGCTAGAATGCCCCACGGGTAAGGTACAAGGTTACTTGCAATCAGCAATGTACACCCGTACCCGTACCCGCACATCCACAAGCAGGTGAAGAACGAGGAAGGCACGCCGCACTCAATCATGGACCAGGGGACAAACGGACTCGTTTAGCGCAACCTATTGAGCAAAACACTAACCTCGCAATCAATCCCTTGTTTCACCCAAGTGGACGTGCAACACAGAGCAATACATAGCCATGAGTATCTTGGAGAGCATCTCTCAGTTCTCGGGACGATCAAGGTACGGGCCATGGAAACCACGCAAACATCTTTGGGAAAAGTTCCAAGTTGGGGGTTTGCGAGGCCCAGACGCCCCAAACAGCTAGCGCGCCGGGGTAGATGGCTGATATGCGTGAGCGACCACCCACGGCAACCTCTTCGAGGACTGTGTCGTGACGGGTGTGTGGGAGTTCCCCTGCTCCGGCTCTGTGTACCTCCACACTGCATGGGCCAGGGCAGCCGGTTTTGGGAGGGGGTCATTTTCTTTGTACAACTTACCGACCTCGGGCGATTGCCATCTTGTGCACCTACTTTGTATCACGTTCAGGACACGCGTCTGAGATACCAATTGCAGTCCCGGCGAATCTGTGAACTCGCCTGTTTCGTACACACGAAATGGAGGCATTGCTCGATCTTGGAAGCTGTTTGTTGTCATAGGTTTAGAAGCCAAGCCTACCCCCATGATATGCCCTGGCGATATCGCAACGTACCGAATCGGAAACCTGGTCCAAAGTGCCGTCATTGGACGAGAGCAAACTTGAGGCGAAAAAATTGCGCATAGGTTTGACTGTTACTGAAAGAAAGAGGCTTTCTAATTGGCCGAGTGTGTATCGCATGCAGAGGGGCATTCAGCCCCGATCAACAATGTAGCCAGGCCCGGGTTGGCTTTCTTGGCCCGTCTGACGCACATTCAATGTTATTACTGTTACAGCTTTGTCAACTGCAAGTCGGTTTCGCGATAGTCGATCCAAACAATGATTTCCATGACCGCTCTATCGCTGCAACTGCACTCGCATTTCTTGTAGGTTCCCTGTGAAGCTCTAACAGCACACAATTCTTTGTTGTCTGCTATCAGTCCAAATCCGATTCCTCCCGACGTTTATACTACGGTGCAATTACAAATAACATCATGGTGGAGATGTCCTCGGGGTGTCCACTGGGTGGATGACGGAGCGCCTTGTTAACTAAAACACACTTTAAATCTTCAAGTGCTCAAAAGATAAGGAAACCTGGGACCACAATCCACCAGCTTTATTTATTAGCCACCGCTGAGCGCAAGACCAGACCTTCGGGTTGGGATTGAAAACCCACGCCGTAAACAGACAATGGCTTGACATCTCTGCCATCTGCGCCCTCCTCGCAGCAATGTCACAGCCTTTGCATCAGTGTCTGCGAGGGCAGTCCGACCCACAGGCACACGCCACGATACAGTGGGGGTTCAAGCTTTTGAAGTGGCCAATAACGACCGGGATGAGGGATCATTCTTGGTATTGTCCTGGTGCCTGGGCCAAGAGCTGGAGTCTCTACGGGATAAGCTGAGAGGGATTTTCCCGTCTGCAACCATTCCACTCTTGTCTCTGTCCGATTCCCCTCGCCTCACCAATCCCTCGGTAGCGCTTCAGCTGCAGCAGATTTTTTCTCTCTCGCTGCCCATATGTGCGCATGCAATTTAACGAGATCCCTCCCACTGTCGCGCGCTTTCCGAAAATCGGACGCGGGCTTGTTCGCGGTCCTTTTTGATGACTTGGCTGACTCCAGAAAAGAGATGCGATGTCGTTCAGCAATATCACGGGCTCCAACCAGCCAGTCCCTTGGAGGCAGGTACGGAGCGAAGCGCCTCCCGCAGCCCCCGGTTTTGGGTAACGTGGGGCTCTTCATTTCCGTTACGAAATGGTTTCTCTCCTGCCTACGGCGTAAGAAATGACGACTTCACGACCTGCCCAAAGCAGCACGACGACGAGCGACAAGGACCTTTCAGGCGAATCATCTCTCCTCAATTCATTTTCATCTCTTTCCAGAATGCTTCCATGCATCTTCGCTTGTCATTTAAGGTTTTCGGCCTGGTCTTGGTCGCCTTACATGCGGGATTCCACCAGATCTTGGCGGTAGATGATAACGCTGTTACCTAAGGGAACCACGCGTTTGGGAACAGAACCACGGGACGAGTGCAGGCGCCGTTTACCCGTCTGCCCATGCAGTTTTGTGATCACAGGCGGGTATATCATACCTTATATGATTTCAGTCTATTATTAAAAGGCAGGAACTGGCTTGGCTTACCTGTCAGTCTCATTCCTGCCAAACCACCAGACCGCTATCACGACTCCCAATTCGCTATTGGTTAAAAACCAGCCGAGATTCGTACGACCCCGTGTGGCCAGTGGGATCATTAACGAACAGCTTCATGCAAGCCAAGTTTGTCCAAGAGATCCCAATTAACCATCTGTCCCCTTTTCTAGCACTGCAATCACGCGCAGGGAGCCAAGTTGAGGGCTGCGTTCACCAGCAGATGGCATGATCAGCTCAGCCTCGAGCTCATCGACCATCAATCATCACTCATGGATGTCCCTCACCAGGAGACGGACACTCTTTCGATTGGCCACGACTATCCCATCACGGCACTCTGATCTCCTTTTTGGCGTGAAAAGTGGCGTTGTGTTCTCAATCTAGACGAGGCACATGATCCATGTACCCCGGATCACGGAATCGGTTTGGGTTGCGATATTTTCCCAAGATTCATTCTGAGGCCCCCGTCTCAAACCCCCTGCTTGGCTTTCGGAGCTTATTTAGCAGGCGAACCCTGCAGGGCTTGACGACAAGGATACGCATGCGCGAAGCTAAGAACGCCAAGAGATAGGCTTATCAGCAGCTGGGGACCAATGAGACGACGCGGGATTGGACAAAGGAAACTGTCACAGCAAGTCGTGGGAAAACTGGGGTTTTTCTCACACCTCCGTATTTGCACGGAGTTCGGACGGAGCCGGCACGTCTCGGTACCCGCTGACATGGATGGACGACCTTTGTACCGGCTTTCAACGGGCAACGCTCTCCACCGGTCGGGCGATCCAGTCTCCATAACAACCGGCGATTTCAACCCTTCAACCTCGTCAAATTCGCCCTCCGAGTGCCCAACGAGCGGAGCCGAGCTTCGTACTTCCGGCCCAACACTCCAGTTCTTACCAAGCGGGTGGGTTTTCTGATACAACGAGGAGTCTCGGCTCGTATCGGCGCATCTGTTCTCTGGTATCGCCTTTGGAGTTTGGAGATGGAGCCACGGAGTAAATAAAGGGTATCCCCGAACTAAAGTCTAGGTCCTTCTCTCAATGGCGCTCCACCGACGACTTGGTTGGAGGCTCACAGCCGCGACAACCTATCTCGATTATCAGCATTGCTGAAGCGCTCTCTATAGTAAGTGCTATTTGCTCATCTAACTCTAGCAGATCACCATCAACTATATCATGATGGTCATCGGGTTAGAGCCATTGGCGAGGCCTCACTCAAGTCAAGATCTGGGGAGGGGAACTTGATGATAAATCACAGCTTTATACGGGGTGTGAGGCCTCTCACGGCGTTGTGGATAGTTGGCTTCCGGTGACGCCAGAGACCGCGATAGAATTCTTTCTTGGCAACCGTTTTGCGCCAAAGTATGTCTCTCCACACTGGGCTCGCCACGGTTCCATTTATAATCCGCCAATACTCCACCATCTCAACATCATGATGAAAGCGTGGGAAACACACGAAAACGATACCAGCACTGCCGCATTGCCACTCTCCAGAATCGCCATGGCTCGTCTCGTCTAGCCTCACTTGCTCAGGGATGAGTGTCCGGTGTCGGGAGTGGAAGTGTTCAGATTTCCACAAGAGAGTCCATCACTCCGATGATCCTGAAATTGGTATTGACGGTCATTATTTCGATAATGGTTATGCGACTCTCAGATGTTGCCGCCCATTGCTATGGGTTCTCCCGGTAGGGAATTGATTCGGCAACTTCCAGTGGGGACAAAACGGCTCACCAACTGTTCTTGTCTCTAGTAGAGCACTTCGTTTGGGCATATAGCCTCACGCACTCTCCCACACGTCAACCACTGGCCGCTGAGAGTTGATGCAACCAGCCCGCCAGCTGTTTCTTCAAGAACAGCTTTTGGTTGTCCGCCCTATAAGCAATGCTCCATGGTTCAACAAGAAAAAGCTTTCCTTGTGGACACAGTTGAGCTGGGTGATAACGGGGACAGACAGCTAAGCAAGCAACTTTCTGAGAGTTGCTTGCAAATGGCTGGGGCAATCCAAGAGCGACATGCATGCATCTAGAATGCTCCGATTCTGAGCTTCTCAGTCTTTCCAGAAGTGTTTATTCCCATCGAAGGTAACTTCTGTACCTTGAAACATGCTTTATTGTTGTGGCCGGTTCGAGAGTCAAACTGGCTTGAGCAGTAATTGGAGAATGCTGCTATGTCGTTCAAAAGGGGCCTCAATCGGAATCAATGCAATGCAGACCAGAACAGACGCCTGACGATCTTGCATATCTTGAGTGGAGTTGTTAGACCTTGAATGCATCTTTGACACCTTTGTTCCTGCATTTGAACTGCCTTGGGGGGGTTAGATGGAAACCGGTAGGCTGGGTTACCTTAGTCCCGGCTGGGTGGCACGATAAGGTAAGTTCTTGTCATCCATTTAACACGTTTGCCAAGACAGCCATCACTCTTATTCCAACCTCCTTCTCGGCCACATGGTTCATTACCCGTCCCGAGGTTCGTATCACCGCTCTTCGGTGAGGATGAGCTATAGGTGAACCGTCCCAGTACTACCAAGCCACAGATCCCACGATCATCCGACTTCACATCTTAGAAGAGTCAATGTCGTGGAAAGTACGGATGCGAACTGTGCGCGGCATCAAGTTGCCTTGGAACCTATAAGTGCAGCTGTTGCTTTTTACCTTCCTTTACCAATGGGGAACTTGGGGAAGTCGACTGATTGCCTCTGGTGTTTGGAGCGAAGGAATGGTTGCATCCTTGACCCCTCTAGATAAATCAAGACAGACTTTCATCCCTCGAGGCAGGAGCAAAAAAGGCGACCAGAGGGTCCTTATCTCGAAAAGTACTCTCATGTCGATAAAAATGGCAAGCACTCATGTCAATTGACGTGCTCTCATCACAGATATGAAATGCACGACTCCCTGTCTAAGGTATATAGGTGGAGGTAGGATCTTGGTCGCATTTAAGGTAGGTAACTAGGGATGCACCCCGTCAGGTAAGGTAATCGTAAATCTTTTTTTTTACCGAAAATTTTCGGTAAATTTATTAAGCTTACCGTTAAAGGGTTACGTAACCTCTAAAATAGTAAGTAGCGGTATACGTGAATAATTAAAAATCCGGGATTTTTGCGTTTTTAGCCGATTTAAGGTATAGCCGGAGTAGCCCGTTTACCTAAATTTAGGTATAAAAGTCGGATTTTTTCGGCTATTTAAAAGTAGTTAAAGAAAGTTACGATAGTTTTATAGTATTTTAAAATATAAAAAATATTTAATTTAATATTTCTAGTTTTTTTTTTCTTATATTTCGTTTTCTTTATAGAAGCCGAAATAATTAGGGAGTATATCTATATATAAAAAATCTTCTAGGTTTATTAGCTTTTTTTCGATTTATTTATTAGTTAAGCGGGAATAAAGCTTATCGCGATTTAGAAGGACTTTTCCGTTTATAAAAACGAACGTCGTTATATTTATATTTTTAGCCGTTATTTTACTACGTAGTTTATTTTTGACGAAATTTATCGCCGAAAACGTTTTTTCGTTAAAGATATTATTAGCCGGCGTTTTAAAAACTTTAATAGCGAAAAAGGCTAGTTTAAAGTTTTCGTTTTTTATATAGCTCTAAAAAACGCCGGAAGCGAAATCTATTTACTATATAAATTAAATCGTACTATACCGTTTTTTTCTAGCTTTAAAGTTAAAAAAGTTTTTTACGAAATTACGAGCTTTAATATTTATTAAAAAAACGTAATAAGTTAAATAAAAAAATATATACGTTTAGATACTAAAAATAAAAGGATTAATAACTTTAAATACGTTTTGTTTAATTTTTAAATATAAAACGTATATAAGCTAGTTTAACGGGGTTAATTATTTAATTTAACGGGTAATATACTAACGAAAAAAGTCTTTTTACTAAATATTAATAAAATAACTTTTAAAACGTTTTTAATATTTTTAAACTTTTATTTATTTTTATACTACTTTATTTACGTCGGCTTTATTATTTTCGGAAACTTTCTATATTTTGTAAAAAAGCTTTATAAAAGCTTTAATTATATTAAAATAATACTAAAAACGGGGGTTTTTAATAATACTAAAAACGAGCTTAAGTTAAATAGGTAGCTCGTTATTTTCGGTAAAAAAGCTATTAGGTATAAGTTCGTTAACGAAAATATAAAACTAGTATTAATAGGCGAAAGTTTATAAAGCGAGCTTTATATAGCTAATAAAATAAATAAATTAGTATTATAACTTTTAGCGGGTTATAATACTATTATTTAATTAGTTAAATAGTAGTAATATTTAAAAATAAGTTTTATTTAGCTAAAATAGCGTATACTTTATTAGTTTTAAATATTATTAGCTCTTTAAACCGTAAATATTATAGTTTCGAAAATTTAAAAAAGCTAATAAGTATAAAAACGTAGAAAATATACGATTTAAAAATATTAACGTTAAGTAGATTTTTTATAAAAAGCTAAAAGCTATATAAATTATAAAGTATATTAAAAGTATATTTTAAATCGTCGTTATTTATAAAAATTTAATAAATTATATAAATAGCGTTATAAATATTAGAAATAAAAACGTTAACTTTAGTTTATTATTTATCGACGATTTTTTTTATTTTTTTACGAATAGCTTTTATTATATTAATAGCGGTATATTCGGTCACGCGTATATTTTTATTAATTTAGTAAAAAGTAACGCTATTAAAGAGGGAAATAGAAATATTAAGAATACGGCGGCTATAGAAGTCTTCCGATTTATTAAAAATAATGTTAACCTAATTAGTATTTTTAATAAAGCTTTTTATAAAAGTTAGGATAACTTTATATAAAATAAAAAGCTAAGTTTTTAAAATAGCGTTATAGTTTAAAGGGGTATAATTGAGGTTAATAGCGTAGATAAAAGTACGTATAAAAAAGAAGTCGAATAACCCGAAAAGTCGGCCGTTAATAAAAATAGCTTCGGTAGCCTAATAATTAGTTTTTTACTTTTAATCGTTAGTTAGTATTAAAATATAAGGCCGAATATTTTTTTAAAAATTTAAAAGCTTATTAACTAAAATAGTTATATAGTTATTATATTTTTTAAAATACTAGGCTATTTGAATAACGTTAAAAGTACTTAAATAGTCGTAGTATTTATATTTAATAAAAAGCGATTTTTTTTAACGATTATTTATTTTATAAATTCTTTATAAATACTTTCGTAAGGGCGTAACGGCGTAGGTATCGTAAAAGGTAATTGAATGCGAATGTAGGAAGCTAGAAAGTAATGTAGTAAGTTGAATTATCGTAAAAAGAAAGGTAGGAAAAGGAAGGTAAAAGGAAGGTGGTAGGTATTTAAAGAATTTGCCGGCGTTGTACGCCGTAGTGGGGCCGAAGGCCGAATTTTCCGGGCCGGTTAGTCAGGAAATTACCGAAAAATGTAAGGAATAGAAAATCTATTAGCCTAACGGAAATTTCCCATTACTATAGGTAACTAGTTTGAAAATTTGATCTTGCCTATCATGGCAACCACGAGATCAAAGGCACCTTCATAATCGTGAGTTCCATCGGAAAGCGTCTTGTGTGCTTTCCCCAATGCGTTTGACAAGCAGGACCAAGCCGTTGCGATTTCCCTTTTGGGCTATTCTTAGCTCCTTCCCCAGACCAGACAGAGTGGATGCGGCAGGGGTGTGCCAGCTAGACCGGGGGTACGTACCGAATTCCGATCTTTTGACATCGATCGTCCTCAACCAAAGTCTTTGCTTTTGCATCTTCACATCCAGCACATCCCCTGCTCAAGAAAATACCCGGGATTCATCTCAAGGCTCCCTTGGAAATCCTCCATCCTTTCTTTTTGGAAGAGCCGGTCACTTGGTATTTGCATTCCGGAACCCCGCTCATTGATAAGAGATCCCGAGTTTCCCACTCACTGAGACTTGCCGCCCGCCGACCGCCC
>Ga0233366_1000432_pt1 | contig 14406 bp, 12 predicted proteins | sample ElkDunMinimDraft_23_FD_191536 | JGI IMG/M metagenome (GOLD analysis project Ga0233366, IMG submission 191536) | Fecal eukaryotic communites from dung pellets of Tule Elk in California, USA - Elk Dung C4 | ecosystem: Host-associated > Mammals > Digestive system > Large intestine > Fecal | place...
TAGGTCTGTAAATAGTGTAGTCACAACTCACAGCTCGATAGCAGATCTAACGGAAAATATTCTTTGTGTATCTCATTTGCTTCGGTTATCGTTTCGTGAACCCCGTTGCCGTTCGGGGGAAAGGTAGGTTGCGCAGTGCAAGCGCTACATGAGCATGATATACACACAATGAAAATCGAGGATTTTGAGCAATGGGGAGGAGGAAAGGGGAAAAGAAATAAATAAGAGATAAAAACCGGGGAATACAGAAAAGGGGGAATAGGTAGAAGAAGAGAAGAAAAAAGTCAACAACAAACAAATAGGAAGTATTACATGCTGAAGAGCTGCCAAGCCTGCCTGCCTGTGTATGGCATAAAAAACCGAAGGGTATGAGTTTCGCAATTATAGCAAGGCCGCGCGTAATCGTCCCAAACCCCCTTTCCCATCATCCCCCCCTCCCCATGGACTCCCTCCTGTCTGTCTCATTCTCTCTCTCTGTCTGGGGTTTCCTCGCTCGAGGTATGTCGTCGGCGAGGATGGTCTCATGATGGTGAGTGACCGAAGGACTGCCCTTTTTTTCGTGTCTAGTTGGCTCTTGCTCCGTCGCGCGTCCCTCCTTTTTGATGTCCCAAGATCCGAATGCCGTCCGTCCGAGGCTATACAATATGCAGCCTGGCTGTGTTGAAACCGAGCGACTTGGCGAGCGACCACGGCCAAAATGACGGGGATAGCTCCCAACAAGTCCCCTATCGTGATCCAGCGGGAAGAGGAGGCCCATGCGCATCCTTTCGCGCTTCCCAAGTCATGAAAATCGTTGTGTAGCTAGTTCTACATGACTACACAGCACCCGCCGCTTTGTGGGGGTGCGTACGGATCCTCGCCTCTGGGTACAGGTCCCCAAACGCTGGGCACCATATAGTCCCTTGTGCTGTTGCAGTAGGCAATTATGCTATTGGCGAAGAAAAAGAAGATGTCAGCATATCAATCAATTTAGCCAGACGCATTGCGAAATCCGATTCGTTTTGGCTTGGTCTCACCTTTTCGAGGCCTGGCTGACTGGAATCCGTTCCCGCTCAAGGTCTTCACGTAGCCGGTTGTTCAGCTCCGTCAACCGGCGGAGCTTGAGGTCCGCCATGCTCTGCTTGTTCTTCTTGATTTGCGACGGGTCGCCGACATCGCGAGAAGTATACTGAGGCATTTTGCCGATTGCTGACTGCGCGTTGATGTGTTGGGTCACTGTCATTGACTTTCTCGTCGAGGATGTGGGCGATGGTGCTCCGGCCGAGAAGGCAGCGGAGGCTCGGGGCTGTGGTCGACCGTTTCCAATCCCGTCAAATTGCAAGTCCAGTGGTGCGGTCGACGGCCGCGATGGTGGAGTAGGAGATGGCGAGGCGGGCAGCTCGAAGTATTGATGCTGCTGTTGAAACATGTCGTTGTCAGTTTATGTTAATTATTTTTTTCTCTCGATTATCTCGTCGCGAAGGTGTGTGTTCTGTTTTCCCCAGCGTGCAGCTCCGCCCCCTTTGGCGACACGGTTTGGGTCGAGACTCGATTGACGACGTGCTTGCTTCCCGCAATCCAATTGAACAGCTTGCATTGCGCTTCGTCGGACATGTTCAAGCTGCATTCTTAGTTCAAAAGAAATTCACATACCTGGATAATCGGCAGTCACGAATCGCCTGACGATGGATCCGAGAAGGTGCGATGGACTGATACAAAGCAGCAGTCTGTGAGTGCCAATTCCCGTGGAATGGATCGATTGGAGAGGCGTCGGAAAGGGAAGGGGCCCGTCAACTCAGTGGCTGCTTTGGATGGCCTGTGCGTCTTACTCCTCCCCATCGATGCAGGGCAAATGAGATTGGTCAGGGGTTTTATTAGGCCCGCTCGAGCCCGTTAGCGCAATACCACCAGAAGCTGTATTGCATGGCTCATCCTTGCTATTGTCTCGCTGTTTTCGCGACTGAATCTTTGCTGACTCCCCTATTCAAAAAGGATATCGGTACATAATCACGTAACTTTGAGCCTCGCCCCGCCAGCTGCATAGTTCTCCAGAGGTTCTAGAGTCCACTGGTAGTCCGATCGTGCTGATGAACAAGGCCCGGAAAGGAGGGAACGCCCGCCGGCCGAGCCCCACCTGTTTTTTCCTTAGGGGAGGTTCCTCCGTCGCGGGTGTCGAGGCTTTTTTTATGAGCATGGGCAAGCAACCTGGAAAGTTGCAACAGGCAACCCTCCTCCACTGACACACCCGAAGACGCTGCAAACCTTGAATTGAATTCTGTGAGCCGGATTCATCGCAAAAAGCTTTGGTTTCTTTCTTTGATAGATTTGGCAGCGGCTTTGTGTTTCCAATATGAGAAACTTGCGAGACTAAGTGAAGTCATCTGAAATAGTATCTAATCAACCAACAAGCCAACCATTGTGTACGTTAGTATTGTTGCTTCGTTGTGAAGAACTGCATCACGTGATCACCGTCGGATAATTTGAGCCCACACAAATCAGCAAATCCCGTCGTGGCTGCCCTGCCTGGTCAGGGCTCAGGACTCCAAACTCTTTCCCGTCTCCACGAGGCGAAAAATCGTTTAGAAGGTCAACGTCAAGCGCAAGCCAAGTCGCCAGCATTTTACGCTGCCCCGCGCGCTCCGACGAAGTCGATATCATCTCCTAACACAACTGCCCAGCGCAGAGGAGGTTGCCCATCATGGTAAGAGCTTTTGGTTATCTTCGTGATTGACATTTCGGCGCACCCTGAACACACTACATCTTTGCCGGTCTTGGGTTTCGGCTCCAACGACCCTGCCCCTCCTCGACCTCGTCCCTCCACCCGGCGAAGACGACCACCATCACGGCTTCACGACGACTTTACCCCCACGACACGATGTTACCGCCAATATCCCATACATACCTTCCAACTACTGGGTCTCATGTCTTGCATGAATACTCGATAAGCTGACATTGTTGCTGTAGCCACCCCCACCCCATCAAAAACCCGAAAATGTGCTGAAGCGCGCCCACGAGCTCATCGGCGTCAACCAGGCCCCTGCGGCCCTGACCCTCCTCCATGAGCACATCACTTCTAAGCGGTCTCGCAATGTCCCCATCGCGTCGCTGGAGCCCGTGATGCTCCTGTTGGTCGAGCTCTCGGTCGAGCAGAAGAAGGGCAAGCTGGCAAAGGATGCTTTGTACCAGTACAAGAATATCGCACAGAACACCAACGTTGGCACAATAGAGGTATGTTGGCAGCTATGCTATGCTACCAGCCCGTGAGAAACATGTCGCTGACTGAGACTAGCTGGTTTTGAAAAAATTTATCGAGCTCGCTGCCGAGAAGGTGACTGCCGCCCAGGCCAAGGCTGATGAAGTCCAATCGACCATCGATGCCACCACTGGCTCTGCCAGCGTCGACGATCTCGAGGCTAGCGAGACCCCGGAATCCATTCTTCTTGCCACTGTCTCCGGTGAGCAATCTCGGGACCGCACCGATCGCGCCATTGTTACCCCTTGGCTGAAGTTCCTTTGGGAGGCCTACCGTACCGTTCTCGACATCCTCAGGAACAATGCTCGCCTTGAGCTTCTTTACCAGAGCACGGCCATGCAGGCTTTCGACTTCTGCCTCAAGTACACCAGAAAGACCGAGTTCCGCCGCCTCTGCGAGCTTCTCCGCAACCATGTTCAGACCGCTGCCAAGTATTCGGCTCAGATGCACGCTATTAACCTCAATGACCCCGATACTCTCCAGCGTCACTTGGAGACGAGATTCCAGCAGCTCAACGTCGCTGTTGAGCTCGAGCTCTGGCAGGAGGCTTTCCGCAGTGTTGAGGATATCCATACCCTCCTGAGCCTCAGCAAGCGCCCGGCCAAGAACATCATGATGGCCAACTACTACGAGAAGCTCACCCGCATTTTCTTGGTTGGCGAGAACTATCTCTTCCACGCTGCCGCCTGGTCGCGTTACTATAACCTGCTGCGGCAATCGGCCGCCATGATGGCCACCGGACAGAGCAAGAAGGCCGACAACCCGCCCGCCAGCGAGGCTGACCTCCAGAGGGCTGCTACCTTCGTCATTCTCTCCGCGCTCTCAATCCCCGTCATCAGCACTTCCCGCTCCCGGGGCGCCATGGTCGACTTCGACGAAGCCCGCAAGAACAAGAACTCTCGCCTTACCCACCTTCTTGGCATGTCTCAGGCCCCTACCCGTGCCGGTCTGTTCCGGGATGCCCTCTCCAAGTCCCTCCTCCGTCGCGCTCGCCCTCAGATTCGGGAGCTCTACAACATCCTCGAGGTTGACTTCCACCCTCTCTCCATCTGCAAGAAGATTTCCCCCATTCTTGCCGAGATTGGCGCCGATGAGGAGATGCAGAAATACATTCTCCCCCTGCAGCAGGTCATTCTTACCCGTCTGTTCCAGCAGCTGTCTCAGGTGTACGAGACCGTTGACCTGGAGTTCGTCGAGAGCCTTGCTCAGTTCCCCGAGCCTTTCCAGGTCACTCGCGGTACCATTGAGAAGTTCATCATGAACGGTAACAAGAAGGGCGATCTTGCTATCCGCATGGATCATGCTACTGGTGTCTTGAGCTTCGACGCCGACGTTTTCTCGTCTGCCAAGGCTGTCCACGCCGGCTCCGGTGCCGGTTCTGCTGAGAGCGAGACTGGCTCCGTCCAGCGTCTCCAGAGCACTCCCTCCCAGATTGTGCGCTCCCAGCTCACTCGCCTTGCCGAGGTTCTTTACACAACTTGCCGTTACATCGACCCGACCTTTAACGAGGAGCGCATCAAGGCTCGTGAGGCTGTTCTCGCTCGTGCCAAGGCCGGTGCCGAGAAGGAGCACCTCGAGGTCCTGGCCCGTAAGGAGATCATCCAGAAGCGCAAGGAGAAGGCTTCCGAGGCCCAGGCTCAGAGAGAGAAGGAGAACGCCCGGAAGAAGCTCCTGCAGGAGCAGGCCTTGCAGCAAGCTGAGGCTGCCCGTCTGGCTGAGGAGCAGAAGATCCGTGAACAGAAGCGCATCGCCAATGAGCGCGAGCAGATCAAGAGGAAGGAGGTTGAGAGCATGCTCAAGGACATGAAGCTCGACGACCTTCAGGGCGAGGACCTCGAGACTCTGGACAGCAACAAGATCCGCATGATCAAGCTGCAACAGCTCGAGCGCGAGAAGAACACTATTGCCGAGAAGCTTCGTATTACTGGCAAGCGTCTCGACCACCTGGAGCGTGCGTTCAGAAAGGAGGAGGCCAAGAAGCTTCCCGAGGATTATGCTAAGCAACGCGAGCGTGACCTGGCTGCTTATGAGGCCATCAAGGCTCAGACGCTCAAGGAGGCTGAGCTCAAGCACAAGGCCGATGTCGAGCTCAAGCACCGTCTTACCCGTCTTATGCCGTACTACGAGGAGTTCAGAGCTAACCTCCACGACCGCCGTCGTGAGGAGTTCGACAAGCGCCGCCGCGACGCTGAGCGTGAGCTGGAGAAGCAGATTGCCGCTCGTCGGAAGGAGTACCGCGAGCGCAAGCTGCGGGAGAAGCGCGAGCGCGAGGAGAAGGAGCGGGCTCTCAGGGAGGCCGAGGAGCGTGCTGCCAGAGAGAAGGAGGAGGAGAGGCTCCGCCTCGAGGCCAGAAAGGAGGAGCTTGCAAGACTCAAGAAGGAGAAGGAGGAGGAGCGCGAGAAGCTGCGGGAGCTGGCGGCTCGCCAACAGCAGCGCGAGGAGGAGGCCATGGCCAGACGCAAGGCCGAGAAGGCGGCGGCTGCTGCTGCTCCCTTCAGGAGAGAACCCGAGCCGGTGGCTTCGACTGGCCCGCCTCGTTTGCCCCTTGCAGGCAACAAGCCCAGCTGGAGAGAGCGCGAAGCGGCTGCTCGTGCTGCCGGCCAGGCCCCGTCAGACAACACGCCACCCCCTGCCCGCGCACCCCCCGCCGAGCGTACCGTTCCCATCGTGGAGCGTACCGACTCGAACGAGAGACCTGCTGGACCGCCTCGGTTGACTCTTGCCGGCAACAAGCCCAGCTGGCGTGAGAGAGAGGCTGCCAAGGCTGCTGGAGGAGCTGGTCCTGCTGCGCCGGAGCGCAACGGACCTCCTCCTAGAGTGGCTTCGGGTCGTGGTCTCCCCATTGAGAGGGCAGGCTCTGGTCGTGCCGAGAACAAGGAGGCCAGCCCGGCACCGCCCGCGGAGCCGCTCAAGCCTAGCGGAGCTCCGGGCAAGTATGTGCCCAAGTTCCGACGTGAGGCAGGCAACTAGGGGAGCAGTTTGTAGATTAGCATCAGTGGCTGGGGGGGCTTGCTCTATTTTAGAATGGCAAGAACTTATGATGGTATTTTATCCCTTCAAGTTTGCTCTGGACGCAGGAGTGACGCCTTGGCGGCGTTCAAAAGTGGTCTGGGTTTTGGCAAAAGCGACGCATATACATGTAACATCGCCCAGAATGGAAGGTGTCTTTTACACATGCATACCTACGTTGACTGGTGAGGCCTTGATATTTCTTGAACATGCCCAAATATTTCCAGGGTCCCTTTACTTTCCGACTACGCGTAGTCGGGTCACTGAGATGCCTGGCTGTGTAGCTGTCGGCCCGGGGGGGCGTTCTACAAAACCAGATTGGCGTTGGAGATTTTCTCAAGGCCTCTCATACAAAAATATAGGCATAGACGGACTTTGTCCACTGCCTAGTTACGTCTACTAAACGCCTCGTTTGTCTCGTTGGAAGACAGACTGGCTGTTGACTTCTTTCCTCTTGCTACTCGGGCTTTCGAAAGGCTGGACCAGTATGCATATAACTAGTGTACAAGCAGATGTATATACTACTGTCAACATCAGGAAGTGATCTGCAATCAAGGGTTTGGTGTGCACTACTACACTACAACTATCGAATGCGCAACGGGCCGCACCTCCAGGGCAGGCGGTTGAGGCTGAGCTAGTGTCAGTCAGTTTAGTCAGTCAGCCAAGGTAGACTGGTGCAGGTTGTAGAGTAGGGTAGGTGCGGATGAAGGGTCTAGAATCTAGAACATATGTTTTTCTTTTTAAGATAACAATTTAGCCCCCAAAACTTTGGACAGGTTTGACAGCACACAAGTGCCTGATGTAACTGACCTGCAGGAAATGATGGGACGAAATGGGCTACTACCTAGTCATCATTCTTCCTCGCATTTTGTTCGGCGATAATTACCTCGGGTTATGATGCCAATGCTATCTACTTATCTACCCCGTAACTTATGTCCCCGGGGCCGTATCAAGAGCCTGGAGATTATCTCTGTGGGGCGTAATGGTTCTGGACGGAGGGCAAGGGCGGCTTCGACAGTTTGTGGAGAGGAAGAGCCGAGGGAGAGGGAGAGAGGGAGGGGACTGGGCCGTCCTGTGGGATGATTCCCGGGTTGTTAGGGTTATTATTGGTTTGGAGGGCCTACTTGTGTTGTGGACGAGATATTACTTGATTCACTACCTGAAGTTTCGTTGACGGGCGCGGTAGGTGGTGTTGTGGAAGTCGGAGAGGAGTGGTATGGGTGATTGATGACGGTTAGTGGTCTGTCTCTTTCTTCCTCATCCTGTCATGGTTGTCTTCTGTGTGCCTGTCCCCGGGTCTTGTGTGCCATGCCAGTGAACTTGTTCATTTGTTCATGTAAGCCAAGCCCGGTGATGAACACAGACAAGCGACTAGCTACGCCGTCGGGATACAACAACAGATCGGCTTCTTGTTGCCGGTCTATCTTAGTACTAGCATTTGTCTACCTTGTAGGTACAAAACGAGTCATTCGAGGAACAGAGAAAATCGTGGTTAATCACGGTGACATTGGGCGCCAGGAGAGAAGAGGAACCAAGACTGATACAGATCGGGAGAAGATCGTCATGATGCGTATACACACTGACCTTTTTCCGTCGACACTTCATGTCTACCATTCAATATTACCTAATGGTAGACATGTACATTAGTAGGAAGCTCGAATGCTACGGCACGTACCGTGTATATCCTTCATAGCCCCCAATTGTACGCGGAACTATACTCTACTAAGGGTAATATTTTTTTGGTTCGCGCTTGCTGCCAGTGTCAGTCCGGTCTAGAACGGAGGATCGAATGCATCGAATGCATCGATGGGAAGCTGGGGAAGCATCTAAGTGTATTTGTGCAGAGGATACAGGCACGCTTCCGATATCGACACACAAAGCTCTTGTAACTGAATCCTTCTTCACGATGTTAGAACGTCGGTTCCATGGAACAGAGCCTCCAGTTTCGTCATACCCACGAGTGCAACGATCTCAGCAGGCATCGGAGTTATGTGACACCATACAAAGTTTCTCGGGTCGACAGTAGGTGATAATAACAGGTTATAGTCGGTAGTATGTGTGGTACTTCGTACCTCGAGCTCAAATTGGGGTCAGTCAGCTTGGAGGACAAGAAAGAGCCAAGGCCGTTTTACTTGGATAAAATCTCGAAACCCGACCTTGGGACTATTCTCTCGCAAGTGTGAATGAAACGAAGAACCGAAACAGAGCAATAGCCGGCGAAAGGAAAGGAAAATACGGTTTGTAAGGCCAGAACCGAGGAAGGAGTGGAAAGCTCGTATTGAACGAACCCTGGTGCACGGATGCAACAGTAACAGCAATCCCAATCAAGTAGTATGTGATGAGTTGTGAGCCCGATGCCTACGGTACATAGCAAAAAAGGCCGTGACCTGCTGTAACTGTGCAGAATGAAATTTGCAGACAAGACATAATGTATGGCTGCAAGGAATCAACTGGGACGATGCAGGTTGACGGCAAAGGCCATGGACTGGCAAGAACATCAATGAGAAAGCAGGCGTTCACCTCTTAGCACAGATCCAGCCCTCGCAGGTAGTTCATGTGCCACAATCTGTCTGTTGTGACGCGTCGCGGCTGCTTAGGTTGCTCTCATCGTAAGGAATGGTGAGAGCTATCTCAATGGAAGAAAAGTAAGTGAGAGACGCCGTGGCTTCTGGTGTGTCTCGAATTCCGGGATATTAAGGAGAGATGATGGCGGTGGTCATGCTCGTATTTGCTGCCGCTGCCGCTACCGCCGTCCAGCCGTTTTGACCATGAACCCCTTTTTTTCTGATCGATTCCCAGAAGTATGGTTGGCGAGGAACGAATCGGCGAAAGCCTTCCCGCCCGCCGGCAATGCGGCAAAGGCCGGTCTGGTTGGGTTTCCCCAGATCCGGGGTTTTCCATGCATATAAAATTGTCATTGTTATTCCTTTTTTCATCTTATTGAACATGCGACAGATGACAATAAGTGAGGCGTTGTTGCACGACACCATGATATCGGGGAGCGCATGCTCGCATGACCCTCGCATCTGGGCGCGTTGGTTGCACGACAGAATCGAAATTGGTACAGCCTCGGTGCTGCATGTGTTTTCATATGTTCTCTTGCATGGTATTCCGTACTTTGTTCTCGTCGGACACTGCGGACTTGAGAATAAGGGCTGGTGAAAGTGAGGGCTGAATGAATATTACATCCCACCAAGCCCCGAGGCTCAATTCTTGTCGTCTTGTCCTCGGGTATCTGGACGTACGGGGTATAGAAGAACTGAGTGCAGCTATAACAGGACTAGTGCGTTCTCTTGAATTGTCGTCGGCAACAGTCATTGAAGTGGATTGTGGGTTAGTGTTGCGTTGCGAGCCGCCAATTCAGCCCCAAGTTCAATAGTCTGATCTGGCTTATGCGAGCCAGAAGAATGACCCCGATCTGCTCCTGCGTCTTGCGGAGCAAAAAGGGGATGAACAAGTGCTGATACAGATTATAGGAGCCCGGAAGTCGCAACGCTATGGCAGCTCCGGTTGATAGATCTTCCAGGCAACTCTTTTCACCAAGTAGAGACAAACCGGTCGTCGGGTCGGACGGCGAGAGGCGGGCGGCAGTAACGGACACGCAGCTTGGGCCTCGCCGGACGGACGAGACGGTCGAGGCGGTCGAGATGGCAGGTAGGTGTGGATGTCCAACAGTAAAATTAGAGAGACACTGCAAAGCAACCCTGCGTGCAGGACAGAGGCCCGCGCTGACTGGCGGGGAGGTTGCCTTAGAAAAACAAAAGCGTGCCAATTTATTGTCCAAGTGCCACAGTTCCAGAGAAGGCTCGCTCAGAGGGGGCCAAGGAAGCCAAGATGAGCTTCTGCTCGGTGTCAGCTCAGCAGGTGTTGGGTAATTGGAGCCGTCCACGACACGACAAGCGAGCCATGGCTCATTGGTCTTTACTGCCCACCAACACTGCCCCGAGCGCTGTAAGGGGAAGACAATCACACCCGACCTGGCGGTCTGGTGTGGTGTTGATGAGGAGGACGGTGTTGAACCTGGGAAACAAACAGAAAGCAGACGCCGGGTCGGGACGTCGAGACCACCCGACTAAAGAGAAGGTGACCTCATCCCAGCGACGGCAAGAGTGAGAACACAGCTCCGACGTTTCGCGCTGAACACATTCTCATGCTGGCTGACGCGTGGGCTGAGATTCCCGGGGTTACTTAATCGGATTATCAAGCCACTCGGGATCTGAGCCCTGAGGGAAAGGAAAAAGAAAAATAACAGGCCGCTGGGACTGGAGGGAACAAATTCGGGGTCCTTTGCGCTTGCTTCTGGCCAGACCCTTTTGACTGCTTTGACTGCCCCATGGTGGGGGAAGCTAGGGATCTAATGCAGGTACCCCCTGTCCCATCACCCCTGTCAGTTCGTCTTCTTTGGGAAAGAGAGAGGGAAGGAGTGATGCTGGGGCACAATGGTGAACACAGAAGGAGCCATGACAACCTGGGTCTCGATTGTGCGGCTTTTTCTTTTGTGCTCTTTTTGGTTGACTACGACGTACGACGTCAAAACCGGTCAATGCTGTCATGCTCTGTCAGAAAGACAACAGAGACAGCATCTCCCAGTGAGACAGGCCATCTCTGAGGTCTGCTTCTGTTATTTGACATGGAAGCATGGAAGCAGCGAGCTCTATCGTCTTCAGAAAGTGGCTTCTGATTCCGAGCGCGTCCACATGGTATGTATGCTCAGCCGTGGAAGTTTTCCTGGTACACAAAGGCTTCGATAACACCGACATGACATAGAATCTCTGCTTCGACCTCCATCACCATGTTCAGCTTGTCATACACATGGGTCATGAATGGACTGAGCAACTGATAGTTCAGTTTCTGCATGTCTACCCTACCCTATCCTATTCAGCAGAAAAGAACTCGGGCTTTGCCGCAGATGTACTTTTATTGTACCTGAGCCTGCAGGCAAGTGTCAGCTAGGACAGCATCGCGAGCCTAGACGCCTAGTAGCCGAAAAGGCTACCCATATCGAATCTAGTTGCGGACAAGCGTCTTCGTCTCAATCCATCCCCCCCTGTTCCCCGTGCCCCGAACTACCCAGAGTCGTGGCGTTGCGACGCTGCCTTCACACTGGCTCAAGTGAGTCCACTTCGGTCGTGTGGTATCGCGCTCATCTCTTTGCTTGGTACGGGGATGCCCATTATGTTTATTGATATAAGCTCTCTCCCCGTCCCTCGGCAGTCATCTTGACTTCCTTCTGTAGGGCGCTCCTCTCCATCAACCTCCACTTTCAACGACAAGAGAAGAAGCGTTCTCTTGTCCTCACGTTCGCTACAACAACCTCTTCTTCTTCACCAAGAGTTACTGTTAAGCAGACACTTCTCATCATGGCCTCCCTGAGGCTCAAGGTTGCCGCTGTGGCAGCCGTTGCCTTTACCGGCCAGGCGTTGGCATGGACTGTTGAGCTGCCCCCTTGTATCCCCGAGTTCCAGCCGTTTGTTTACTCTGGATGCTACGCCGACTCTGGAAACCCTGCTGCCCTCAGCTTCCGCAGCAACGCCGACATGCAGAACATGACTGTCGAGTCTTGTGTTGCCATTTGCAAGGGCAACGGTTACAGATACGCCGGCCTCGAGTACTACGGCATCTGCTTCTGCGGCCAGACGGTCAACGGCCCCGAGCTCCCCGAGGAGCAGTGCAACTACCCTTGCACCGGAAACAACTCCCAGACTTGCGGCGGCAGCAACATCGTGTCGGTCTATCAGGACCCTACTTTCCTTCCCCATGACGACGTGATTGTTGAAGACTACGATTCCATGGGCTGCTGGACCGACGACACCGATTATGGAAAGGCACTTGCTTATCCCCAGGACCAAATCAACGGCCCCGGCATGACTGTCGAGAAGTGCTTGCACGCTTGCAAGGACGGTGGTTACCCCTTTGCTGGTGTTGAGTATGGCGGTATGTGTAGTCTCCCCCCTTTTCAGAGAGTATATATATCTAACATTCTGTAGTCGAATGCTGGTGCGGCGTCGTCATCGGCAACGATACCTTCTCCGCTCCCGCCTCTGAATGCGATATTCCCTGCGATGGAAACAAGGACGAGTCTTGCGGTGGCCGCGGTCGTCTGAACTTGTATGTTGCTGACGAGCTTGCGTCTCTGGAGCCTTGCGGCTATGAGCCTCCTGAGCCCCCTGTCAGCTCGTCAACAACGGCGCCGCCCCCGTCTTCATCCACCGCACCTCCGTCTTCGTCTACTGAGCCTCCATCTTCGTCTACCGAGCCTCCTTCTTCGTCTACCGAGCCCCCTTCTTCGTCTACCGAGCCTCCTTCTTCGTCTACCGAGCCTCCTTCTTCGTCCAGCGTGCCTCCGTCTTCGTCCAGTGCGCCCCCGTCGTCCACCTACTCGCCTCCTCCTTCCACCACGTCCACCACGACGCCGCCACCGACGACCGAGCCGCCCACTACCACCACCAAGCCTCCCGTGACGACCACCAGCTCTATCTGCATCGAGACTATTACACTTCCTCCCAAGTGCGAGTACAAGTGCGGCCGGTGGTGCTCCTCCCCTCTCCCCGAGTGGGACGACGTGAAGGGCTGCCTGAGCGCCTACGCCAACTGCGCCCTCCAAGTCGCCGCCTGCTTCAAGAACGCCGGCTTCCCTGCCTCCCTCGAGTGCTTCGAGTTCGGCGCTTGGTGCCTCGACGTCGACAAGTACTGCAAGGGCTTCGGCTCCAGCAAGCCCGGCTGCAACAAGAACGACCTGATCAAGAAGACGCCCCCCAAGGGCTCGCCGCCCCCGAGCTCGACCGTCATCACGACGACGTGCAAGCCCACCACCACCACTCCCAAGCCGACAACAACTCCCAAGCCTACCACCACTCCCAAGCCGACAACGACCCCCAAACCCACCACGACCACGAAGCCCACGACCACGACCACCAAGTGCCCGATCCCGACCAAGACGAGCATCTGCGAGCAGCCCAGCAACAAGAAGTGGGGTTACGGCCCGGGCAACCCGGTCGGCGGCATCGAGCTACCCGTTGTGACGTGCAACGACCTTAAGAGCGACTGGGCCAAGAAGCCCTTCAAGCTGTACACGGACAGCGACTCGACCAAGTGCAAGTCGTACCCGCGAAACTCGTGCGCCAACGCGTGCGCCGACGCCTGCAAGGAGCAGTATGAGGATTGTCTTGATACGTATGCGCAGGCTTGCAAGAAGAACGGAAAGAAGGGCAGGGGTGAGGAGGCGGAAGAGTCCTATTTCGACTTTGCGGCTTCGGTCAATACTCTGGGGAGGAGGACCTTTGGGTGGACGGATTCGTACAGTACCGCGGTGGACAAGTGCAAGGCGCAGTATAAGGATTGTTTGGACGTGAATAAGTGGAAGACGGGCAAGGATAAGTGTGGGAAGTTTGGGGAGGGGTGGTAAAATTGCCTCGGTTTTAACAACCAAGAGATGAGAGTAATAGGGGAGTAGCTCTGGTCTGCTAAAAAGGGTTTTTGCTTGGTTCTGAAAGTCATCGATATGCTTGGAGTTTGGGGATAATATACGCGTCCTACATAACGGGGGGTGGATTGGACATATGGGATATTCTTTAATGATAATGTCATATATTGAACTTGTTGGGTTGAAAATGGGGTTGGTTGAAAAGGGGGATGAGAGAGGAGGCCTGCTCCTCCTGACTGTTGATGCTCATCAGCCCCTTTTCTCATATATTGCATATACTTCATAACACTCCTTAACTATATAATCTTAATTCTTAGTTTTGTCTTACTACTACTACTGGACTTTGGACGGTGATTCTGTTATTGTGTTGAAGTAAGAGGGAGGGAGGGGGGTGTGAGGGAGATGGCGAGAGGACGTGTGTTGGGAGAGGCCGCAGTGTTGTAAGAAATGAGCCGTAACGCAAAATGTGAGCCAGGGCCTCAAAAAAGCTTGAGTTTTGGGTCCAAAATTAGAGAGAGACTTGGATTAAACATGTATATATTAGTTACGTATGTATGCATCTTCATCATATGAGAAACGGGTGGACGGGGGAGGTTGTTAGTTATGCAGTAGGGGACCACTCAAAGGGAGTGTTTTGTTACACATTCTCTCAACTGCCACTGTGACCACTCTATACATATGATGTCTGACTAGGTAACTGTACTTTAAAGGCCAGACGGTGGATGGGTGGGATGAGGGGGGG
>Ga0233366_1000433_pt1 | contig 14391 bp, 11 predicted proteins | sample ElkDunMinimDraft_23_FD_191536 | JGI IMG/M metagenome (GOLD analysis project Ga0233366, IMG submission 191536) | Fecal eukaryotic communites from dung pellets of Tule Elk in California, USA - Elk Dung C4 | ecosystem: Host-associated > Mammals > Digestive system > Large intestine > Fecal | place...
AGTCGCATGAGAACTTTGACCATATCTACGATTAGCAGATAGAAGACAATATTCTAATCTTATGTGAGAATGGTTCTTAAAGAATCATCCTGAATATAAATGAACTGATCCATTCAAATGATTAACTGATGATGATTGAAATATTAATATGAACTGAGATATTAAAACTACATGAACTTTATGAGTTGCTCTTCGAGCGAATAACTTAGCAAGAACTGAATTAGTAAAATGAGAAGTTAATTGATATGAATTATCAAATGTATTTACAGAAAAGTTCTGAAGTCCACTTGATGAGAATTGAAATTTCGATGATCTTAAAGCTGCACAAATGATCGATACAATTAATTACTTATCTGAAGCTTTAGAAGATTCATGAATGTCTCCAGTTGATATTGCTTTAACATTAGCACCAACATTAACAAAGAATTTACAACTTTGGGATTATGTATTATGAGAAGATACTGAATGAAATCTCAAACTTCGTGAATACTTAAAAGAAGAATGAGTAGATAGAATTAGATGATTATTATACGATACATATAGTGCCATAAATGATTTGCCAGAATTATTAGAAGAACTAGAGAATGAAGACTTTGTTGACAAGATATTATCATCATGAAGTAAATGATATAAGAAATCTTGATGATGAGGTAGTCTTTATCATTGAAAAAACACTTCTAAAAATTATGATTATTATAACAAGCCAGCTAATGTATTTAATGGTTGGTGAAGTAAAAATTTATCTAAGTTAGCAAACGGTTATGGAAAATCAGGAAAGCGTAGTTACGCCTGAAATTATAGTCCAAGAGAATTCTACTTCTTGAACCAAAGAAGCTATCGAAATCCTATCAATTCCACAAGAATCGCTCCAGACATTCCGCTCACAATCTGAGGATTCTCTAAGACTACAGTCAAATCAAAAAACCCAGTTAGTGGATTCACAACAAACATTAAGCCTTGGGAAGAAAGATCAACCGCTAAGTTTGGAAAAAGTAAGGGAATTGTTTGATGATCAAAGTCTCGATGACCAGTCTCTAGTTTCAAAGCTTAAATATATAATGGACAATGCAGTGACTGCTAATCCTAAGACATGAGAACTAATGGAAGATTATAGGACACAACTTGACGCTGTCAAGTATATAATGAAACTAAAGTGATTTGGTTGAAAAGATGCACAGTTTGTTGTCAACTTATTCAACTCTAATCAATGAAAGATCTGATAATTTATTTCATTTATAATCTACTCAAATGCCAAAGAAAGCAAATCCAGAACAAAATTCACTTCAGAAATATCTGAAGAAAAAGAAAGCACGTGATCAACAGATGGTAGACATATCATTGATTACTAAAATGAATGAGAATCAAAACAGTGATACAGCTAAGTATCTACATGATTTAGTTCCTAGTGTATTTGATTACTTTGACAAAAACTTCTGGAGTGCAAAAATAGATTGATATAAGAAGTATATTTGATATGCTTGAGATAGAGCATTTGCGTTAGAATCAAAATGACAAGCATGGAGATCTAATATAGTAACGCCTTTAACAAGGACGTTTGCTGATGCTCTATATAATAGAATCTTTGATTCTGAATTCAGTATCGAAGTTTATGCTACAACTCCAAGTTGATCTAAAGAATATAAAGTTAAAATCGATTGAGAAGAAGTAGAATGGTCACCAAAGAAATCAGTTGAAGCTCTGAATGAATGGTGCTATATTACTTCTAATATTGATTATAACATCAAACGTGCTGCTAAAGATGCAGTTAATACATGAGATTGATTCTGGAGAGTAGACATGGATGTAGCTGATGAATATCAGAATTGGTTAGATGATTCTAAAGCTAACGATTGAAAAGTATCTACTAAATGGTATGAACTTAAAAAATGTAATGCAATTGCTGAATACATTCCTTGGGAAGAAATCATCTATGATGCTCATAGAGATTTCTACGAATCAGAATTTGTCGGTTGGAGAAAGATCGAATCTGAGAATAGATTCAAGGCAAGATGGGATCGGTTAATTGATTATTCAGACAAAACTGCTGAATACATAAATAAAGAATGAAACAAAAGATTATTCTTCGACAAAGATTATTCTAAATTTAGGAATCTCAAACAGTATGAGACTTTATTAAAGAATAATGTATTCTGATTTGTAGAGACTGATATATACGGATTAGATGATAAGAACTTAAAAGATAAATGAGAAACATACGAACACTGGACAAAAGATACATTGACTATTTGTAGAAATGGATATGTATTATATGATTGACCAAATCCATATTGAAACACAATTCCATTTGTACACCTATGATTATGAATAGCTGCTAACCAAGGAGTGAATGACGGTATTTGTCAACTTTTATATTCTATACAAATACTCTATGACCTCGTATATAATTGATACGCAGACTACCTTAAAAGACATTTTAATCCAATGTATATGTCAACAGGTGCGCAACGAATCGAATGATTCGAAACAGGTTATCTCGATTGGGAACCGTATAAGATCATTAAAAACTTATGAGAGGGAAAGGTTGAGAGATTGGATTTATGAGATGATGTGACGAATGGATTTTCTATGCTTCAATCGCTCTACGAAATGGCTAGCCAGATTTCGGGAGTTACTAGATATACTTGAGCATGAGCTTGATCAGGTGTCGAGAGATCGCCTAGAGCTGCCGATTACCAAGTCCAAATTACCCTTGAAGTCCTCAAACCTATTGTATCAGGTATATCGAGAGCTTTGGATATGACATCTAAAATCCGATGCCAACTTGCAAAAACGAAGTTACCTCCAAAAAGCATTGTCTCAATTATGGGAGAAAAAGGATCAGAAGTCTTCAAAAAAATCTCTTTGGAAGACCTTGAAAACGACTTCACGATCAAATATAGTAATTCATCGATAGCTGATTATACTAAGTCTAAGAAGCTAAATGATATACAAAACTTCATGAATTATGGACAAATGCTTTGAAATGATCCTGCAAGAAATGCTTATATACTTGATCAAGAAGCTTTGATAAAGAAAGTTGCTGAATTATTAGAAATAGATTGAGCGTTACTAACTGCTGAAGAATATAAGAAAGTTCGTGAAGAACGATGAGTAGCAACAGCACAAGCTGATACTGCAACTCAAGCTGAAGCTGCTAAAGCTCAACAAGAAGCACAAGCTGAACTTCAAGCTGAACAGCAATGATGAGAAATGTCTCCAGAACAACAACAAGCTGAAGCTGAAGCTCAGGCAGTTCTTGAATCAACAGCTCCAGTATGAGAACAAAGTTTTGAAATACCACCTACAGTAGTATCTGAGTAGGTGGTACTCAAATATTTTATTATTAATATTACGAAACCATGGAATGAAACGTTACAACTACTGCTACTAATGCTCCTGCAACAGGAAGCACAAGTGCAGATGCTATAGTAGGAACTACTGCTGCACCTCAAGCTCCTACTCAAATGAATGCAGGTGCTATTGAAAATTACTTGGTAAATGTTAATAAAGCAGCACCATGAAATCCAAATGGAACACCATGATGAATTGATGAAGCTATCGCTTGAAAATCTTTAGACGAACAGATTGAAATCATTAACAAGTATGATAGAGTTATGGATAATACTAATCGTAATCCAAACTTTATGGACGCATGATCTTTACAAAGAGATTTACAACAACAGCAACAAGTTCAACCAGATCAACAGCAAGAACAACCTGCTGAAGATAAAAAGGAATGACCAACTCTTGAAGAAAGGATTGCTGCATTAGAGCAAGCAAAGCAACAAAAAGAACAAGCTATTGCTGAACAAGAGGCTGCGCAAAATCCTGACAACTGGGAAGAAATCTCTTATGAAGAATGGCAAGAACACTGGAATGAATTTAATCAGACTCAACAAGACCTTCAAGAGATGGCACAGAAGTATGGTGAGACCTATAAAAATAATCTTGCATTATCGTGAGAAAATGATATATTAAAGTCAACGATAGGTTCATTACAAAGTGAGCTTAAAGATACAAAATCCAAATTAGCTTATTTGGAATCTACTGCAAACATTGTCAATGATGCAACTGAGACTAAGTTGCTCAACTTGAGAAGATCGGCAGCTGAGAATCCATGATGAGCTGCTGAGTTAAACTATCTTAACTTCTTACAGCATGAACGACAAAATCTCACTTGACAAGATCTATCACAAAATATTAATGATCTGTACTTCCAGAGGGTGCAGAAACAGGCAAGACCTGAGGCTGCAGACTACGATGTACCAAATACGACACAGACTGGGAATCCTGAATTGAACAAACAATCAGGTGGTAACGAAACTCAAAACCCTGGTAGCTTAGAAGACTACCTTATTTAGTTTTTAAACCACTTATTTAAAATGCCAGCTTGAGACATTGGAAAGAATGGATGTACTATCGGTTGTGGAACAAACGGTACTCCATGAACAGACTGTCCATTATGACCATCTTTGGTTAACTATCAGAGGACAGATTCATATAAGGTATGAGACCTTGTAAATAAATTATGTCAGACTCCCTTACTTACATGGAAATGGGTATGTAAATACTGACAATACGCTTCACTTCCATACTTGATGTTCACGTATGGTGACTACACAAACGCAGCGTGAGGAGTGAGCAAAATCTTACAATTCAAAAACGTCCCTCAGTACACAACTCTTACAGAGACTGGGTATTCAGTAAAATGGTGAGAGACTGTAGAATCATTCCCTGAATGTTTCGCTGATGGAGATCAAGAGAATACTAACGTAGTAAAAGTTAGTTCATCTGATGCTCTTAGAAAATTCTTCGTGAATGATATGGTAACTATCTATGCTTCTGATTATAATTCAGATAATCCTCAAGATACTGCTACTGGTGGTAATCTTCCTGACTGATTCAACTGGACTCTTAACCATGAAGGAACAGATGGTAAACAAGATGAGAATGCTGAAGGTAATAAACCTTTGACAGCTCAGAAAGGAGATAATCCACATGAACCAGGAAATTGTTGTACTCTTGAATTAAGAGCAAAGATTACAGCTATCGATGTTGTTAATATGACTCTTACTTTCAACATTCCTGTATCAGTTAAAGATGGTGATAGAATCCTTAGAGACTACCACTTAATCGCTTCTTGTGAAAGATTCGAGACAGGAGCTGCTCTTGAACCAACTGATTACTTCGAGTCTTTCTATCAATACTTCTGAGGAACTTTAACTTTCACTCAAGCAGAATTGAATAAATGTTATGCTACACCTAACTGACCACATGATTATGTAAATGCTAAATTCGAAGCATTATACAAATCATTATTCCTAGATGTAGGTAACGCTTTCTGGAAAGCTTTGAACGTTAAAGAAATTCAAGGAGTTCAAGAAGCTCAAACTATGGGTATCCTTCCAGCTATCTATAGAGAAGCTGCTAACGGAAAGAACATAGTTCATGATCTTAGAAATAAGACTTCTGATATAGCTAAAGTTAGAGCTTTGCTAGACATCTTCGAACAAGCACAGCAATGTATTATCGAAGGTATCGATCAAACTCTTGTAGTTGCAGGTAACAACAAGTTCTGGACTGCACTTACAAAGTTGAATCCAGCATGGCAATCTTATGCAGCATGTATGCCTATCTGTGACGAACAGAATGAAGTTAGCTTCAAAGTTAAGAATATTAATACTGTTTACGGAAGAGTTGAATTCTATACAGACTTCTTCTTACAGTACTACTATCCTAACAAGTCATTCGCTGTTGTAATGCCTAAATGATTAACTTCTATGTGGATGCCAGAATACGAAAGATTATCTGTATCTAACGGAAGCTCAATCATGTTCGATAATGTTGTACCAGGATTCAAAGTTGAAGACCTTAATATTCTTAATGTTGGAAAACTTGGATGTCCTACAACAATTCAAATCTCTACAAGATTCGCTCTTATCCACGCTGGAATGAGATCTGGATGTTGGAGAATTATCGAAGGATTATACTAATATGCTTGAATTGACCTTCATATATAAGAGAAAGCTATCGCAAGATAGCTTTTTCTTTTATTGAAAAAGATATACTAAACATTATATTTAATTAAATGACTTTACTTCATAATTAATATGTTATGACAACAGTCTCTCAATTCCTTAGGGATGTCTTTCCTTTAGTTAAACAGCAATGATTCACTGCTCAATATGGTGAAGAATGATTTATATGAGCTATCAATGCTGGACTAACTTATATCTATTGTTATAAATCTCATAGACGTAATCGACAAATTAGAACTGAAGCAATACGAGCAGATGAACAATGAAGATTATATTGAACAACTGCTAGACCTATAATTGATATTAATAATTTCTGGTGTGGGAAAAAATTAGAATGTATCGTAGAAAAAGAAAAAGAACGTGAAGCATGTTGCTGAAATAAATCTACTTACTGTTCTAAATGTTCTAAATGTTGTGAATTAAAATGATGTTGTTGTTCAGTAGAAAAAGCTCTTGATATGATGCAAATATCTCCAGGTGCTGTATTAACTGACTGAACATACAAGATCTCATGATGAGAACAATGGATGTGATGAATGTTTGGTAACTACGTAGAAGCTAAAATGCCAAAAGATGTATGTTGCTGATGCCAGCAATGTGAACAAGTATATATTACATATACTTCACGATTTAATCCTGTAAAATGTCCAACAGATGAAATCCCTTTGCCTGATGCTTATATCGCTGCTTTGGTGTTTGCTGTCGCTTCATTTGCTGTCATGTGATATCTATCCTTTCGTGCCAGTGACGATGCTAGTTATCTTGCCATTTGTGATCGTATCCTTGATTGATTGGATTGACTACAAGTAAATATTCCTACAAAGATTAGAGATAATTCTACTACTGCTGAAGAACAGATAGCACGCAGAACTACTTCTGCTGCTAATACGTTTTAATGTTTTATATTATAAAACGTACTAAATCATGGCTGCTGAAAATGATATACAGTTCTTCGAAGCACCTTTTCAGTATTCAATCTGAGAATTCACTTCGAATGTAAACTTAACTTATCATAAACTTATAAATACTCGTCCAGTAAAAATGCCTCAAATGAATACATGATTTGAGACACCATTTTCACAAGCGTATAATGAGAAATGAGATAAATCATATTTCTGAATTAGAAAGCGTGAATGATTCCAAAGATGTGATAGTTTAGATGAACTGATAAGTAATACATTACAAACACATCATTATATAATAACAGATCATCAGATAGTAGATTGATGTAGATTCTTAATGGTGTGTGATGAATGATTCAATAAAATGTGTATATTAAAAAGTAATCCATGAAGATATATAGATTGTATTCCACAACCTCAAGATATATGTATGTGAGATTATGATTTCGTTACTAATAATTTATCTTGACTTAGAACATTTCTAACTACTCCATGTGCTTATCATAAATTCCAAAAGATAAATACACTTCAATCTACAGAAATGGTAACGAGAAAAAATCTATATATATGAACTGTAATAATGGAATGATGATCAACTACTGCTGTAATATTTAATAAAGATAGAAAATTAATAGATTGATTCGTAGTTTGAAGATATGCTCAAGTTTGAAATTCAGAAAATATAAATATTGTATTATGACAATCACTCCAGATTTGATATTTTGATGCTGAAAATTGATGGTATAACATGTGATATGGTTCATGGATCTGAGTTACTGATGAAGTTCAAGAACCATTATATGATGAATATTGAAATCAAATTTGAGTTCTTAACTATCAATGACCAGTAGATATTAATCTATATGAATGAGTTAAACCATGAATAGCATTCTACTGATGACGAGAAAGAAATGGTAACCATTGAATATTTGAATATACATGACAATGATTCCAATTCGTTCAACAAACTAATCTACATAATGCTGAAATAACTTCACTTACTGAAGATTTTGATTGACTTGTATATACTACAAATAGATGATATGTATATTTCCTACGTCCACATTCTAACTGAATGCAAAGTCTTTGATGAACTATATACTCATCTAATTATATGTATTGATGATGGGATTTGGCTAAATGATGCTGAGATTATGTATTCTTATTCTGACCAGATTCAATGTGAATAGCATATAAGAACTGAACAGATGAGCGCTGAGATTACAGATGGAATGTTCAGGTGCTTGATAGATCATTATGATATTGGAATAAAGATTCAGTATTAGTGTATAATGAAGAATTATACATGATAGATAATAAAAAAAGATTTGTCAAATTAGATTTAGAAGCTACTACCGATTCATATTATCGTGTGCATTTCAAACTAAAAACAACTGACATGTCACTCCATTGGATTAATACTGATCTCAGAAATCTTGATAGAGAGACATGACAAAAGGTATCTCTATGTAAAGATGATTATAGAATATATATAATAATTAATGATAGTATAAATGATGCCTCATCTTGAAATATTGAAACTAAAATACTTGTATATGAAGATGAATTAAAATATCGACACTGGCGATATGTTTGTAAATTAGATATAAGATATTTCTCTGAATGACAATGGATATGACGTTGATGAATATATCTAAATAAATGAGAAGACGATTACTATGTAGATTATTCTCGTTATCCATTTAAAGAAATTATATCTATGTCTTTCTGAGATACATCTTGGTTCACATGGAAAGAAGTTCTATGGATCAAAGCTGCGATATGATATCATTCTAAAATATCTAAAGATACAATATTCAAATTCCGTGCTGATTGATGATGATATTCTAAAACTATAAAGATGTGTAATATATATCAAACAGCATATATTAAAGCTATAAATACTTTACGCTGATCATGAAAAACTAATATAGATGATATGCAACAAATATTTAAAGCTATGCCTATATGAATATGAATATACAGCTGAAATTGAGTTTGACTTCCAGAAGATATGCTTAGAACTCCTGCATTAGAATTTGAATCTTATTGTAATTATGAACCAACTACATATTACAAAAAAGAAAATTGTTGCGATGCCAAACCAGCTAGCGAATCTTCTGACAATGAATGTACTATGAAAGCACCTGATGCAGATGCTGAAAACTTCTGAAGTAGTAGATTACAATACCATTATAATGTAGCTAAATACTCTACGATACCTATTGACATCTGACAGCAATGACAAAACTTCTACTTTGAATTGATAGCTAATAATTATGATTCAATAGAATTCTGTTGATTTATGGTATGATGGATGTTCATGGATAATAACTTTGATTCAGTAATGAATAAACCTTATTATCAAGATACACCAAAAGATAGTTTACCTTGAATGATGTGAAAATAAAAGTAGTATTAAATAAATTTATATCTTTATAAAATCACAATGGATGAAATTAAAAGTGTAATATCTCAATTACCACCACAAGATATAGCAATCTTGAAAACAATTTATAATCCAGAAATGGCTAGACAGGAATTGTCAGAGAATTGACAAAGAATGATTCCAATTCTTGACTGATTATCTGTTGAAGAACAGCAAGATGCTGTTGATGTTGTTGCTCAAGAATTACCAGTTGAAGAAACTGGTGATGTAAATGTAGACATTTCTGAGACAAATGTTGAATGACCAGAACCAGCTAATTCAGTAGAAATGACTCCTTCTGAAGAAGAGCAAATCAATCCTGCTGGAAATCTTGAAGACTTTTTAATTTAATAAACCATATATATAATGGCTGATGCTTTAATAGAAACTGTTGCGTCAAATCCATATGAAAGTATAGTTGCAGACACTTCAACTAAAATTTCTGATCTTGACTCACAAATATCTCAAGTTACATCTGCTATAAATAAATTAGAGCAAGTATCTCCAACTTCTCCTACATTGCCTCAATTAAGAGAAAGACTTAGTTCTTTACAATCTCAAAGACAATGATTATCTAAAACTAATGATTCTGCAAAATCATTAATGACTGCTTATAATAATTCAGTAGATAGATTCTCTAGTCTTAGATGAGTATATTGAATAAAACAAGAAGAGCTTGCTAAAGATAAATGAGAAGCTCAAAAAGAATTTGATAGTATGGCAGAAGATACTAGAAGAGTTTGACAAAATTATGTCAATGCTCTTGGAAATGCTACTGCTAGTGAGAATGCTATCATAAATGCAAATGCTGGCAGAGAATGAGCTAGTTCTCAATCTGTCGCTGAAGCTAGAGCTAGAAATTATCTTAATAATGCCGCTACTCAAAATGAAGCAGCTAATAATACATTACAAAATGTTAATGCTATTAGAGAAGCTAAAATTACATCAGATCAATGATATACACAATTATCTCAATCTAATGCAGATAATTATCTTAGACAACAAATTATGAATGATTATCAATCTGCTGAGAATCAGAAAGATAGAGATCTTCAATATACTCTAACTAAAATGCAATTAGATAAACAATGATCATGATGAACTAAAATTCAAAATGTAGTAGATCCTAGTAAATTTACTGAAGACCAACGAGAAACTGTTATTAAATATATTAATGATGCAACTAAAGATAACGATGAAAATGAAGATAAAGAAATACCAGAAAAAAATAAATAACGATAATTTACATTATACAAAACAATAAATGGCAACATGTATAAGATGTTGATGATGTAAGTGTAATGGTTCATGCACATGTACACCACAAGAAATACGTGAGTGGAAACTCGCACACTGATATAAAGTCAATCCTGAAACTTGAACCACAGATCCTAAATCAATGTGAAAAGAAATCTGGGATTTGAATGAAAAGGATTATGAATGATTAGCAAAAGACGACGCAATAGCTTTATTCTTCAAGCAAACTTGAAAGGTTGCTATCAGCGAAGTTGAGCTTAGAAAACTTTTACTTCTTACTAAAATGCCACAAGATGAACGCAATTAGTCAAATGAAATCTATGGCTTCTTCATCTAAGAAGCTACAGCCTGGAAAGGCATACAAAATTAGAAAACCTGCTCAAAGCTCTGCTTCAGCTAAAATGAAGCACATGGCTGCAACATGTCAAGCTTGCGCTGGTAAATAGTTTTACTCCGTAAAATCAATTCCACAATGAGATATGGATGAGATAAAATAAAAGTCGTAACAGACAATCTAAAGAAATGAGATAGACTAGAAGCATTATCATTTGATACATGCTGATATCTTCTCATTTGAAAATGGACAAATGATTACTGAACAAGATGAGATCCATTGATGTCTGATGATGTTCCATGCTGATCTGAAGGACGCTGTCCTGCATGTCAACCTCTAATAACTGATGTTATAGATTTGCCAGGACGACCAGAACCATGTAACTCTTGAGACGCTTTTCTCATGATGCAACAGGATTGAACTTTATTCACTATGTGTAAATCTTCATTCCAATGTGAAGATAAAAAAGTTGCTGTTAGTGATTGAGATGAAGTTCCTTGATATCTTGCTCAGAAGTTAACTATCTGTGATTCTAATTCTCCATTATCATTAACCGAGAAAGCTTCTTGAAGTTCTCATAAACTATGTATATGATGGGATCCGTCTAAAGCAAATCTTAAATTTATAGATTTGAAAGATACTCCTAGTTCATATGAATCTCCTTGATTACTATTCAGTGATTGAGATTGAATTAGTATGATGAAGCCTGAAGCATGTGAATGATATGACTATTCATATTTAGTATATAGAAAGTGATGATCATTTGACACTATGTGTCCAGTTGATTCTAGTGTTGCTACATTAATATTAAATAGTGATTATAACTTTACTGTTATGGCTGGTGCAACATATGCTAATCATATTGAAATGAACAAAGCTGATATAACATTAAAAAGCACAAGTGATATTAAAAAATGATCTTCTGGAACATTATTCACAATTACTAGACCTTGAATATATATGTTGACATCAAATGCTACTATAATGAATGATGATCAAGCATGGATGAAAGCTGTTAGATGATGACTAACAGTTAATGGTAGTGAATTAGCTTGAGCTAAATTCGATTCAAGAAATGGTAGTGAATATATTAATGAATACTTTCCTAATGAATATCAAAATTATAGTTGAGCTAGAGAAAATGATTTATGAATTGCTTCATTAAATACATCTTATATTCATGTATTTGATGAGTCAGATGTTCCAGCTAATATATGATTCTTTGTTAAAATAGACTGTAGAGTTCAATGAGATCTTAGATGAGTATATGATGAAAGCAACAGACGTATTCAACCAGAATGATGATTAGTTCATTTCCATATAACATCATGAGTCTCAGAAGAGTGACCAAGAATGTTTATATGAGCTGTAAGAATCTGAGAAATCCCTAAAACATATAAAGTAAGATAATTTGATAAATCAAACAAAAAACTTATAATATTATTAGCATTTTATTTTAAATTTTAACCAACAAAAAACATGTTTGGAGAAAATGCCGCATTCATAAAATCAGTCGAAATAGACGATAGTATCTTCCAATGCGATCCACAATGTGCTAAAAAATATTTGCTTCAATTAGAATGGAGTAGAGACAATGAAGCACGACAATGGAGAGTGTTAAAATCTGAAGATGTGCTCACGTCAAACGATGAAAGCGACCATTCGGCAATTTGAGAATTAGAGTCAACAATAGAAACTCAAGCTCAAACTATAGCTGACATGCAACAATTAATCGTTGATTTAACTGCAAGGGTAGCTGCTTTAGAAGCTTAATTTTATATCGCTAAACTAAATTCATATGTTCTGATTATGGAATGAATTGTTCGGATTCCCAGTAAATAGTTGCGATTATGAAGCAATAGAATGTAACAAAAGTTATGTTCCTATTCTCAACTGGGACAACGATAATGAATTCGTATGGTCATTAGCAGATCCATTAGAATGAGGTATCGATGCAAAGAATGTAGCATTCTCTACAAAAGATCCTCAGAAGCGACCTTCTAATGTTACTAAAGTTGATCAGGCGTTAGAAAAATTGATGGACTTGGTTTTGAATAAAAAGTCCACGCTAGAATCTTTTGAACTATCTCTTGACGAAGATGGTGAAACTCTAAAATGAGTTATCAAATATCTTGATGATGCATGAGTAGAATATGAAGTTCCAGCTGAAATCAATTTGAAAAATATTGTAGAATGATGGGAGACTCTCACTCTTCAAGAAGTTACGCTTGATAATCTTATAGCAAGTGAAGCTAGTATCGCTACTGCAAGTATTACTAATGCTGTAATAGCTAATGAAACTGTATGAACTTCAAATATCAATGACGCAACAATCTGAACAGAAGTTGTTGAAGATTCAACAATAGAAAATTTGGTAGCACAAAATGCAGACATTGATACATTAGAAGCTGCGCATGCTACAGTTACTTGAGATTTAACTTCACACGGTGAAGCTACATTTGATTGAGTAAATCACTTTGTAACTGATATTGATGCTGATGCTGATGTAAATGTTTGATGAGCTACTAATACTAGAAGATTAAATGTGTCTGAAGTTACTACACTCGATTGACAACTTAATGCAAATGAAAACGCTCAATTTGCTAAAAATGTTAAAGTAGAGTGAAATACTTCATTAGAAAATCTTAATGTTAATGCTTATTCAACATTTAATGATAAAGCTACATTCAATGAAGATGCAACATTCAATGATGAATTAATTGCTAATGCAAATGCTAAATTCAACTGACATACTGATGTTGATACATTACATACTGCATGACAAGCTACATTCTGAGATGATGTTGATATCGATTATAATCTTAATGTAGATTGAAATGCTGTAGTTGAATGAAATCAAAGAATCGACTGAAGCTTATCTGTTTGAAAGAACTCAGAGTTCAAAAAGAACTTAGTTGTAAAACAGAACTTAGAAGTTGATCAGAATGTTGAAGTAACATGAAAAGTTACATCTGCTTGATTAGAAGTAACTAACAGAGCTGTAATCGCTAATGAAGAAGTAGAAAACTCAGTTATTAAAAATCTAGTAGTTACTGATAACTTTGAACTTCCTGATGGAGCATTAGATCAATTCCAGGCTAGGTCTGAAAAAGATCAAGCTAATGGATATGCTGGTCTTGATGCAAATGGAAAGTTAGCTGTTGAACAACTTCCAGATGATATCGCAAATGGTATGCACTATCGTGGAACTTGGGATCCTGCTTCTGATTATCCTGCTAATCCTAAAGTATGAGATATGTGGAAAGTTATAGCAGACTGAGAAAAGAGTGGAAGAGAATTCCATGTAGGTGATACTATTGTATATAATGGATCAGCACGAGATTTAATTCCGTCTGCTGATGATGTAATATCAGTTAACGGTAGAAAATGAGTAGTTACTGGATTAGAAGAGGCTTCAAATAAGATAGATCA
>Ga0233366_1000434_pt1 | contig 14362 bp, 18 predicted proteins | sample ElkDunMinimDraft_23_FD_191536 | JGI IMG/M metagenome (GOLD analysis project Ga0233366, IMG submission 191536) | Fecal eukaryotic communites from dung pellets of Tule Elk in California, USA - Elk Dung C4 | ecosystem: Host-associated > Mammals > Digestive system > Large intestine > Fecal | place...
GGCTTTTATATATAAAAGGCATTTTTTCAACAAAAGGGTAAAGCCAGAGATCAAAAGATTGTTCAAAATCTGATTTTTGGCATTTTTTAATAAAAAAATGGGGACAAGACAGTGAAAAACAAACCAATTCGCAAGTGTTCAAAAAATGAGGTGCAGTCTTTATGGAGCAGAGGAAGTGGAAGAATAAGATCAAGAAAGCCAGCCGAGAAGCTGGCACATATCAGCCTTACTTCGATCATGTGATTGATAGCCTGGCTTCGATCTTAGAAAAAAGAGATGAAGCAGAGGCTCAATATATTGCATCAGGATCTAAGCCGGTGATTGAGTACACCAACAAGGGCGGTGCTACAAACATGACTAAGAATCCTGCTCTGGTCCTTTGGGACGAACTAAACAAATCAGCTCTTGCTTATTGGCGAGACCTTGGGCTCACTCCTGCGGGACTCAAGAAATTAAACGAAGATGGACTTAAGGAGAAGCAAGCCGGATTTTCTGACTTGTTAAAAGATATTGGCTGCTAAACTAAAAGCTGATTATAGAGAAATTGCTGTCAGCTATGCAAAGGAAGTCCTCACAGGCAAAAAGATAGCAGGAAAGCACATCATTCTAGCGTGTGCAAGATTTATAAAAGACCTAGAAAGAGATGACCTAGAACTTAGGATGCATGATCCAAACGTGGTCATCACTTTGATGGAGTCAACACTTGTGCATTCGCAAGGCGAAGATCTGGAAGGTAATCCTCTAAGAGGAAAGCCTTTCAAGCTTGAGCCTTTTCAGATATTCATAATCGTGAATCTGCTCGGATTCTACTACAAAGGGACCAACGAGCGCAGATTTAAAGAAGCATTTATCATGCTTGGCCGAAAGAACGGAAAAACATCGTTCATCGCTGGCCTTGCGTGGGCTGTGTCCATCCTGCAGAGGAAGTCCGGCTCAAAGTGCTATATAGTTGCAAATGCCTTAAAGCAGGCGATGGAAGCTTTCACTTTTATAAAGTCCAGCTTGCAGATCAAGGGCATTGCTAAAGAGTTTAAGATCAGGGACAACAGCTTTGACCATAGCATCAGCTATGATTTTAAAGATGAGCATGGAAATCCGGACGGATCAATGAACATCATTGCTCTTGCATCCAATCCGGACAGCCAGGATTCATTCAACTGTAACTTTGCCATAGCAGACGAAGTTGCAGCTTATAAGAAGCCGGCACAATATAACAGATTTAAAGAAGCAATGAAAGCCTATACAAATAAGCTGATGATCGGCATCACAACAGCCGGAGATAATATCAACAGCTTTGGCTATAGACGTATGGAATATGCCAAGAAGGTCGCAGAAGGGATTGTCAAGGATGACAGTCTCTTTTCTTTTGTGGCTCAGGCTGACATGGATGAGCGTGGTAATGTCGATTACACGAATCCAGAGCAGCACATGAAGGCGAATCCGAATTATGGAGTAACAATCAGGCCGGATGATATCTTGCAAGAATCTCTGCAGGCTCAAAATGATCCGCAGCAGAGAAAAGATTTTTTATCCAGGTCCTTAAACATTTATACAGCAGCTATGCTTGCATACTTCGACACAGAAGAATTCAAGCGCTCAGATCGTAAATATACATGGACTCTTGATGAGCTGGCTCGTTTGCCTGTCGAATGGTATGGCGGAGCGGACCTGTCGAAGCTCCATGATCTGACAGCTGCTTGTTTATATGGCAAATATCAAAACACAGATATTTATATAACACACGCATTCTTCCCAAGAGCTGCAGCAGTCAAAAAGGCTGAAGAAGATGATATTCCGCTCTTTGGATGGGAAGAGGATGGCTGGCTGACAATGAGCAATCAAGCCACTGTCAATATATCAGAGATCGTGAATTGGTTCGTTGATATGCGAAACAAGGGATTCAAGATCAAGCAAGTTGGCCATGACAGGAAGTTCGCTCGTGAATACTTCCTGGAGATGAAGGCAAAGCGCTTCAATATCATCGACCAGCCACAATATTATTACTTGAAGTCAGAAGGCTTCAGATACATCGAAACGAGCGCCAAAAATGGCACTATATATTATTTGCACTCAGATGCTTATGAATACTGCGTTTCAAATGTCAGAGGCATAGAAAAGACCGATGACATGATCCAATACGAAAAAGTTATGCCAACGCTGAGGATTGACCTGTTCGATGCCTCAGTTTTTGCTACTGTAAGAGCTCTTAATGATCTGGAACACAAGAAAAAAGCACAATCTTGGTGGGGTAACAAATGAGCAAGAAAAGAAGGAACAGAAAAAATCAGATACAGAAGAGAGATTCAACAAGCTCAAAGACTTTCTTTCTTACTTCAGACGAAGCATGGAAGATCCTTTGCTCTTCAGGATATCAGACTCTCGACAGGAATCCGGAAATTATAGCCGGATGCTTGAGAATCGCTGAGCTTATATCCAGCATGACAATCTATCTCATGAATAACACAGACAACGGAGATGAGAGGATCGTCAATGAGCTGAGCAGAAAAGTTGACATTGAGCCGACTTCAACGATGACCAGGAAGAATTGGATGAATGCGATCATCATGAATCTTCTGCTGTACGGAGACGGAAACTCAGTTGTAATTCCTCACACAAGAAAAGGATTCCTCAGAGATTTAGAGCCGATTGCTGCAGAGAGAGTCAGCTTTTTGAATGAAGGCTATTCTGATTATCAGATTCTTATCGATGGCAAGAGTTATTCACATGATTCGCTCCTGCATTTCGTACAAAATCCGGACAGGACCTACCTGTGGAAGGGACAAGGCTACAGATTAGCACTTAAAGACGTTGCTGACATTTTAAAGCAGGCCAAGGAAACAGAAAAATCTTTCATGCAGTCAAAGTTCATGCCATCGCTGATCATTAAAGTCGATGCGCTGACAGAGGAATTCTCATCTCCTGAAGGCAGAGAGAAGCTCCTCAACGATTACGTGGCCAACCGAAAAAAAGGAGAGCCCTGGCTTATTCCTGCAGATCAGTTCTCTGTTGAGCAGGTCAAGCCTTTAACGCTTGCCGATCTTGCCATAAACGACACAATCCAGCTTGATAAAAGAACAGTCGCAGCAATCCTTGGAGTTCCGCCTTTTGTTTTGGGAGTTGGCGAATACAAAAAAGACGCTTGGAACAGCTTTATTTCAAACACAATAAGACCAATTGCCAAGGGAATCGAGCAGGAGCTTACAAGAAAGCTTCTCCTGAATCCGAAGTGGTATTTCAAATTCAATATATCATCGCTTTTGGATTACGATCTGCAGACTATTGCAGACGTATATGGAAAGCTTTCAGACAGAGGCTTTGCAACCGGAAATGAAGTCAGAGACAGACTTGGCATGAGCCCAAAAGAAGGACTCGATGAGCTTAGAGTCTTAGAGAATTATATCCCTTATGAGATGGCTGGGCTTCAGAAGAAGCTCATCCAGGAAGGAGAGTGAGATGGAAAACACAAATAGATCACAGAGACAGCTCCGCAGCATCTCAAGCAAATTTGAGACAAGAGAAGAGAACGGAGAGCTCAAGATTGAAGGCTATTTTGCAGTCTTTAATTCGGTTTATCAGATTTTTGATGACTTATCTGAGTCAGTTGCTCCAGGTGCCTTTGATGACACTCTGGGCGAAGATATCAGAGCTTTGATAGATCATAACACTAGGCTCGTGCTTGGAAGGAACACAGCGCACACGCTTGAGCTGCGTGTTGACTCGCATGGCTTGTTCGGAAGCATCACGATCAATCCGAAAGATCAGGATGCCATGAATCTCTATGCTCGGGTACAACGTGGCGATGTGGATCAGTGCTCCTTTGGGTTCGACATTCTGTCCGAGGATTACGATGTCCGGGAAGATGGATCTGTGCATTGGACCATCAAAAAAGTCAAATTATACGAAGTATCTGTATGCACATTCCCTGCATACGAAGAGACAAATGTTCAGGCAAGAAGTGCTGAAAGAGATGAGATCAAACGAAAAGCTCTCGAAGCATGGAAGCTTAGAACACTTGCAAAGCTGAAAGGAGAAAAGTGATGGCACTTAAAGCTCTAATGCTCAGAAAAAAGATTGATGACAAGAAGAAGGAGCTGGAAGCTCTGAGAGCATCCAACAACTTCGAGCAGCGTGAAGCTGAGCTTGCTAAAGCAATCGAAGAGGCTGAGACAGATGAAGAAAAGGCAGCTGTTGAAGCAGAAGTTGCCAAATTTGAAGAAGAAAAGGCTGACTATACAGCCAAGGAAGGCGCTCTTGACGAAGAAGTAAGAAATCTTGAGAAAGAGCTGTCAGACGAAGAGGCAAAACAGGAGACTCCTGCACCTGCAGAGCCAGCTCCTGAACCAGAAAAAGAAGAAAGAAAGGTGGTTAGGACCATGGAGACACGCAAATTCTTTGGCATGAACATCCAGGAAAGAAATGCATTCTTTGCTCGTGAAGAAGTTAAAGACTTCTTGCAGAGAGTAAGAGACATGAAGGGACAGACAAGAGCTGTCAACGGAGCTGATCTTCTCATTCCTGAAGTTGTTGTTGGGCTTATCAGAGAGAATATCCTCAGATATTCAAAGCTCTTAAGACACGTTAATTTAAAGCCTGTTAAGGGCGATGCAAGACAGCTGGTTGCAGGAACTGTTCCTGAAGCTGTATGGACAGAGGCTTGCGCTACTCTCAACGAGCTTTCACTCAATTTCTATGATGAGGAAGTTGATGGCTACAAGGTTGGCGGATATATTGCAGTCTGCAACGCAACTCTTGAAGATTCTGACATTGCTCTTACAGAAGAGATCATCTCAGCTCTTGGCCAGGCTATTGGAATAGCTCTCGACAAGGCTATCCTTTACGGAACAGACGTGAAGATGCCTCTCGGAATCATGACAAGACTTGTTCAGACAAGCAAGCCTGCAAGCTATCCTGCAACAAGACGTGCATGGGCAGACCTTCACACAAGCAACGTGATCTCTATTTCAAACTCTGTGACAGGAACAGCTCTCTTCAAGCAGCTCGTTCTTGCTTCAGGCGCTGCAAAGGGTAAATATTCAAGAGGCGAGAAGGTATGGGTTATGAACGAGACAACTTATACGAAGGTTGTTGCTGAATCCGTATCTGTAAACGCTGCAGGCGCTATCGTTGCAGGTGTAAATGGTCAGATGCCTGTCATTGGCGGAGTGATCGAAGTTCTCGACTTCATTCCTGACAATGTAATTATTGGCGGTTACTTCGATCTGTATTTGCTCGCAGAGAGAGCTGGCACAAGAATCTCTCAGTCAGAGCACGTTCAGTTCATCGAGGATAACACTGTATTCAAGGGCACAGCTCGTTATGACGGAACACCTGTCATTGACGAAGCATTCGTTGCTATCGGAATCGGTGGAACAACTCCAACAGCTGAGATGGACTTTGCAGGCGATGAGGATGTTTCAGCCTGATCGGAACTAATTAAGGAGAATGACGATGGATAACGCAAATATCCTTTTGATGCTTAAGGCCAACTTAGAGATGGCAACAACTTCACATGACGTATATCTTGCGCAGCTCTTAGAAGTAGCTTTCAAAGCTATCCAGGAAGAAGGCATCAAGATTGAGAAGATAGCTTCTGAAGTTGCAGATTATGAGATAGAAGATATACAGGATGTCAATCTGATGGTCATGTACGCTGCATATCTATACCGGAAGAGAGCTGACGAAGGATCTCCTCAGATGCCGAGGATGCTGCGCTATGCTTTAAACAATCGTTTATTTTCTCAGAAAATGAAGGAGAGCACTGATGCTTCTTGATGATGGTATTCTTGAACTTTATACTCTGCAGAACGTTGCAGAAAATGGGCGGATGCCTGTCTATAAGCTGGTGCTTAGTGATAAAGCTTACTATGGCGAGCGTACAGTCGGATTTAACAGGCTGTACGCTGCCAAAGGAGTGAATCAGCAGATTGATAAGCTAATCAGAATATGGAGAAATGACACTGTAGAAGTTAACTTCTATGTGATTTTAGAAGATAAAAAGCAATACAGAGTCGATGCTGTCCAGCATCTCTATGATGACGATGGCTTAAAGGTCACTGATCTAACACTTAGCAGATTGGAGAAATTCTATGATGTCGCTGAAAACGAGGATGGAGACACTAGCGGATGAGTTCTCAAAGCTATCTGATCAGGTCTTTCATTATTGGAGGCCAAGGCCGGACGGAGTTAATCAGTACATCATATGGGCTGAAGATCAGGAAGCGAATTCCTTAGAGGCGGACAATCATAAGCAGGAGCAAGGCATTCATGGAACGATTGACCTTTTCACTGTTTATGAATTTGATTCTTTAGCGGACAGCATACAAGAGAGCCTTAACGCTATCGAAAATCTGTCCTGGAGACTCAATTCTGTCCAATACGAAGAGGAAACAGGGCTCATCCATCATGAATGGGAGTGGTTTATAAGATAATATGGCCAAATTGACTGTAGGTAACGGACTAACTGAATACATTGCAGAGCTCCAAAAAGTTGCTGACGTTGATGCATATCTGGGTAAAGCTGTCTATGAAGGCGCTTCTGTGGTAAATAAAGCAGTAGAATCAGCCCTTCAAGCACTTCCTGTTGATGATTCTTATGGGAATAAGAGTCAGAAAAGGAATGGACTAAGAACCATCGAAAAAGAAGGCCTCATCAAGAGCTATGGAATTGCAAAGATGCAGAAAGATAACGGATATTGGAACGTCAAGCTTGGCTTTGACGGTTACAATAAGCTCGGAAAAGCAAATGCAATGATAGCCAGGAGTGTAATCTCTGGAACATCCTTCATGCAGAAGAATGATTTTATGAGCAAGGCAGTCAGAGGATCCAAAGCTGCAGCAGAGGAAGCCATGAAAGCAAAAATAGATCAAGAAATATCAAATATTATTCAATAAAGCATCCGCAAGGGTGCTTTTTTCATGCAATGAAAGGAGAAAATCATGAAGATAAAAATGAATCTTCAGTTTTTCGCTGCAGGACGTGTTTGCACAGGCTTTTCAAAGCCTTGGGTGGCAAAATACAACGCTGTTGGCACAACTGTCACTTATTCAAGTGCACAGGCACTTGCAAGAGGTGTCAATGTCAACTTACAGCCTGAAAGCTCAGAAGATAATAACTTCTATGCTGATAACCAGGTTGCAGAGTCCGGTGCAGGCGAATTCATAGGCGGAACAGTTGAGCTTGAAGTGGATGGACTCTTCAGAGCAACTGAAAACTTCATCTTTGGCAATTCAGAATCAGATGATGAGACTTGGGTTGCAGATGGAGATTCAAACAATGCTCCATATTTGGGCCTTGGCTTTGTAGTTCGCTGGATGAGTGACGGAGTTACAACTTATCAGCCTGTAGTCCTTGCTAAGACAAAATTCTCTATTCCTGAAGAGGAGAGAGCTACACAGGAAGATGAGATCGACTGGCAGACTACAACTCTGACAGCAACTCTCATGCGAGATGATACAGCCAAAAGAGCATGGAGATACAGAGGAAAGAGCTACACAACAGAGTCAGAAGCAGAAGAAGCTCTTAAGAGTTTCTTGGGCGCAGTAATATCAGCATGATTTTTCGTGAGGGCGAAAAGGAAAGGCGGATCAAATGATAATTCATGGGAAAGAAAGAGGCTTCAAGCTGACTGTTGGAGCTTCCAGCAAAATATCAAAACTCTGTCCTGGTGGGGACATAAAAAACATTGGAAAACTGTTCAAGGATATTGATACAGCCACCATGATCGACTACATAGCTGAGATCTGTTCAGTACTTAGTGAAGGCTATGAGAATTCAAAAAAATATGAAGAGCCTGGATATGTTCCTGACATCCTCTCTGCAGATGAAGTCATGACATTAGGAATTGATGAGATCAGTGAGCTTCAGGACGAGATGATGACCACTATCGAGAAAGATATGGGAACAACTATCAAGACTGAGCCTGTTAAATCAGGAAAAAAAACAGGAAAAAAGTAAAAATCGAACTAAATGAGACCTGGATAATATTCTATGGCCATCTTTTGAATATGACTTCACTTGAAGTCATCAATACACGATACGGAGAAATGCTGGACATGATCAATTGCTTTGCAATATACAAAGGCGGTGCTCGTCCAGCGAAAAAGAAACTGACATTTGAGGAAGCGATTGAATTGGAATAAGTTGAGGTAATGATATGGCTGTAAACATAGGACCCAAGATCGGCATAGACGGCGAGGCCGAGTATAGAAAGCAAATATCGGCTATTACCAAAGAGACGAAGCTTCTCAATTCTAAAATGAAAGCTCTCAGCTCAGGCTTTGATTCTAATGGTAAGAGCTTAAAACAGAATGCAGAACAGCAGAAAATACTGTCTGAACAAGTTAAAAATCAAGAATCAAGAGTTGAAGCAGCCAAAAACATGGTTGCAAAGGCAACAGCTGCTTATGAAAATAATAAGAAGCAGCTTGAGCTTGCAAAGGCAGCTTATGGAGAGAATTCAACAGAAGTGCAGAACTTCGAAAAGGCTGTTGAATCAAATTCTCAGAAGATACAGAAATATCAGACTGATCTTAACAATGCTACAGCTGATTTGAATAAGCTTAAGAGCCAGCTTGATCAGTTGCCATCATCTCTTGACCTGGTTGCTCAGAAGTTTGAAGCAATGGGCAAGAAAATGGAGTCTATCGGCTCGGCCATGACAAGTATTGGAACGAAACTGACATCAACTGTCACTACTGGAATAGTTGGAGCATTTACAGCAGCTGTTAAGACAACAGGGGACTTTGATGAAGCTATGAGTAAGGTTCAAGCCGTTTCAGGGGCGACTGCAAGCGACTTGGAATTATTGCGAGATAAAGCTAAAGAGATGGGAGAATCCACTAAATTCTCAGCATCAGAATCTGCAGAAGCTCTTAATTATATGGCAATGGCAGGCTGGAAAACTGATGATATGCTCAACGGTCTTGAAGGTATTATGAACCTTGCAGCAGCATCAGGAGAAGAGCTTGGAACTACCTCGGATATTGTAACGGACGCTCTTACTGCTTTTGGAATGAGCGCTGATGAGTCGGCACATTTTGCGGATATTCTAGCGGCAGCAGCTAGTAATTCAAATACAAATGTATCGATGATGGGAGAATCATTTAAATATGCTGCACCTGTAGCAGGAGCGTTAGGCTATACTGCTGAGGATGTTGCGGTTGCTCTTGGCCTCATGGCAAATTCTGGAATTAAAGCAGACCAGGCTGGAACTTCGCTAAGAAATATGTTTAACAGAATGGCTAAGCCTACCAAAGAGTCAGCAGCAGCCATGGATAGACTGGGCATTGAGTTATACGATGGCGAAGGAGAAATGTTTACTTTCAGAGAAATCATGGATCAGCTCAGAGCATCCATGTCTGAGATTAATATGCCATTAGAAGATTATAATGCAGCTTTAGATGTGTTAGATCAACAACTCGCAGATGGAACACTTACTCAAAAGAAGTATGATGCAGCCTTGGAAGAGCTTAATTTACAAGCTTTTGGTGCAGAAGGCGCAGAAAAGGCAAGAGCGGCTGCAATGCTAGGTGGAACTAGAGCAATGTCAGGACTTCTTGCAATATCAAATGCCACTGAGGAAGATTATGAAAAGCTTACCTCAGCCATTGATAATTCATCACAATCTTTTGCAAAGCTTGCTGATGGTTCAGTTGTTCCACTAAGTCAGGCGCTTGCTGATGGCTCTGAAATTATAGAAACTTATAATGGATCTGCTGAAGCAATGGCAAATACGATGTTAGATAATCTCCCGGGACAATTGACTATTCTTAAGTCACAAATTGAGGGAATAGCTATCTCATTTGGAGAAATATTGATGCCTAAAGTCAGAGAAGTTGTCTCTAAAGTGCAAGAGCTTGCGGACAAGATTAAGCAGCTATCGCCTGAACAAAAGGAACAAATATTGAAAATTGCGGCCATAGCTGCTGCAATTGGTCCACTTCTCCTTGCAGGCGGAAAACTTATTTCTGGTATAGGTAAGATAATGACATTTGCTCCGCAAATAGCATCAGCTTTACAGGGAGTAAGCACTTTGTTTGGCGGATTCTCGACTTCGCTCATTGGAGCACTTGCCCCGATTACAGCTATTGTTGCAGTCATCGGAGTCTTAGTTGCAGCATTCATGAATTTATGGAATAACAATGAGACCTTCCGGACAAATATGATTGCAACCTGGGAAAGCATCAAGGCATCTTTTGCAGGATTTATCGAACAGATACAAGAGAGGCTTCCGGCAATTCAGGAAGCCTTCACAAACTTTATTGAATTCGTGAGACCACTCTGGGAAGCGTTCTGCCAGGTCCTTGCACCGATGTTTGAAGGCGCTTTTTCGATGGTCGCAACTGTCCTGCAGACTGTCTTTAATTTGATCATATCTGTGATCGATATGCTGCTTGGAATATTCACGATGGATAAAGAGCTGTTCATGACAGGTCTCACTGAGTTTTTGACAGCAATCGTGACATTCCTTACAACGATGCTTAACTTGATCTGGACTACAATTTTAAATGTAATAAATGTGATTTTAAGCTTCTTTGGAACAAGCCTTCAGACGCTTAAAACGAATATCACAACAGCATTTACGAATATCGTCACAACAGTTCAAGAAAAAATTACAGAGTTTAGAGACTTGATTTTTGAAAAGGTCGGAGAAGTAGTCGATTATATTGCAGAGCTTCCTGGCAAGTTCCTGCAATGGGGAACTGATATGATCAACAACTTAGTTGCTGGAATCATGTCCGGAATCGATGCTGTTGGCACAGCTGTTCAGTCTGTAGCTGATAAGATTTCAAGCTTCCTGCATTTCTCAGAGCCCGATGTCGGTCCTTTGGCCAACTTTAATAGTTGGATGCCTGACATGATGAAGCAGATGGCTGATCAGATCGAAGCTGGAAGATTGCAGGTCCAGCTTGCAGCTTCTCACGTTGCTGCTGATATTGCAGCGCCGATGGAATCTGCACAGAACTTTACATTAAACAACTCATTCACATTCAACGGTGGATATACAGAAGCTGAAGGACGTGAAATAGTAAGACGAATCAACAGAGAGCTTGGAGCTCTTTACATTTAAAAAGGAGCAGGGAATGAGGCAATTCTATCTTCTTAACGGAAATGGAGAAAAATTTGATCTAATGGCACCAACCAGCTTCTTCCATGCGCCTGATGGACTGGGATCTGCTAAGACTCAGAGCTTTTTGAGGATCGGAGACTTTTATAAGCGCACAGAAAATCATGAAACTCAGAAAACTCCAAACGGTGAAATGATCTTTAGGAATTATGAGGATTACCACACGTTTGCTATGTTTATACAGATTGAGCCTCTTATTCTAGTCTATAAGCCAATAGATACAGAATACAGGCTCAATTGTACTGTTTCAAAGTTTGAAAAATCGGAGATTGACCACAAAAATAACAGGCTGATCTGTCCGATCACGTTCACAGGGACATCAAAATGGTACAATCTGCGCAGCGCAATCACAGCGCATCCGTTTGGTAAGGACGCTAAGCGATATCCTTACACTTACGATTATCAATATTACAATTCGCTGGCAGGAATTTTGGAAGGAACGAACAATTCTCCGAACGAGATTCCTTGCATCCTGTATATTGAAGGCTATTGCGTCAATCCTTCGTGGGTTGTATCGACCAATAATAAGCAGATATCGAGCGGATCAGTCAGCGTTGAGCTCATAGATGGAGAGCAGCTTGTGGTCAATTCAAGAGATGATAACCTCGAAATTGCAAAATATACTCTGCAGAATGAATATATCAGCAATTTATATCAGGATGCAGCGATTGATAAAGAGAATTTCATCTATTTACCTTCCGGAAACTTCAAAATTACAGTCAGAGATGAGTCACTAAGTAGCATTACAGCTCACTTAGAGCTATTAGAGGAATATGATACGGTATAGAGCAGAAATATACGATAAGGACTTCAATTTCATATCATACGGAGCTGTGGCAGAAAAAGACATCAAGATTGACTATCTTGCAGAAACGACAAGCACTTTCACAATTCCTGACATCATAGAGGCATCTGTCAACAACTATGTATGTCTAAGGCAGAACGGAAAAATCTATGTGCATGGAATCGTGTCATCCGTTGAATATGACGAGCATCTGACTAAGGTATCATTTGTGCATTTCATGAGCACATTAAATGTTGATCTGATGATCAATCCTGATGATTTTGATACAACTCCTGCTGAAGAGTGGCTGTGTAATAAGCTTCTTAGCTTATACAATGGATCAGATCCCTATCAGAACATTCATGGATTTAGCTGCAGCTATACAAGCGAGACGATGATTTCCTATCAGAGGCAGTCAGAGCCAACAGAAGAGAATCCTATCCAGTTAGAGACGCTGAATCTCTTCACGTTTGCGCAAGATCTCCTGCAGAAGTACGGAATCATCTTGACCTGGACTGTCGATTTTGTAAATCAGACTGTCAATTGCGTGATTTCAACTATTGATATGTCAAGCGTTTGGAATCTAAAGCTTGGAATTGCTGATGCTCCTGAATATTCGATTGATATACACACGATTGAGGGGACTTATAACAAGATCAAATACTACAACGAAGCGGATGAGAGCAATACAGTGACGTATTATCTGCACAGTACTGGCACGATTGATTCAGATGATTCTACAGACAGGCTTGTTCCTGTGAATTACACTGAAAAAACAGCCCAGGCGGATGATACGGAAGGCGCTGAAAAGACATTCGAAGAAGTTGCTCTTGAAGATGCACAATCTTCGATGCTTAACAGTGACTTCAATCATGAGATCATCGTCACATTTAATGCTGATTCTAAGCTCTTATCCGTTGGCGGAATCGGTCAGATTTACAATTTGATCACACCGGACGGAGTCAGCTATAAATCGATTCTGACAGGCTATGAAGAGGTCAATGTCAGATATTTAAAGCTTGTATTCGGATATATCAGAACTGATCTTACAACCATTCTTAAGATGCAAAGGAGAAGATAAGATGCTGCTTTATATGATCAAATCAACTGGAAATAACTATTTAAAAAATTATCAAGTAAATGGAAACGATACTTTCACAGCCACATGGACCAGCACAGCGTCAAATGCAAAAGTTTTCTTTTCCTGGAAAGAAGCTTCAGATGCAGCGGCTGCTGTCGGTGGAACAATTTTGACTTTCAAACTTCAATAAATAGGGGGCTATCATGGCAACAAAAGTAATAAGAGCCACAGGCTCAAACGTATCTCCGTCAGAGGATGCTAATCTATTTAGACAGATGCTTCCTATTGATGGATTATTCTCAGATATTACGATTACATCACTTGGAGCGAATCTCGTATCAATTCCGGCCATGTATGGCATCCTGGAAGGCAGGGACTTCACCACAGATGCGATGACAATGAACGTTACGCTGCCAAATTCAAGCGGAACAGGCTATATCATTGTAAAATTCGATACTACAACGGACGATGTGATTGAAATCAAGTCAGAGCTTGCTCCGTACACTCCAACCTATGAAGATATCAACTCGACAGGAACAGTATGCGAGATGATCATTGCATCATACACAGCAAGTTCAACACAGGTCACAGATATCCAGATGGTTTACACCAGGACATCGATGGGCGGACATATGGAAGGCACGCTCACAGCCGGAGATACATCGATATCTTTTACTAATCCAGTGTTCTCGGATTCTACTTACTTCGACATATACTCTGATGATCCTGAAGTGCAGCATGAGAGTTGGAGCTTTTCCGGCACTACATTTACGATACAATATAGTGCTCAGACAGCTAATCATCAGATCAGCATTGTCTACAAAAATTTCTAAACGTCAAAAAGTGTCCCATTTAGACGTTGATTTTTGACCATGGGACTAGAAAGGAAGGGATTTTTTATGCCTTTTGTAAGAGAACAATCTGGGGGAACAAATATTAGCAGATTCAACTTTCAGTCTCTCTCAAACTCAACAGGACAGACTACTAATGGAAATTCCATTGTTGTAGAAGGGAATGCAACTTTTAACTATTTGATAACAGAATCAGTTAATACAGGTGATGGTGTTCATGGAAGAATATTAGTTAATGGCATTGCTGTGGTGGATAAAACATCAGGCACACACACGGGGTCGTTCACCGTATCTGGCACGTCAACGATAAGTAATCAATTATATACAAGCTATGGATATGGTAGCATGAGTGGGTATATTACATTGGCACAATAACCGTTAATCAATAATAAGTTTTATTTCTAGGAACAAATATTAGCAGATTCAACTTTCAGTCTCTCTCAAACTCAACAGGACAGACTACTAATGGAAATTCCATTGTTGTAGAAGGGAATGCAACTTTTAACTATTTGATAACAGA
>Ga0233366_1000435_pt1 | contig 14350 bp, 9 predicted proteins | sample ElkDunMinimDraft_23_FD_191536 | JGI IMG/M metagenome (GOLD analysis project Ga0233366, IMG submission 191536) | Fecal eukaryotic communites from dung pellets of Tule Elk in California, USA - Elk Dung C4 | ecosystem: Host-associated > Mammals > Digestive system > Large intestine > Fecal | place...
AACATTTAGACACTACCTTCAACCCTGCAACAAGTTCTAAAGTGATTATGTTGTATATGGAAAACATCCGCAATCCGCGCAAATTGCTACAACACGCTACTTCACTAATTGGTAAGGGTTGCAAAATTGCTGCTATTAAATCGGGAGGTTCTGCAGCAGGAAGTCGTGCAGCATCTTCACACACTGGCGCATTAGCAACTTCAGATGTTGCTGTTGACGCACTTTTCCGCAAAGCAGGAATTGTTCGTTGCCACAACCGCGAAGAGTTAACAACCGTTTGCTCAATCTTTATGCATCCTGAAGTGAAAGGTAAAAACATTGCCGTTATTACACACGCAGGCGGTCCTGCCGTTATGCTTACCGATGTGCTTTCTAATAATGGCTTGGAAGTTCCTCATATTGAAGGTCCTAAGGCCGACGAACTTTTAGGCAAGCTATTCGCAGGCTCCTCTGTTGGCAATCCTATCGACTTTTTAGCAACTGGAACTGCAGAACAGTTAGGCACAATCATCGACTATTGCGAAAACGAATTCGATAACATTGATGCAATGGCTGTTATTTTCGGTTCACCAGGACTTTTTGCGAACTGGGAGGTTTACGACGTGTTAGATAAGAAGATGAAAACCTGCAAGAAACCAATCTTCCCAATTTTACCATCTATTATTAATGTAAAAGAGGAGATTGCTGATTTTATTGAAAACAAGAAGAGAATTAATTTCCCAGAAGAGTGTGTGTTCGGAAACGCATTAGCAAAAGTTGTAAACACACCTAAACCACAACCTCTTGCGCCTGAAATGCCACAAGTTGATGTTGCTACCATTCGCCGCGTTGTTGACAACTGCGAAGCTGGTTACTTGGGATTAGAAGATATTCGTACATTGTTAGATGCTGCAGGAATTTCTCGCAAAATGGAAGTTGAAGTTGACAATGTGGACGCAGCTGTTGATTTCGCGAGAAAAGTTGGATATCCTCTTGTTATGAAAGTAGTTGGTCCTCTTCACAAGTCTGATGTTGGCGGCGTTGTCTTGAATGTAAAAGATGAAGAAACCGTTATTCGCGAATTCAATCGTCTTATCAAAATTCCAGAAACATATGCAGTTGAGATCTATCCAATGTTATTTGGAACAGAAGTATTTATTGGTGCTTCTAAAGAGGAAAAATTCGGGCATCAAGTACTATTTGGGTTAGGCGGAATTTTCGTTGAAGTGATGAAAGATGTTAAAGCAGCATTAGCTCCAGTTAGCCAATCCGAAGCACTTTCATTGTTGAAACAACTTCGCGGTTATAAGATTTTGAAAGGTGTTCGCGGCCAAGAACCTGTTAATGAAGAGTTATTCGCAGAAACAGTTGCCCGTATGTCTGCATTGGTAACTGCAGCACCTGAAATTGCTGAGATGGACCTAAACCCACTTTTAGGCACCTCCAAAAGCATTACTGCTGTTGATGCTCGCATCAGAATTGAAAAATAGTCTCAAATCCACTTATATTTTACTGAGGGATGCTACTACTGCATCCCTTTTCTTTTCTCAAAAACTCAATATTATCTGTCCTTTTATCTCTGTTTTATGATTTGCTTTAATCTCTTCTAACCCACTTCCAACAGAATTCCTATCTCGGAAAAGCAACCGTGAGATTTTAATTTGGAAACTTATAAAACGCCACTTATATTGACAAATAGCGTAGAATTTCATCCCTTTCCCATAATAACTCGCAATAGTAAATGTTTGCGTTAAATCATTCTCATACGCATACAAACGTTCATTATAACTATCCGTATCAAATAGCGCAACACGAGCAATGAATGAGAAATTGGGCTTAGGAAACTTTACACAAAAATCTTGATACAGAAGCATTCCTGACATTTTCTTTCCATTTTGATGCTTAACGAAAATAAAATTCACTCCTGTTTTTAGAGAGAAATAACCTAATCCGAAAACCTTCAACGTAACTCCCAACTTATGAGATGGCAAATCAACAATATTATTATAGTATTGATTGCTAAAATTTTGATATAGATGATAATATTTATATTGAAATATTCCTGATAGTGTGCGTGCAGGCGACCACTCCGCCTTGAGAGAGAAATCAGCATATCGGGAAGGCTTATCTAAACGATACTTCAACCAGAAAATTTGATAAAAATCAGACGATAGATTAAGTGATAATTTGGGCAATAAAAAAAGTTTCGCATTTAGAAGTAAGCCCATTTCATTATTCATTTGCGTATTGCGAGAATAAGCACCCCCATAAGTTGCATAATAATGCTTTCCATAGTAGCGAAAAAGGAGTGACAAATGTAAACGCGGATGCAATTTTACTATGGCTCCTTGCAAAATTGCAGGTGCTCCCTGAAACGTAGTTGCAACCTCTCCAAATAAAACGCTATTTTTCACAACAAGTTGATAATCAATGCTTATATTACCACCTTTATCTCCTGTAAAGCAATAAAGTTGGTAAAGATTTCCTGAATTATAATTGGGATACAAATAGTTATCGGACAAGGCGGATACGCCTATTTTAAAGCGGGGAAATCGAATCATAAAATTTCCACCATAAACCCAGCATGGCACCGTTTTTCGCTTACTTATTTCTGTATCCGTACGATGATAGCCACCTACAGAAAGTGCACTCTCCAAAAATGGCGTCTCCGCTATCGTATCGTTAAGTTGCGCATCGTAGAAACGGAATGAGCAAAACATCGTGGCCAAATAACGATAATTACCTAATTCTACTGCAATGCCTCTAAAAAATTGAGATTCATTCATTGCTGTAATCGGGCGCAATGTAGTCACCATTTGGCGTGCCCCTTCTACCGTTCCACTCCCCATGCGCAAACCATTTCCTAACAGCAACCCTTGCCCTATGGAAACTCTATAATCTCCTAAAATCAAAGATTTTAACCAAGAAATATTCTTAATCTGAACATGTCCCGAATAGAAGTCAAATCCATATTTCTGAACGCTTCTCCCCCACTGCTCCCCAGCATCTTTTTCACCTGCAATACCTAACGAAAAATTATCGCCTGAAGTAAACGTATATTTAAACATCAATCTTTGCGGTGTTCCCAAATAGTGCGAATTACGAGTGGTATCATATCCTAATTTAGGTTCTAAAATTTGTCCATATCGCAACAAGAGTTTCTGTTTGGATCTTGGAAAAAATTTGGAGAAATAGCGTTTCTTGGTTATAACGGGCTTTACATATATGTAAGGCAAAAGTTTCATAACCATTTCCCTATCAAATCCCTCCACCGCAGCCAACTCATACAACGACAACAATTCTCCCGATTCATAAATATATTTTTTCAGATGATAATATTGATAATCTGTCAGTTTCAAAAAGAGAAATGCTTGAGGTTCCGTCAAATCATTGATATTATATTTTTCCTCTTCTATCTGAAAATCTAATAATTCTTCAACATCTTCCTCATCTTCAATGTCTATAGTTTGCCATTCAATAGCATCAATGACCTCATCAATTATCGCAGAGTTTTGTACCAACGTATCTATCTGACAACAAACACGGAAACTCAATAGGAGAAACAAACAAATTACAGTTATCTTCTTCATACAGCTTATTTTTGGCTCCAACTAAAAGTGATGACAGCAGATTGAGAGAATCCTACTTGATAATCATATTGTGAACGTAACGAGAAGAGTAATGAACGCCATTGACACGATATATCGGCTGAAAGCGAGCGTAAAGACACAGTACCCTTGAGCGCTAAACAACGCAAAACGTAATAAGCAGAAAGATTAACATCCCAATTCCCTGGAAGATCTTTAGAAAGTTGTGCGGATAGAAATAAATCTCGATGAATTTTGTAATACAACATCGATTGCAAAGTGATGGGAATAGGATTCTCACTTACAATTCCATAATGTAAATGCGCGGGATTATATGCTTGCAAAACCACACCTATTTGATCGTTTACTTCAGCACATAAAGAGAGATCAAAAGTAATAGAATGAACTGGATTATAGCTCTTTGCATGAAACATTGAATAATAAAAATGGGATACGATTGCAAAACGTGGAGAGATTTTTAAACCATATCCCACCCGACCTAACAATTCACCAAAACGAGAAAATCCCGTATGTTGAACCGAAGCAAAAAATCGATGTCGCCGATATGCAAAAGAGCAAGAAAATCGCTCAGAAGTCATCTCCTTGAGAAAATAGCGATTTTCCACTGATAAAGAAAGCAGATTATTGTCTGAGTTTATCAATAAAATTGGAAGATTTTCTGATTCTGAGAACCTAAAATAGGTATCACAAGAGAGAGAATTATTTTGTGCATACAACACAGAAGTTATTAATTCTAAACAAAATAGAGAAATTAGTAGTCGTAGTAAAAAAAGTTTTTTCATCGTAGTAAAATTCAATCTGCAAATATATAAATTATTTTATCATAATTACATTATTTTGTTTTAATTTTTAAGATAATGAAATAATAGCTGGGAGGAACAAACTTTTCCTATTTAGAAACGTTAGAATAATGTAATCAAAAAATCAAAACTATGAAAACATTAAACATTTTTGCGTTATTAGGTGGCATAGCCATTGGCGCAGCAGCAGCATTGTTATTCGCTCCAGACAGCGGAAAGAACACCCGAAACAAAATTTATAACAAACTAAAAGAGAAAGGGATAGAGCTATCTCCAGAACAATTAGAGTTGCTAATTGAAAAAATAAAAGGAGGTTGTTACAGCAACAAGTCCGTTGAAAAGAGTTAACAATGAAACAACTGGAATCAGGAGGTTAAGATGAGTACTACGTACAGCAACTTAGGCAACGAGACGAAAGAGTATCTAAATCTGCAAATTCAATTATTAAAACTGAATCTTGTAGAGAAAATTTCTCAAACGATTTCGCTAATCATAACGATTATGGCAGGAATACTACTAACGCTAGGGGCTTTCTTATACCTATCGATTATCTTTGTCATTCAGATAGCAAATCATACAGGTAGTTTTAGTGTGGGGCTACTCATCATTGCTACCATCTTTCTCATCATCTTCCTCCTCCTGATTCTCTTTAAGAAACGTCTGATTGTCAATCCGATAATCAAAACTATAAGCGCAATTATATTTAACAAAGCAGAGGAGAGAAAGGAGGTTACTGATGAGGAATAACTTCAATGCACGATATGCAAATATAGGAAGTTTAGAGGAACTTATCTTTGAAAAGAAACAATTGGAACAAAAACTCAAAGTAGGGAAAGAACGGATTTATATGGGTATTTCTGAGGTTTATAAAGATTGGAGTTTCATTCCCCAAACGGCACGATTTATATCTCGTATTAGGGATTACGTTCCCAAACTACTTCAAATCACCACGTTGATTTTCAACCTTTTCCTTCATCACAAAAGAAAATAAAAGCGAACTTATAATAAGTTCGCTTTTATTTTATATTATATGTTAGAGCTTTACAATCTTCCTTGCAAAGCAAGCATCTCAAATTTCGCCTTTAGCAGTTGCATATTATGCATCTCTTTATTTATAAGGGACTGAAGTTCATCATTTTGCTGCTTGATATAATCATACGCCGTAATTGTGCCATTCATCAACTGAATTTTGTATGTTGCCGTAATCTCGGCATATTTTTGCGTAATTTTCTCGTCCAAACTCAAAAGATTTTCTAACTTCATAATCTCGTTCGATTTTTCCTTAATTTTCATTGCATTCAAGGTCCTGAAGTCAAACTCTTGACTTTGAAGAATTTGCCGCTGCAACATAACAATATCACCAATTCCAACGGTTTTTGCCCAAGAGATTAATGGAACTTTAAAATTTACACCTACCTGATAAAACCATTTAAATTGATTTTGGAAAATATTGTAAGAAGGACGACCATACCCACCTGTTGCATAAATAGATATACTTGGCAAACTATTAAAAACATACATTTTACGCTGAAAGTCAAGTCCTTTCTTACTAGTTTCAAAAATATTAAACTCTAATCGTAAAGATTCAGAATTATGGTCAATTATAGGATCGGAAGGTACCTCAAAAATAACATTTGACAAATCTCTTCCAGTGATAATAGAAAGTGATGCAACCAAAGTTTTCTTTGTCGAAATCAACTCACTACTTTGTTGTTCTATTTTAAGGGCTTGCAATTCTAACTCAGAAACAGTATTTCCATGCACAACACCCTCCTTATAAAGTGTTTTTAGTTGCTCTAGCTGCTCAGAAATTGTCTTTTCAACATTTTGAAGAAGAACCAATTGCTTGTCTAAAATCAATAAGTTCATATAAATGGCAAGCACTTGCTCTTTCAAATCATTGATTGTTAAGTCCAATTTATTGATCTCGGTCATATTCATCATCTTCTCATACTTTCGTGCATAAACCGACTTCAAGCCATCGAACACCACCTGTTCAAAATCGAGTGTAACGCCGTAGTGATCACGGGATAATTTATCTAAATTGTAATCCTCATAAAAAGAATCGGGTAGTTGAGGTACGTCAGATTGATATGAAATTCTACCATTAATTTCCAATTTTGGATAAAGATGTGAAGACACATCGTTCAATTTTACCTTCAACAGTTCTGCATTTAACTCTTTTTGCACATTTGCAGAAGATTGAGCTACCGCCCATTCTTGACACTGAAGCATTGTTACAACTTCTTGAGCAACAATAAATTGCAAAAAAGGAATTAAAACTAAAAATAAAGACAAAAATATCTTTCGCATAATCAAAATTTAAAAGTGCAAAAATACATTACTTTTTGAATTGTTCAGTTTAATATCTTCCAACTCATTTCGTTTTTTTACAAATCTCTTTATAGTCACAATAAGCACATCTACTTTCATCTGTAACTTGCTCAAAATCTTTATCTTTTGAACAAATCTCATTCAGAAGTTCCAATAATTTATTTTCAAAATTTTCCAAGTCGAAACCTCCTTCAATTTCTCCAAAAAACAGAAAACTCTCGCTACTTTTAATATTAGCTTCACGGAGTGAGATAATTCCACTCTTCACATCTGCAGTCGGATAGTTTTTAAGATACAGATAGGTATAAAAACTTAGCTGAAAAAGTTGAGAACATTCTGGATCTGAAAATAGATTTTCGAGAGGTTTTTGTAATTTATCGGAAACACGCCCTGATTTATAATCTAAAATATGAATAACTCCATTGCGATTATCAATTCTATCTGCTTTTCCACATAACTTATAACCTTTCAAGGTTGTTTCTAACTCTTCTTCAACAGCTAATATCTCGTATGGATTTATATATTCTTGTAAAACTTTATTTAGATAGTTTTTAACATACTGACATACAACATTTTTAATCAGATATGGTTTTCCACTTGAGAAATCTACTTCTTTTAAATTTTGATCTTCTTGGATAGCATTATCAACCAAAGTTTCAACCATCGAGATTGCCTTTGAAACAACCTCATTGATATTACATCCCGGCACCAATACGGTTTCAAAGATTCTATGAATCAGCGTTCCCACAGCATTATCCTCTATTTCCTCAACATCACTTTTCTCAGCTTTCAGTTCAACTACATGTTTAAAATAGAATTGCATTGGGCATAAAATGTAAGAGGAAAGCGAAGAGGGAGAAAAACTTTTCTGTTTTAAAATATTCAATACTTCTTTCGTTTTAGAAACTGAAAAGGAATTATATTTAAATGTGGGCTGGAGATTAATGTTTTTATATTCTATCGAAATTATATCTCGCGAAACCTTTTGTTTTTCCAATTCAAACTCCAACTGTTTAATAAATCTACTTTTCTCTTTTAAAGAATCAGAAACATTCGTATCATAGACAATGTGGATTTGAGATGCACGTTGAAGAAGACGGAAAAAGTGATAAGCAAAGATTGCATCTTTTTCATGGTGTGTAGGCATTTTGAAATAGCGCTTAATATCATACATCAAAAATGACAAATTGGCTTTTCCTTTAGGTAGAACATTCTCATTTACAGATAATACAATTACATTTTTAAAATCTAGAGTTCTTGTTTCAAGAAGTCCCATTACCTGTAATCCTTGGTCAAAATCGCCTGCAAAAGGAATCGTAACTGATGACAGTTTTTCATTTATAATCATTTGTGCTGCAGCAACATAATCCTCTTGGGCAAACAAATCTGCACCTTCATTTTTAAATCGTTGCACTAGTTCTTCGGTCGCTTGCAGATGTTCAACAATCACTTCCACTGTATTTTTATCAAATCCAGCATTCAATTTCTGATTAACATTCTCAAAAAATGTTCTTAACTCTGAAATAAAATTTTCTGTACTTTGGCACGTTGGAAAAACAATATCATTAGGAAAAAAATCTATTTTATAAACAAAAGGGTTCGGATTGTGAGACAATTTTTTAATTTCCGACACTTTATCTTTCAGAATAGGAACTAGCAATGGATTTTTTACCACAGCAAGCAAGTCTTTTCTATAGTATCGTATTTTTTCTGAATGTTGGATAGCTTTAAACCGATAACTATTTTTACAAAGCTCAAAAATTTGGACTAGAAGTTCGTAAGCTGAAGTGATACGCAACGGATATCCCATCGTATAGTTCACATCTTTGGTTCCATACGCATGAACAAACGGCAACAACAAACTCTCATCTGCAAAAACCAAAACTGTATCATTTAAGTTACCTTGTTTCTCCTTAATCTTATTTAACTCTTCAATAGCATAAAAAATTTGAGTCAAACTTCCTGAAGCACCTACAATAGAGATATTTTTAGGAGATGATGTGAAATCATTTTTCGACTCAATAGGTGGCAAATTTAATCTATTTTGAATTTTTGCTGCAAAGGGAGCATATTGATCGCGATAAAATTGATCTATATCAAAAAGCAAGTCACATTTAGAATTGTTATAGAAATATTCTACAATTTTCAATTCAGAAGGTGATAGCGCATGAAATCCTGCAAAAAGAAAACGCTGGTAGGGTAAAAAATTTGCATATTTCTCAACATTCTCTGCCACATCTCGATACATAATTCCTTGACTAACCTCTTCCTTCTCTTTAAGAATCGATTTTAACTTCGAATAAATCGCTCCTAACTTATCGTAAAATTCTAAATATTTCTCCTGATTGTGAGTCAATTTATCGCGAAGGAAGGAGGTTTCCAACTCTTTGATAGATTTCAAATTTTGAAAAACATCATCGGGATTAAGCATCTGAATATCTACATCATCAATATCCGACAAAAATAGAGAACTCCAACCTATAAATTTTGAAAAGGAGGTATCTTCAGAAATTTCGTTCTTATATATCTGATATAGAATTAGTAATAACTCATGTTTATCTATTAATTGGTAGGGCGACAACTCCTTAATAAACTCCTCAATTGTAATAATTTTGGGTGAAAAAATTGGAGTTTTAATTTTAGAAGTCAGCGAATTAAGCAAAAAACGTTTTGCTCTTCTATTAGGCAAAATCACCATTACACGCTCCATCGGAATTGTTGCATCAGCGAGCAAACAATCTACTATTTCATCAATAAAATGCATAGACTTACTTCAATTAAATAAAGAATTTGAGATGGTCAAAAAAAAACGATCAACATCATCAATTCAACCATCTCATATAGGTGGCAAAGATATGAAATTTCGCTTTAAGATCGATTAAAAAATGTAAATTTTCCATCCTCAAAACTATCCACAACAATAGTTTCATTTTTCTTCAACGAATCGGAAAGGATAATTTTAGAGAGCTCATTTAAAATATGTTTTTGAATTACTCGTTTCAGAGGGCGTGCACCATAAATTGGATTATAACCCATCTCCACTAAAAGTTCGAGTGCATATTTTGTAAATTCAAGTTTGATATTTTGTTGTCCCAATAATTCATTTAACTGACTGATTTGCAAACGAATAATATCTTTAATCTCTCTTTTTGAAAGAGGTTGAAACATAACAATTTCATCAATTCTATTTACAAATTCTGGAGGAAGTGTTTTTTTAAGCAAGTCATTTACTTCTGCTTTAGTTCGTTCAAACACCTCTTCTTCAGAATATTTACCTCTATCAGAATAGTTCTCTTGAATTATCGTAGAACCTAAATTTGAGGTCATAATGACTATAGTATTCTTGAAATCTGAAGTGCGGCCTTTATTATCTGTCAACCGCCCGTCGTCAAGCACTTGCAGAAGCACATTAAAAATATCTGGATGTGCTTTTTCAATTTCATCGAAAAGGATTACAGAATAGGGCTTTCTACGAATCTGTTCCGTCAACTGACCACCTTCATCATAACCCACATAACCTGGAGGCGAACCCACTAAACGGGAGATAGAATGGGCTTCTTGAAACTCACTCATATCGAAACGTATCAGAGCATCTTCAGTATTGAAAAGATACTCTGCCAACGCTTTTGCCAACTCTGTTTTACCCACTCCGGTAGTACCCATAAAAACAAACGAACCGATAGGACGGCGACTATCTTGCAACCCCGCCCGACTCCGACGAATTGCGTCAGCAACGGCTTCTATTGCTTCATCTTGTCCTACTACGCGCTTGTGCAATTCCTGCTCCAAATGAAGCAATTTCATTTTCTCGCTCTGCATCATCTTGCTCACAGGAATTCCAGTCCAACGTGCTACCACCTCGGCAATATCGTCAGCGCCCACTTCTTCATCTATCATTGCACCCTCTGCTTGCAGTTTATTTAACTCTTCCTGCAATGTTTCTATCTTATTTTCAGCATCTTTTATAATGCCATAGCGCAACTCTGCTACTCTCCCATAGTTACCTTGACGTTCCTGCTCTGCAGCTTCTAACTTAAAATCTTCAATATCCGATTTTATCTTCTGAATCTCTTCTGCCACATCCTTTTCTGCACGCCACTTGGAAGCGATACTATTTCTTTGCTCCTGGAGTTCAGCAATCTGCTTACTCATACTTCTATCCTTCTCCTCCTCACCCTCTTTGCGTATTGCCTCACGCTCAATCTCCAACTGTCGAATTTTACGTTCCAGCTCATCTAACTCTTCTGGAACTGAATTTAGTTCTAACTTCAACTTAGAAGCGGCTTCATCAATAAGATCAATTGCTTTATCCGGCAAAAATCTATCAGAAATATACCTTTGCGATAATTCAACTGCGGCAATAATTGCCTCGTCCAAAATCCTCACCTGATGGTGATGTTCATAACGCTCTTTCAACCCTCTTAAAATTGAAATTGCTGAATATTTGTCAGGTTCATCAATTAAAACAGGTTGGAAACGACGCGCTAAGGCCTTATCTTTTTCAAAATATTTTTGATATTCGTTTAAAGTTGTAGCTCCAATAGAGCGCAACTCTCCTCTCGAAAGTGCAGGTTTCAAAATATTTGCAGCGTCCATTGCACCCTCGCCCGAAGATCCAGCTCCTACCAGCGTGTGAATTTCATCAATAAAGAGAATTATTTCACCATCAGAATCCATCACCTCTTTAATTACATTTTTCAAACGCTCCTCAAACTCTCCTTTATATTTAGCGCCTGCTACCAATGCTCCCATATCCAAAGAAAACAGTTTCTTGGTTTTCAAATTTTCAGGAACATCACCACTAACCAAACGATGTGCAAGTCCCTCTGCTATAGCAGTCTTACCCACTCCAGGTTCACCAATTAAAATCGGATTATTTTTGGTACGACGAGAAAGAATCTGCAACACTCGACGAATCTCTTCATCACGACCTATCACTGGATCTAACTTTCCTTTTCGGGCTGCCTCATTCAAGTTGGTTGCATAGCGATTTAACGCATTATAACTATCCTCCCCCATCTCCGAGGTAATCTTTGCACCTTTGCGAAGTTCCTGTATGGCAGCCGTAATTCCTTTTTCTGTAACCCCCAAGTCTTTCAATATCTTAGCGGCTTCATCATTCGCCATAAAAACACCATAAAAAAGATGTTCCAACGAAACAAACTCATCTTTTAGCTCATTACTAAAAATAATAGCGCGCTGGATAGCACTATTTACACCAGGTGCAAGATATACATCATTACTATTACCGTTTCCTTTTGGCATGTGCTGAAGTTGACGAGTAATAACCTGTTCTAAAACACGAGGATTTACATCCATTTTCTTCAATAGAAAAGGAATGACATTGGCATCCACGTCCATTAATGACTTTAGTATATGAAGGTTATCAATCCGCTGCTGTTGATTTTGCATTGCTAACATCTGAGCATTAGCAATAGCTTCTTGAGATTTGAGAGTTAAATTATTAAAGTTCATAGTTTCTCTTTTTTAATTCATAATTTTTTGATGGTCGCTCCTCTTAGCAACATCTTTGCCAAAACTAAAAAACTGACAAAATGACATATAGCAAAGCCTAACAAATAGCAAAGTTACCTTTTAAAATCTCATTTAAACAGAATCAAAAATGGTAACTTAACTTGAAAAGTTTAGATCAAATTAGAAGCTTATCCTCCATTTTTCAATTAATTTTCGATTTAAAATAATTTCCTACAAAAATAATGTATCTTTGTAGGCGTAAAAAAAGAGAATTTTTATCTGAATAAAAACAAAAACATCTTCTATAAACAAACTAAATATCAATAAAATACCGAATAAAACAAGAACATAGGATAAAATTATTAATAACAAAAAAACTCGCTTATGAAAAAGATTTTTATCACCCTTTCCTGCTTGGCAACCATTGCCATAGTTTGTTCATCTTGCAAAAGTAAATCTTCTACAGAAGAAACCTCTACAGAACCTGTAAAGAGTGAAATTCAGAAGAAGGTTGAAGAGTTCTATTATGTTGATCTTACTGCCCCAGAACTCATCGCAAACCTTACTGAAAACGAGAAAAAATTGATTCCAATCTTTATCGAAATCGCAGAGATTATTGATGACCTTTTTTGGAAACAAACTTTCGGTGACAAATCTATCCTCGATACCATTCAAGACCCATACATTAAGGACTTCGTATCCATCAACTATGGTCCTTGGGAAAGATTAAATAATGATGCTCCTTTCGTTACAGGCTTTGGTACAAAACCCCTCACTTGCCAATACTACCCTACAGACATCACTGTTGAGGAATATGAAGCATACACCGACCCGAACAAAGGTAGCTTATATACAGTTCTTAGAAGAAATGAAGATGGAAGCCTAAAAACTGTTTGGTACAGAGATGAGTACAAAGCTGAAATCGACCAAATTTGCACCCTTTTAGACCAAGCTATTGAGTTGGCTGAAAACAACGGCTTGAAAAACTATTTAATCGAACGTAAGAAAGCATTCCAAACTGACGACTATTTTGCTAGCGATATGGCTTGGATGGATATGAAAGACAGTCGTATTGACTTTGTTGTTGGACCTATCGAAAACTACGATGATTGTTTCCAAAAAGCAAAAGCAGCATACGAAGCATACATTTTACTAAAAGATGAAGCAAGAAGTGAGCAACTCACTAAATTCATCGCTTTATTACCACAACTACAAAAAGAACTTCCTTGCACACCAGAATATAAAACCTTCGTACCTGGAAGTTCTTCTGACATGAATGTTTATAATGCGGTTTATTATGCTGGAGATTGTAACTCTGGAAGTAAAACCATTGCCATTAACCTACCAAACGACGACCGCGTAGCAAAATCAAAAGGTACACGCAGACTCCAACTTAGAAATAGTATGCAAGCTAAATACGACCTCATCATTCCTGCTATCGGCAACTTACTTTTCACTCCTGAAGTACAAGAACACCTTAAATTCGATGCATTTTTCTGGAATGTTACTTTCCACGAAGTAGCACATGGTTTAGGCATTAAACAAACCATCAACGGAAAAGGAAGTGTTGATAAAGCTATGGGTAACGAAGTTACTGCTTGGGAAGAAGCTAAAGCCGACATTTTAGGATTGTTTATGGTTTGCAAATTGGTAGAAATGGGTGAAATTACTGATATTACTGCTGAAGATGCTATCGCAACTTTTATGGCAGGCATCTTCCGCTCTATTCGTTTCGGTATCAGCAAAGACCACGGAACCGCTAATATGATGTGTTTAAGCTACATGATGGAACAAGGTGCTCTAACTCGCGGCACCGATGGTATCTACCAAATTGATATGACAAAAGCAAAAGAAGCTATCAACGGATGGGCAAATCTTATTATTACTACTCAAGGTGATGGAAACTATGAGTTTGCAAAAGAATTCCGCGCTCAACATAATGTAATTTCTGCTGAATTACAGAGCGATCTTGACAAAATCAATGCTGCTGGAATTCCGAAAGACATTCGTTTTAACCAAGGCTTAAAAGTTCTCGGACTAGAATAATTGATATAAACTATGATAACCTTTACAATTTGCTTATGTATCCTCATTGCAGGATACTTCCTTTACGGGAAAATAGCAGAAAAGGTATTCGGAGTAAATCCAAACCGC
>Ga0233366_1000436_pt1 | contig 14340 bp, 19 predicted proteins | sample ElkDunMinimDraft_23_FD_191536 | JGI IMG/M metagenome (GOLD analysis project Ga0233366, IMG submission 191536) | Fecal eukaryotic communites from dung pellets of Tule Elk in California, USA - Elk Dung C4 | ecosystem: Host-associated > Mammals > Digestive system > Large intestine > Fecal | place...
CCCTACCAGTACCATTTTTTTTGTGCAATTTACCCAAATAGTCCGCTTGATTGGACTATGAATTTGTGTACATTGCACAAAGAACATACGTTCGCTATACTATCTGTATAATAATTATATTGCTCTATTTTTAGTCTTATATTGCTCATCTCATAACTTAAATTTGTGCATATTAAACAGAAACTTTCAACACACTTTCAACAGTAAACCGAGTAAATCGGTAAATTGGACTGATTGGATGTACGAGTTTTTGTTGAAAACTGATTTTTGTACAAATTGCTAGCACTATTAGTTAAATGTAACCATTTTGTAACTGAATATTACAGAAAAGTTACAAAAAAGCTTTACAAACCGTATAATTGTAACCATTTTGTAATCATTTTGTAATCATTCTGTAATCATATTTGTGCATTTTGCCTATTGACTTTATAGCTCCAAAATGTTATAATTTGCTTAGCAAATACCTAAGCAAATCCCCAATAAATCCAGTCCAATCGGTTGGACAGTTCAAACAGTCCCGCACATGACGCAAACCGTGCATGCAAGCCCATTGCATTTAGGGTGTATCTTGACAACTTCATATCATACTGATATACGATTGAAACTAGTCCTATATATCGTATATCAGTCCAATCAGTTGGACTAGAGAAAAGAGGATATTATGAAAAACAATGAGATTATGATTAACAATAATGCATTCACGGCTAACGTCGTGGATACCACCAAATTTACAATGATTTCCGATACGGAAACAAAGAACTTTGCTAAAAAAGTTGCTACTGCAATGGCTGCAGAGGATACTGCAAAAGGCGCGCAAGCGTATTTCATTAATCAGATTCACAAGCGCATTGCTAGCAATGACGTCGTGGAAAATGTCAAAAAGCTTGGTGATGAAAAGCCTTGCAAGAATCTCCCCGAGTTTTGTGCACGGTATTTCGGTTTAAGTCGTTCGCAATCGTTCAATCTTTCTCGTGCAGGTTCTTATTTGAAAGTAGCCGAAACGGATACCGGCAAAGTTGTATATACCGATATCTTTACCGATGATTATAGCACACCGAATTTCAGCAATACAGTCCTTATTAGGTTCGCCGATTTTATCGGCGACACTAAGGATAAAGACGGAGAGAAAGCACAATCTGCAAAACTCCGGTTTTCTTTCGTGAAAGAACTTGTGAACTCCGGCAAAATCAATCCGGCAATGAGCGTGAATGAGATTATGACCATTGTTCGTGGTGCAGACGGCGGGCAAACTACTGCAAAGAATGCCGACAAGACTGATTCCGGCAAGGCTGAATCTGGCAAGGCTGAATCTGGCAAGGCTGAATCTGGCAAGGCTGAATCTGGCAAGGCTGAAAAGAAAGATAATATGCTTTCTATCGAAATTTCCGAAAAGTCGGCTGTGGCACTGAAACTGGAAATGATTAAGTTCACGGAGAAAGCTAAAAGAGAAGAACTCCCGATGATGTGGGCACTTGTTGAACGAATTAACGAATTGCTGAAATAATCCCCACGGTATACAGAGGGCTGAAATATGCCCTCTGTATACATCATTTATACTTTAGCACGTTGAAGCGTAACACTTCATCGTGCTAATATATTAAAGTCCAATCAATTGGACTGGAAAGGAGTTAACGCTGCATGAACTGGGTGTTTATTGTATCAAATCTAACTGACATTGGCGTTCGTTCGTCGCGAACGGCAAATATCGTTCGTGCATTCGCGAGAGCGAACGCGATTCCGTCCGCGATTATGGCATGGAATATCGCGACAGGCGAATGCTTGTGCGCGAGGTTCAATAATCGCGAGGAACTTAATACATTCTTTGATAAAATCAGAAAGGAGTGCGAAGTAGCATGAAATGGAAATTCACAACTTCTGTTTTGCTCACGAAAGAGCAGCATTGTGATTTTATACGCGAATTATATAGTAAGGGCTATGTGAAGCATCACTCTGCCGGAGCGCCGCGCCGTCACAATATTAGCGGTGCTAACAGCGAATCAGTAGCTATTGGCGAACCCTATGAGGGCAGATTCGGAAAAGGCATTCGTGTCACCGTGTTTAAACGCGGGGAACATTCCGATATGGTAATTTATTATATCAAGAAGAATAATCAGTCCAATCAATTGGACAAGAAAGGAAGTTCAAAATGAAAGACGGTATCAAAATCAAAACCTCTGTGGCGACGATTGACATTAACCTCGTCGCGAACGATGAACAAACCCTGAACATGCTTCGCGATAGCCTTATCGGTTGGTATGAGGGCTTTTGTACCGATTGTCTCGACAACGGTATTTCTTGCGAGACAACATTTTCGAGAGAGGAAACACAAAAGCCTGAGGTCAAGCAGGAACTCAACAAAATTTATGGAATGCAATATGCAGATACGGATTCGGTAAAAGTAAGCGCTCCCGCTGAAGCCACAAAAACACGTAACCACGTTTATGACATGTTCAAGCATTTCAAGGCTGTTACAACGACAGAATGCAAAGAATGTGACGAATGCGCTAAAGCGGCGGCTGATTACGTCATCAATCTTGAAGATAAGATCAAAGAACTCAGCGATTACATTGATGACGTAGAAATGTCTCAAATGAACGATCGCGATGATTTAGCGAATGTGATGAAAGAGATTGGTCTTATCACAAGATTTTTAGACACAGCGGTAGGTCAATATACAGATTATCGAACAAGTGTGCTGAGAGGTGATTCCAATTGATTGGACTTTCAATGACTGACTTCATCGCAAAACTCGACACTTTGCCCCGCAAAGACTATATCGTTCGTGTCTTTATTAAAGGTTCATTCGATTATTCACCTGAAATGAGCAATAAGCTACTCATTTACGATAAGACAAACGGATATCGGTGGTTTAATTGGCAAGGTGATAAGTCAGAAGCAAGAATAATGATGATGCTTCCTCTCGATGAAGCATTTAATCAATTTGATTCGGTGGTGAAATTTGTATGATTGATTATTACATGGAACTTATCAACAAACCTAAGTATATGCTTTCTACATCAGAGCAACTTTTTGTTGATATATTTCCGCTTATTATAATTGCGGTTATAGGAATCATATTCATTATAATCGGATGCATAATTGAAGCTATTAAGAAGAAATAACACCGAAAGGGCGGGTCTCCGCCGCCCTCGTACGGAGTTGGTAGACCGTACCTGACGATGGCGTTACCGAGCGCTTCCTTATCTTCCCCGCGCATCGTACATTATTTTACAGTCCAATCAATTGGACAGAAAGGAGCCTATTATGGCTAACATGAAAATGGCAATCTTCGCGAAGCAGAGAACAACAGTTGACGAGAACGGTAAACCGAAGATCTTCTACACTTATCTTTCCACACTCGTCAAGAAGTCCACTGGTGAAGCAGTCCCGATTCAGGTGAAATTCCGTGAAAAGTGTGGCGCTCCTGATCCTGACACTTGTCCGTGCTACATTAGCGTTGCAAAGGAAAACGCGAATCTCACATACGAAAAGTATGAGGATGAAGAAACTGGTGAAACTCGTGAAGCTGCTAAGATGTGGGTTACTGATTGGCAGCCCGCAGGCGCTTATGTTGATCACTCCCTCGACGACTTCGATGCTTTCGACACTATCTAATTCAATCATTCCGCAGGGCGAGCGAGGAAACTCGTTCGCCCTATTTCTTTTAAGGAGATGATTTTATGACCAAAGAACAAAAGCGTCTTTTAGACCGTATTCGTTCGGGTAAGCCTATTTACGGCACGAAAAAATCAGGTAAATTCGGCAAACTCAACGCAGAAGAAAGAGTAAATCTCTATACTGAAAAAGGTCTTTTCGACATTGCAGATACTCGTAAAGCATCCAAAATGATTCAATCAGATCTTAGATCTGCGTTGAAATCTCGCGACAAGCAACTCGGAGAAAAGTATCAAACTTATACTTCATATACAGCAACAGACTTGTATCAACGCTATGCTGAGCAGGAAATTGAGTTCAACGAACGTGAAGATGAAGCTCGTCGTAAGAATCCTGAGAAGTTCGGTCTTGAGACTCCACCCACTTATACAGAGTGGAAGCAAATTGCATCTGATGATGACAAATGGACAATTCTTCGTAGACTTGTTCAAATTGATGGCAGACTCGCTGTTGATAGAGCGTATGCTTCACAAACGCTCCATGAAATCGAAGATATCATCGAGCAACATTCATTTAGTATAGAAGAAATAACAGAACAAATGTCCAATCAATTGGAATCAATCGAGCAACAAGTTAAACAATGGAATGAATCATTACAAGATTTTGCTGATGAAGATGACGAACTTCTTATTCGTAATAAAGGATTTCACGGTATTGTTAAAGCACGCGCTCACGATGAAGCAACTAAAGCAGGTAGAACGCGTAATCGCAATAAACAACAAAGGTGGGTGGACGCCAAAGAATGGGAAGCTTTTCAGGAGTTCCGTAAACAGCAAAAGTCCAATTGATTGGACTGAAAGGAGAGTATCATGTATTACACACCATATGCAATTAACACGATACTCAATAACAACAATCCTCAATTCGTCAAGAAAGACGGAGCGGAGATTATGAATGAACCCATTTCATTTGACATTGAAGTAACATCAATGCGTACAGCCGCTGATGAAAAGATAGCATTTATGTACGTTTGGATGCTTGACATTTTCGACTGTACAATTATCGGTCGTACATGGAAAGAGTTCATGGAAGTAATTTATACAATCTCAAATCATTATCAATTAAAGGGGGTGAAGCGTAGGCTAATTGTATATGTACACAATTTAGCCTACGAGTAGTTCCAATTCATACGCAAATGGTTCAAATGGTCAAAGGTATTTTCTCTATCACGAAGAAAACCATTATACGCAATAACAACTAACGGAATAGAATTTCGGTGCTCGTATCGTTTAACCGGATATAAACTTGAAAAAGTTGGTGAACAAATGGGCATTGAAAAGCTTCCTGATTTTGATTACAGTCTAATCCGCACATGGAAAACTAAGTTGACCTCGCGCGAGTTAACTTATTGCATTCATGATGTAAAGATTGTATCAGAGTGTATACGGCGTAAAATAAAAGAAGAGGGTAGCATAGCAGAAATACCTCTGACTAAAACAGGTTATGTACGACGATATGTACGTAACGAGACGCTGAAAGGTGCTAACAGATGCTTTTACAAAGCTGCAATGAAGTCATTGACACTAACATCTGACGAATATATTGAAGCTAAGAAAGCATTTGCGGGCGGCTTCACCCATGCGGCATTACTGCATAGTGGTAAAGAATATCAGAACGTAACATCGTATGATTTCTCGTCTTCTTATCCGGCAGTCCTTGTCGCTGAAAAGTACCCTATGATGAAAGGAGTTCTGATAGAGAAAATCACAAAACAGACATTCGAGGAAATGATGGAACGCGAAGAATGCTGTATATTCACAATCGAACTTGAAGATGTGCAGCAGATATTCCCGTGTGAATCATACATATCAGAATCCAGATGCTCCGAGATAGAGGGTTGGATTCAGTATGATGAAAACGGCGAACCATTAAAAGACGACAAAGGAAGAATTAAAAAGAAGTTGCCAGTAGTAAATAATGGTAGAGTATGGGCGGCGAAACGAATTGTTACTGACATAACATCTATCGACTACAACATAATTAAACAAGTATATCAGTTCAAGTTGAAACGAATTGCTCATTTCTATTATTATGAAAAGTATTATCTCCCGTCTACATTTGTCAAATGCATTCTCGATTTTTATTCCAAGAAAACAGAATTGAAAGATGTAGTTGGCAAAGAAGATGAATACATGTTCAATAAAGAAAATATCAATGCCTGTTTTGGTATGTGCTGTACAGACATTGTTCGAGAACTTATTGAATATGGAGATGATTGGCTTCCGCCGCAAAAGTTTGAAACCGATGACGAATACAATGAATGGGTTGCGGAACAAGTTGATAAAGAGAACAAGAAACGGGGAAGATTTCTGTTCTACTTATGGGGTGTGTTCTGCACCGCATACGCGAGAAAGAATTTATGGTCTGGAATATTCGAGTGTAAATATGATTATCTTTATTCCGATACTGATTCGGTTAAGATAATCAATGCTGAAAAGCATAAAGAATATTTTGAGCGATATAATCAAGAAATAACTCGTAAACTCGAAATCGCTCTTGACTATCACAAATTACCTTATTCATTACTTCGTCCGAAAACAATCAAAGGAGTCGAGAAACCTCTCGGTGTCTGGGACTTTGACGGTTTCTATCTGCGTTTCAAAGCAATACGTGCAAAGGCGTATATGACATACGGATTCGACAAGGAGAAAGGCTGTAATGATTTTAAGATGACAGTCGCAGGTCTATCAAAAAAGAACGCGATTGAATATCTAAAATCAAAAGGCGATCCTATCGAGCAATTCCAGAATGAAATGTACATACCTGCAACGTATGTTCATGACGGTAAAGTCAAATCTGCAACCGGTAAACTAACTCACACATATATTGACGATGCTATATCATGCAAGGTTACAGATTTCAATGGAGTTGAAGCTGTAATAGCTGAACGCTCATTCGTACATCTGGAAAATGCTGATTATCATTTGTCAATAACAAGAGCATATCAGGACTTCTTAACAGGAGTTCGCGCAAATGAATATGTATAAAAATAGGGAGTCCAATCAATTGGACTCCCTTTTCTTATGCACAACATTTGAGATAGTTAGCAACAACTTCGCCGATCTCGTTATCTTGATAGAAAACACGATTGTTCTTAAAGAACCACGCGATTTTCATACCAAGATTATCTTCCGGCTTGAGAATGTTTCTTCTAACATTCCGACGATGTGAAGTTTTGGAAAGCGTAAACAGAAGATCATTATCGGGATCTTTTATTTCAGTGGTCTTTTCGTGAATGAACAGGAAGTATCCTGCATCAGTTCTGATAACATTGCATTGAAGCAATGTAGAGTCGAACTCGATAAAGAATCTGAACAGCACTTGATTTGGAACATACTTTTCAGGACAATGAGGATAAACGTCAATCTCCCATGCACCAGAAGTAATCATGTTCAATTTAGGATTGTCAAACGCAAAATAAAAGTCAGACGGTTTACCCTCTGCACCGTTGTTTCTGCAAAATTCTACCGCGACAGTAAGTCTGCTATCTCCATATTGATATACGTCAATAGCACCCTGCTTCATGCTTTGCACATGTTTCAAGCCCATTTCCTTAAAATAAGGACAGTACTTATTAACAGTATTTCCGAGCATGAAGATTTTAACATCAGTTCTCTGGCGGATGATTGTACTAAGAACATTACAGAACATAACAAATTCGTCAGGCAGATACATACCTCTTGTAAGAAATTCATCGAACAGAACTGTTCTTACATTAGGATAACTCGTAGATTTATCATGTTCTTGCGATGTAATAGCGAATCCGTATGCAAACGGTGTTTCATTCACGATACGTTTGCCGTCTTCATATCGGCAGAAGAACCAACGTGACGAGTAGTAATAAATACCAGTCCATTCACCTTTTGTGATTCGTTCGATTGCGCCGCTATTAACAACACCGTCAAACATAGTAGCACCGCGTTTACCGGTAAAGTCATCTTGCCAACGACGAACAACCGCAAGCTGACTTCCATTCTTATAAAATTGCTCTGCCGCATATTCGTGAACTGAATATGATTTACCATTAGAACGCTCTCCGATAATCATATTGTATACAGCATTACGTTCAAGAATACGCTTCAAGCTGTAATATTTCATAGGCATATTATCTCACCTTTCTCAAAGGATTAACTCTTTGCTTAAAGTTCACGCCATGAATAAGCTTAACTCTAAACTTATCGTTAATCATTTTGCGAACCTTACTACGAATAAGATTCTTTTCACGAGTGTTACCTTTCCTCATCGTCATACTCCTTTCCAAAAACACTCCATAGCACCTTTATCAAACCGACGACAACAGATTCAACTACAAGTGTACCGACTACACCAATGAAAATTCCAAGATCAAATACGATGTTATTCACGAATGATACCCCCTAATAAGTTGATAAAGTTCAGACATTGACGGTGTGTATGAAACAAATTCAGATGTTATGTCATAAACATCTTTAAGACAAATCATAGGCTTAAAGACAAGATTATTTGCTGTATACCCGTTTCTTACCGTTAAAACGACATAACGATAAGAATAGCCACTTACTTGCTCTACACCAGATCCGTAATCATGGTGTGTAGCACCGCCAATTTGAACAGTCTGAAGCTCATATGTAGAATCACTTCCACCGGCAGGGCAACCAGTCATGATAGTGCGATAAGATGAAAACACAATATTAGAATTATTAGGTGTAATGTAAAAGAAACTGTTAGCCGTAGCTGTACCATTAGCCGTAACAGTACCGTCATTATTGACAGTCCATGTAACACCATTGATAGTGGCTGTTTGCCCACTATACGCATCAAACACATTAAGAAGGTTTTTACCCTTACCGTCAATGATATCACGCATCCAGTCCAATTGATTGGACAATTCTTCTTCAACATCATCAACGCGATCATTCAGCGCCGAAACAAACCCGTCAACTTCGCTCTTTGTGTAAGCATCAAACACTCTGACTGTGGGTTCACGAAGAACCCACGCGCCAGTACTTTTCATCTCATAATCGCCAACACCAATTACATGTGCTGTACTTCCCATATCGAGAGTGTAACCTGAAATATAATTGACGCTCGGCAATTCAGACACTTCATCACAAATAAAACTCGCAATGACATAACCTGCACGATTGCTTTCTCTAGTATACGGATTAGTATAAATCACAGATAAACACCTCTTTTCAAAAGTTCAACGATTTCAGTTTGCTCCGGTTGTGTGGCTTCACAATCAGTAAGTTCAACATAACTAAATCTTGTATAACCACTATACTTACTAATCTTTCCACCAGATACAGTCTGATATCCATTGATCTCATAAAAACGATCTGGATACGCCTGCTGTGCTCTTTGGATAATAAGAACGATTTCGTCAGAGCCAAGAGCACCCATATTAGTACCGAAGCTACCCATTTCATGAGGTCTAGAATCTTGAGTAACAAACTTACCTGCTTCTTCAGCAAGTCCTAATTCAGCGCCTGCGACACCGAATTTATTAGCAGTTTCCGCAGAAGCAAGCGACATACCAGTTTTACTAGCAGAAGCTTTAGCTTTGAAGTCATTAAACTCAGCATTCATTCTTGAGATATTAAGTGCAGTATTGGCAGTAGAATGAAGCATCTGCGAACCACCGCCATTATTACCGATCCACGGAAGATTAAAGCCTGCATATCCGGGATACTGATAGTAGCCTGTTTTTCTTCCGTTTCTGTCAGTGGTCTTTATAAGAGCGACACATCTTCCAGTCAAAGCTTCAAACCGATACATGACAGAAATAATACCGCCATTACATTCAGACGCTTTAAGAGGTACGCATCCGATATACGGCAACAGCAAACTCATTTTTGTAAACGGTTCAAAGTCAAGATAAGAGTCATAATACATAGGTTTATCTGTCAGATCGAAAATAAACTCTTCTGTATCGCCCCATATTTTACCGAGCGGATAATTGTCAACATAATAGTCAACAATACCGCCCATACGCATAGTATTATGAAACGATCCCGGTGAAAAGATGCTGTAATTGCAAGGCAAAGCAACAGCGGATACTATGAAACTAGCAGGATTAAGGAATAATGCTGCTGTATTGTTTACCCAATCTGTAAGATGAATGATGCCATTCAACGAATAATAAGCAGCTTTAATAAGGTCGTGATAAGTAGGTATAAAATACAGGTTAAATCCAGTGCCAAGAATACCACTAAGAAAGTTGGAACTCTTAATGCCGAGTTCGACATTCACATCAGTAGTGTTGTCTCTGCTTCCATACCCACCGCCGCCCTTAGCAGGCTCAACAGGTAAAGGCTGCGAAGATTCAGATAAAGCTTCTTTTTGTACGAATAAAACAGTCTCACTACTTCTAGTCCCTGTATCAAAAATTACACCAAAGTATTCTCCGGCAAAAGCACCACTAGATACAGTATATGAAACAAATATATACCTCATATCGACAGTTGGCTGATATGAATAGTTTTCACCAGTCATACCTGTCTGTCCCCAATTAATAGTGTTCAATACATTTACATTAGAACTATTAGGAATTTTATATCTACGAGTTCTATACAGCCAACCAGACTCATATTCAAGTTCTGTAATTTGAGGAGTTGCTTGCGATGCAATTCCACCTGTACCAATTTCGATATATTGAGGATTATTCGTATAAATACCATCAATAGCAGAACGAGAAACAAATCTTAACAATACGCGATAATGCTCGCCAGTAACAGTATTTCTAATTTCCCCAAAACTACTGCCAGATAAAATCACACTTGAAATATCAACAAGTTTCGTCACACCAACTTCTCTGTCAATACTAACGTCATCTCCGATATATTGTTTAAGCTTAAATGCAAATCCCATAACCTCACCCCACAGTGCAAACAAATGCCCCTGCCGTCCACTTATTAGTAAACGCTTTTCTTATGTCGATAGTATCCTCAGTATAAGAAAACATAGGCATTTCATCATCTACGATAAACGCATTAAGATTTCCGTTTTCTCCCTGCCCGTAAGTTCTTGTAACAACACCCTCTGACGCTTTAATCGCATCTTTCCATGTCATAAGAACATCAACATGCATTGTAACTCTACGAATGCCCGTTCTTATAACTTCAATGGTAACATAATACCACCGACGAAAATCAGGAATGTAAGCATAATTACAGCCGAGCGGAACATTATCAGTTGTGTTAAAAGACGGATCAAGAATGTCAACTTCCTCGCGAAGAACTCCGTTCTGAACTTCGTACTTTGTAGCTGCTTCAAGAGCCGCAGTTTTATCAACAACTCTATCATCAGCATTCACATTCTCGTAAAATATAATATTCATAATATCACTCCAATCAATTGGACTAAAAATGGGGAGCCACCCAACGATGACTCCCCACTTCATTATGCGACATAGAACACAACGAAGTTCTCGTTGAGGTCATTGAAATACTGGGACTCGAACTTGTACCAGTTGTTGAAGAACTCGGCTTTAGGGTTATAGTTAGTAGTCACGCGACGCTGCGGATTGAGAACACCAAGCGCTTCATGATCGAACATAACCGCGAGAATGCCGGTCGGGTTGATTGCGGTCTCCATACCAGCCGCCTTAACATTGATACCAGTAATAGAACTGAAACTGTAATCAGTGCCAGTCCCCTGCCAGTATGCAACCGACTCAGCTTCAGGCAGCTTGACAAGATCGTTATGGAATGTTTCAGACTGGAGAAAAATGCTCGTCGCCTCAAGAAAGTCAGCAAGCATAACAACATGAAGCTTATCCTTAGGAGTGAAACGCTTCTCTCCACCGATGTTGAAATGAACACTCATCTTGTTCATTCTCCGCATAGTGACACGCATGATATATGCAGCAAAACGAGCAAATTCAGGATCTGTGACAGCATCCTCAGCCGTAAGAGTCTGATCGTAACGATCATTATACAGTTTGAGAAGATTCACACATCTCCGGTTACCCGGTCCGGTATAAGTACCACCGGGGAAAGCATTTGCGAAAGTCTTTGCTGTGAAGTTGTTGATAGTTCTCATAACAATTTCATCAAGCTTAATAGTTGCAGAATTATCAACACCAGTAGTCAGCATAGACAGAAAACCGTTCATCTGACCTGCCGTGTTGAATGCAGATTTCACCTGCATTTCAGCGATAGAGAGCGGAATTTCCCATGTAGTTTTATTGTTATAAAACAGAGAGAAAACATCGCTCGGATAGAACTTATTCGGATCATAAGATCTGTCGGGATCGTCTGCATCGTTCAGCTGCCAGCTTTCATTCTCCGTAGCTTCCGGCATACGAGATGCAACTTTCTGCATAATAGATCCATACTCCCAGCCGTCACGCAGAACAGACGGAACAGACGCGTTGTAAGGACGATTGACAAAAATCATACGACCAATGTGATCGGTAAGACTTCTGACAAAATTGTCAATACCGCGGGCATTTTCAATCTGCTTGCCAACCTCAACAATATTGCTGAGATCTTCTGCAAGAACTGCGGAGCTGCCAACTGCTTCTTTGGTAGCATTATTAACGAGTTCATAAATCTGCTGTACTTCCATGATAATCTCCTTTTCTGTCCAATCAATTGGACTCAATAAATGGGAAGCGCCAATGTTTTATCAACCGCAGGGAACAAAACAAGCAGGAAGAAATTCCACATCCACGCTTCAAATTCTTTTGACATGATCTCACCCATAGCAGTAGTGCCAAGCGAGCCATACTTATGAGTTGACAGTTCATCAGTAGAACTGTCTGTTGTCGCTTTTGTAGTGTCAAGATCTCTTACATTTCTTAACGGTGAGGTTACAGGATCTCCAGAACCGCTATCATCCTTACCATATACAGTACGGTTATAAACAGCGTCTTCCCGATACCTAGAATCTCCCTTGCCGCCAGATGTAGTGGGTTCTCCAGTAGAATCAAACCCGTACACCCAATCGCCACCGGTCTGCTCACCTGACACATTAGTGACAGCACCACTTTTGGTATCCGTCACACTACCAGAATCTGTAACACTTCCGGTATTTTCATGAACATAATCGGTTTCTTCATGAATGTCATAAGGTCTTTCCGGAGAATAAACAACTGTATCGTTCTGCCACTGACGCAATAACTGATTTCCATGAACGCGCCAGAATGCCTCTGCGATCTGCATTCTCGCGTCCACTGACAGCACATTATCGTCATCAACAAAACGCTTGACAAGGACAGAAACTGACTTATCACCCGAATTATTGAAAAAGTAATAAGTATCAAGAGCCTGTGCTTGCCAATCATAGAGCAAAAACGGAATTACAATCGCGCGTGTGTTGCTGTATTCCCATAAATCATGGAAAAAACCCTCACTCGTCAGCGTCGTCATCCCGTAACTCTGAATCAGATTCGGACGATCTCTGCTCCTCATCGTCAGTCACCTCGCTTTCATCGTCCAATTGATTGGACTCATCTCCGACGTTCACTTCAACATCGACTTCGACACTAACATCGGAATCTGATACTTCCTCGTGAGCTTCGGCTTCTCCGCTGTCGTCATCATTGCCCTCATCAACTGTCTCAGTCTCTCCCTCTTCCCGTAACTCCTCTCGCGAACTATCATCCAATACTTCGCCTGATTCATCACTGGTTTCAGGAATGGTGTTTGAATCGTTTCCACCGGATTCAGAAATGGTACTTTCACCATTTTCATTCTCATTCACCTCATCTCCGTCCAATTGATTGGACTCCTCAAACTCCTGAACAAGCTTCTCCCACGAAGATGCAAACTCGACATGAATATCAGTGCCGAACATCTCGTTGATTTGTTCTGCCGCCTCTTGACGACTCCGGAGCATTTGGTCAACAAGCGGTAACAGAGCATCATTGTTCATTTGACTTTCAGTAGTAGACAGTTTCTCTCGTTTCATGTTGTAATTGGCGTTAAGACCAATTTCGTTATACCATGAAGCTTTCAAATACTGCTGATACTCAATCAAATCAGTGAAAGTTCTCAGACTGTTGGAATACGGTTGAGATTTAATACCCTCAAGGAACGGGTTATCGCCAATAGCACCGAGTTCACCGTCCTCGACTCTACGCAGATATGTCTCAGCCGCAAGCTTAGTGTTGTCGTCTGGCGCCGTAATAAGCGCAGAGATACGAGTGTTAATAGATGCCATTCTGAACGAGATATCATTTTCCACCATTGCAGTAGCGTATCTACGAAAAAGCGGAAGCAATCCCAACATCAAAACATCGTTTCTCATGAGGACACAGTCTTTGCCGATCTCAAAAGTCTTAGAAAAGTTCAGTGCAGGATTCGCGACGACACATTGCGTCGGCTGATAATACGGATCGGGATAACCACCCAAGCCGCCATAAAACGCATAAAGGTCATCGCCATGTTTCGCAATACACGAATAACCGTTCACCTGCAACATCAGTTCCATAAACTTAGCGGGGATAGTGTCAGGCAACCCCGTCCACTCAAAAATCATTTGAGTTCTCAAAAGCATGTACCCGATGTAATTGTCTTGGCATTCCTCTTTCTTATTGAAATCATACAACTTGCACTGATTCCACTGAAAGCCACAGTTCTTGTCTTTAATCACATAATCACCACCTTTCTAAGTCCAATTGATTGGACAACGCGCCGCAGATCGCGCCATCGCGGGGCTATCTTACCCCACTATCAGTAT
>Ga0233366_1000437_pt1 | contig 14304 bp, 15 predicted proteins | sample ElkDunMinimDraft_23_FD_191536 | JGI IMG/M metagenome (GOLD analysis project Ga0233366, IMG submission 191536) | Fecal eukaryotic communites from dung pellets of Tule Elk in California, USA - Elk Dung C4 | ecosystem: Host-associated > Mammals > Digestive system > Large intestine > Fecal | place...
CCGTGAAAATTGTGCAGAGTACGATTTAGAGACCCTTGAAGAGAAATGCTTTGCAATTCGTGGCAGAAAAGGCACTGAGGCTAAGTTTGCTCACGAACCCAAAGCACCCAAGATTAAAGTCGAGAAGACTGATATGACTGCCGACGCTGATGCTTACGGCGGTGTGTTCGAGAAATTCGGATTTTCAAAAATTAACTAATAAAAACTGGAGGTAACAACTAATGGCTAATAAATATACCGTTATTAGAACAGACAGCCTCAGCGGCACTGACCAGCGCGCTGACTTACTCTCTGTTCGTGTTTATGATGCTGACGGCAAGGCTATTGCCGTTGAAAATGGCGCCATCGTTAAGGTTGGTGCTTTAGAGGCTGGCGAGCGTGAAATCTACCACGCTACTCTCGCTACTGCTGACGACAACATCGACGAGTGTGCAATCCTCGCTGGTGTTGAGGTTATGTATGATGACCGCGCTCGTAATCTCGATGATTACATCAACGAGGCTGGTAAGCCCATCCGTGCTTACATTCCTCGCAACCGCAACTTCTTCGCTGTAACTAAGGAAGGTTTTGTGGGCGGTACTGTTCCTGCCGAGGAAGGCAAGGTTGGTATCGGTGCAAATGGTAAAATTGACACTGCTGGCACTGGACTTGGTGTTTGTAAGGCAATCGAAATTGCTGGTCGCTACACCTACTATGTAATCCAGATTGCTAAGGCGTAATCTAAAAGAAGGAGGCTAAAATACAATGACTGATATGACAAAAATTGCGAGAGTTGCTGTTGACGCATACAAAGGTTGCGTTAAGGACTACTCCATTGCCGACTCTCAAAGTTTAATCACTAAGGCTCTTGTTGAAGTTAACAACGGCAAGACTTACTTAGATTATAAAGATATCCGCGACGGCAAGTGCCCTGAGTTATTCTCTTTCCTTGAAGTAACTTTAAGTGCTACTGTTGTTGAGGGTCTTCAGGGCGATGAATATTTCAACGCTCTTTGCGACTTCCGCAATGTTGCTGAAGGCGACCAAAATGTGTTCTCTGTTGAAGACAGCGAACTCTTCATTGTTGCTGACACCGCTGACGGTACTCAGGGCGTTCGTCGTCAGAGACTCGGCGGAGTAAGCGAGACTGCTATTCCTACATCTCTTAAGACTGTAAGAATTTATGAGGAACTCAACCGCGTTCTCGCTGGTCGTGTTGACTTCAACCACTTCATCAACAAGGTGGCTGAGTCTTTCCGTCAGAAACTCTTAAATGATGTTTACACTCTCTGGACTGGCGCTACTGCTGACCAGCTCGGTGGTGTTACATACTTCCCCGAAGCAGGTGCTTATGACGAGGACGAGCTTCTCGACCTCATTTCTCACGTTGAGGCTGCCGCAGGTGGCAAGGCTGCAACTATCGTAGGTACTAAGAAGGCTCTTCGTGCCCTCAAGGATGCTATCGACTCTGATGCTGCTAAGAACGACCTCTATAACTTCGGTTATGTTGGCAAGTTCTACGGCACTCCTGTTGTTGCAACTCCTCAGCGCCATAAGGTAGGCTCTACTGAGTTCGTTATGGATGATAATATTCTTACTATCATCGCCGGCGACGACAAGCCTATCAAGGTTGTTTACGAAGGCAGCCCCATCGTTCTTATGGGCGACCCGATGACCAATGCTGATTTCACTCAGGAATATCTCTACGGTGAAAAGTATGGTATGGGTATCGTGCTTGCCGGTGGCAACTCTGGTATTGGTCGTTACGAGCTTGCGTAATCGACACTAATTAACTAATAACCTGCGGGGCTTAACGGCTCCGCAGGTTTAACGAACGAAAGGAATAAGATATGGCTAATAAAACTACTTCTTCTAAGGCTAAGGGCACTACTGCTAAGACCAACACAAGCCAAAAGGCTCGTGTGGATGCACCTGCCGCAAAGCCTGAAATTATAGAGAAACCCATCGAGGCTGTAAAGCCCGTGGTAAAAGAAATTGACCCCACCCAATATGTCACCGTCTTAAACGGTTATCAGGGTAAACTTACCTACAAGAGTAAGAAGACCGGCGAACTATTCAAGTGGAACGAGTTTGGTTCCGAGCAAGAGATGGAACTCCGCGAACTCCGTAACGCAAAGAATACTTATAAAAAGTATTTTGAAAAGAACTGGTTTATGTTCAGCGACGAGTTTGCTTGGGTTATTGATTACCTTGGTGTAGGTCAATATTACAAGAACGCAATCAGTATCGATGAGTTCGATACCATCTTCCAGAAAACTCCCGATGAGCTCAAGAAGATTATTGAGGGGCTTTCTGACGGACAGAAAAAGGCTGTTGCTTTTAGAGCAAAGACTTTAATCGCCGATGAGGTAATCGACTCCAACAAGGTCATTCGCACTCTTGAGGAAATTCTCGGAGTAGAGTTGATTGAACGATATGACTAAGAGATAAGGAGGCTAAAGTATGAGCGTTCCTTACGATGTGTTCGCTGCTGCTTTTCTCTCCAAGATTACCGAATTCGACTTACTCTCTCTGGACGACGCTTCAAGAACCGAAATAGTTGATAAGTATATGCACACTGCTGTTAGTAACAGTAACTTCAAGAAAGTAAGTGGGCTTAACTTTGCGACTACCAAGGATGATGAAAATAGAGTCTTTGACTTAGAAATTCCCGCAGACAGAATTGACGAAATCGTCGATATTGTCTCCGAGGGAATGGTTGTTCAGTGGCTTAAGCCGTATGTGTATAAACAGGAACTCTTGGAGAATGTGTTGAACACAAAAGACTTTTCTACTTATTCCCCTGCCGAACTGTTGCTTCGCGTTGGTAATGCTTACGCAAAAGCACAGAAAGATTATTTGAATATGATTAGGGAGTATTCGTTTAATCACGGGGATTTGACGGATTTGCATTTATGATGCTTGATACCGTTACAGGTATTCCTGTTACCAAAGAACTTCTTTGCAATTATTTCAAAAATCTCGTGAATTTGTTTTTCAAAATTCTCCCTATACGAGAGAAAGAAGAAGCATCTTTGACTACATATATGAAGAGCCTACAAATAGAACTTCTTGGCTGTAAAGGACTTATCGTCGCTCTTAACAACGACCCGTACTATTTAACTCTGTTGGCAATTTTACAATTCCTGATTGACAACCCTGAGTGCGAGGTTCACAAGGTTAAGCGCGAGGTATTCCGTGCAATCTCAATTTGTAATAAATTGAAAGCAAAATATGCAGTTTAGGAGGTGGCGTGATGGATGTTTGGGAATTATACCAAAGCAGAATAACTGCTAAGGGTGGTACGAAACGAAACGCTGCTCTCCAGAGAGAAGTGCGTATGCTCAACACCAAGCTTCCCGACGGTTTATCTTACCACGGCGTAACGATAGATAATGTTGAGAGGCAGGTTGAAATTATCGACACCGACAACCTAAACATTAAATTCATTCACTCCTTGCCCGGTGAAGATATTGACTGCGGCGGCATCGTTTACTGGATGGGTCATCACTGGCTCGTTATGGAGCGAGATGCCAACACCGAAATCAACACCAGAGCCAAAATGCGTCAATGCAATTACCTGTTAAAGTGGGTAAATGACAAGGGCGAGATTTGTGAGCAATGGTGTATTGTTGAGGACGGAACAAAATATCTTACAGGTGAACTCGAAGACCGTCAATTCATCGTTACACGAGGCGACTCGCGTATGGCATTGATTATTTCGAGAAATGCAGAGACGGTTAAGCTTAATCGCGATTTCCGTTTCTTAATTGACGACCCTGACTCCAGCCAGCAACTTGCGTATGCTTTGACCAAACCGTTAAAGGTCGGTCAGGTATATAACGGCAAGGGTGTGTTTGGCTTCGTCTTACAGGAAGTACAGACTACCGATGACGACAATCTTGAGTTAGGTATTGCGGATTACTATAAACATTTCAATAAGGACGATACTCCTATTGTTGACTCCGATGAAGAAAATGTTACTGAAACAGGAAAGAAGGTGTGGTTGTAATGCAACTTGAAGAGTTTTTTGATTACAAGAACACCTGTATGGAAGACTTGCTAACCAACGAAACAATCGTGAAATTGGTTAATGAGAATGTTTCATTAGAAAACGCAGAGTCTCTTGTTTATGAACAGGTATTTCCGTTTGAGTTTGTTCCCGACACCGTGGAACAAGGCAAAACATTTATCTGTGTTGATGTCGATATCCAACGCGCAGTTGGTAAAACATATCTTTTACCCATAATGTTTGTGTGGGTGTTTACACATAAGAGCTTACTTAAACTGCCCAAGGGTGGTGTTAGGACAGATAAGTTATGCTCAGAGATAGCCAAGAAACTTAATGGCAGTCGCTTTTATGGTCTTGGTGAACTCGAACTTTCATCCGTCAAACGATTTGCGCCTATGACGGACTTTCAGGGTAAGATTATGACCTTTAGTGCAAAGGAATTTAATCGTCTTCACGACCCTAAGAAACCCGTTCCAAGCAATCGTAAAACAGGATAATGGCTACACGCAAGTTTTTATACGAGAAACAGTATGAGTTGAAGCAAGCCAAAAAAGGCAATGAAAAAATCCGTATTATCATCCCAACGGTCGGAGATATTCTTGACAACGAAGATGAATATTACAACCTCGTTTCAATCTTAACCGCTATGCCAATAGACTTGATGGTTCAGCTCGATGATGCTGGTATTGATTTTACCACCATCAACGACTATGAGTTGTTTTTAAGGCTCTTCCCGGTCATTAAACAACAGAACACGAGTTTAATCTTTGGAGATTTGGATTTATCTAAATTTCAGATAGCGGTGTCGGAAGAACAAAATAGTCTTGTGTTAATCAACACAGAGACGGAGGTAGAAATCAACCGTGCTGTTCAAATGGAAATCGCGAGTGTATTGCGTAAAATTCACCACCTTGAAAAGAACCGCAAGAAGCCCGCGAACCAAGAAGCTAAAGAATATATGCTTGAAAGAGCGAGAGAAAAGATTAAGCGAAAGAAACGGCGTGCAGAAGACTCACAACTTGAGTCACTCATAGTTGCTTTGGTCAACACTAAGGAATTCAAATATGATTTTGAGGAGACACGAGGTCTCTCCATTTATCAATTTAACGAGAGTGTGCGACAAATAATCAAGAAAGTTGACTATGACAATCGGATGTTTGGCGTGTACTCAGGTACAATCAGCGCCAAAGATTTAAGCCAAGAAGACCTTAATTGGCTTATACATAAATAATTCAATGGGAGGAAAGCTTAATGAATATTAACGATATCACCATTACCAGTCTTGAAACCATCACAGCGTTTGACTGCGTGACTGGTAGTTATAAATTCACGCTTGACGAACTCCAGAGCGCAACTATTGCTCAGACTCAGGACTCTCAGGAGGTTACTGGTAAGCAAGGTCGCAAGCTCACTTCGTTAAAGCGCAACAAGGCTGTTACTATCAGCGGTAACAACGGTCTTGTTTCTGGCGGCTTACTTGAGCTCCAGACTGGTGGCGCCTTCGAGAACAAGGCTACTGAAGTTCTCTGGGCAGACTACCTCACTGTTGCTGACAACAAGGTTGTTATTAACTTTGCTGCTGTTGGCACAACTGGTAACGAAATCACTTCTGTTACTGTAAGAAACGAAAACGGTACTAAGGGTAAGGTTCTCACTCAGGGTGCTGAGGCTGCTGAGGGCGTATTTACATACACTCCTGCTTCTAAGACAATCACCTTTGCTGCTGACGATGTTCCTGCCGGTGCTGAAGTAGTTGTTCACTACAAGAGAAAGATTACTGCTGATGTTCTTGAGAATATGAGCGACTCTTACTCTGGTAAGTGTATGCTTTACATCGATGCTTTTGCTGAGGACAAGTGCTCCAATGTATATCGCATCCAGTTCTTCATTCCTAAGGCTGACTTCAGCGGTGAGTTCAGCTTCGAGATGGGCGACAGCCAAACTGTTCACGCTTTCGAGGCAGAGTCTCTTGCTGGTGCTTGTGGCGCAGGCGGCGCTCTCTGGACTTACACTATCTTTGGTGTAAATACTGCTGACGTTGCTTAATTAGGAGGTCTAAAATGGCAACTGCGATGATGAAATGCAGAGTGTGTGGTAAGGAATATGAAGCCTGCCACACATTAAAGCGTATCGCAGGTGTCTTCCGTTGGCAAGAAGTAGCGTGCTCCCCTGAATGTGGTAGCATCTACCTTGCCAAAATTGAAGCCTCTCGTGCGGTTACACCCACAGAGAAAAACGAAGCGGTAAACAACGCAGAGGTAGTTGAGGATGTTACAGGTGACGCTTATGGCGTTATTGATTACGATGAGTTTGAAGATGACTACATCGAAGCCGAACTTGACGAAGACGACCTCGACGACTAATCGGAAGAACCGCGATAAATAATGTTTAAATAAATAACCTGCGTCATTTCGACGCAGGTTATTTTTCAATAATGAGGTGATTTTGATGCAGGAATTACATCTTGTTTCACCGATACCCCCAAGTGTAAATCATTACCTCGGGTACAGAGGTGTTTTAAAGGGCGGAAGACCCGTAGCGATGAGTTATTGTACTAACGAGGCAAAGAAATATAAGCAACAGTTTGCGGACTATGTAAAAAAGGAAGTTAAGAGACAGAATTGGACTTTAACACCAAATAGGTTGCAACATTTTTATGTCGATACTGTTTTTTATTTTCCCGCTACTAACTTAGACTGCAACAACTATTTTAAATGTATGCTTGATGCCATCACAGACACACAACTCATCTGGTTGGATGACAACATCACCTGCGAACGAGTGCAGGCGATTTATTATGATGCAGATAATCCACGCGTAGAGATAGTTATACACCCCGTAGACTATATAGGCGTCTTTGACAATGCGTCTCATTTGGAGGCATTTGTCGCCAAATGCTCCGATTGTGTAAGGTACACACGGAATTGTAGTTTATTGTGTAAGGCGCGTGAAGGTCGAATACAACCTGAGATTGTTGACGGCAACTGCACGAAATATAAACAACGAAAAGGAACTAAAGGAGGAAATCGTAATGGCTAAGACCAAGAAAATTTCAATCAACGCTTTGGACAAGATTATGAAAGAGAATTATACACCTACCGAAACTTTTGACTGGTATGGTGTCGAGGTTACTGTCAAGAAGACACTTTCTTTTAAGGAAGTGCTTGAGTTCGTTGACAGCGTAACAAAAAGTTGTTTCTCTTCCGAGGACGGAGCTTATATTCCCGAAGTTAAAGACTTCGCGGTTAAAACTTGTATTCTGGAAAAGTATGCTAACTTCACATTACCGAATAATGTTGAGCACAAGTATGAGTTAATTTATCAGACTAACGCAATCGAGGAAGTGTTACACCGTGTAAATGGGCAACAGTTCAATGAGATTATGTGTGCGGTCAATGACAAGATTAACCATCTTGCACAGGCTAACATCGAGGCTGTAAACAGACAGATGACAGAGCTTTATACTGCATTTGATAACTTACAGAAACAGCTCGAAGGTATGTTCTCTGGTGTAAATCCCGAGGACTTCACTAAGCTTCTCGGCGCATTTGGTGATGGAGGTATCGACGAGGCGAAACTCGTTGAGGCATTTAAGTCTAAATAAGGTGATAAATAATGGCGAGCATCAATATGCAATCCATTATTAACAAAGCAAAGAAGTTTACAAATTCATCTGCTTTTCAAAAGCAGGTAGAAACCAAGACCGATGAGATTATTCTGAGGGGCGGTGTACCCACAGGTAAACGCATCACTATCTCTGGCATAAATATGGCGGCGGCTAAATTCATTGAGGTTCTTCAGAACGAAATTAACAGTCACGCTATTGCCGAGGGCGGTGGCGGTCTTAATGGTAGAGGTCTTGGCGCTACTGCGGTTAGCGCTTTGACTAAACTGGAACACGGAGCGCCTGTTAAAATCGGTAAGAACCAATATCAAATTGAGGTTTGGTTTACCGGTGATTTGAGCAGAGACTCTCTTGCTCCCGACTTCTATGACGGTATCGAAAATATCGCCGCTTTGTTAAACAATGGCTATTCTGCCGCCAATACCGTTTATGGTATTTGGTTAGGTCACGGATATGCCGATAACTTTAATATCCCCAGTTTGCGCGAAAGAGAAGGCTTACACTTCGTTCAAAACGCGGTTAGGGATTATATGGCGAACTATGCCCCAGAATACGGAGTCATCGACATTAAAGTTGATGATGTATATGAATAATATTTGTGTCAAATCAAAACACAACCCTATTGACACAACACAGTATTAGGATTGGCTTTCGCCAATCCTTTTCTTTATTAAAAAGGATGGTGAGAATAGATGGCTGATTTTTTATTGTCAGTAGGCGTTGATGTTGGTCTAAGCTATACGGAGATGCAAAAAGACATCAGTAAATTGGTGTCTCAGCTAAATAGCAATCCACCTAAAATTAAAGTAGCGTTTGATATCGATGATAAAATGATATCGAATTTGCGAAATCAAATAGCCGAAATCAGTAAAGCGCTTGGGACAACAGGCGCGGTCAAGGCTGGTTCTGGCGCATCCTCAACCGCTGCTGTTAATACACAGGTTAGAGAGCGTATAAATCTCGAGACTCAAGCGGCGCAAGCGGCAGCACAAGCAGCGGCGGCTAAGAAATTAGCAGATGACCAAGCAATGAAGAGCGAATTATCACGACAAGCTCTTTTGAAAAAGTCATACACCCTTTTAACTCAAATGCAAAATGCAGAAAACAAATGGACTGCCGCAAAAACAGGTAAATCTTCTTCTGCATATACCGCTATTCAAAGTGATATCGCATCGTTGCAACAATGGAATATGGAGTTTAAAAGCGGGAAATTAACCGCTGATGAATTTTCTGCTAAGCTTTCCTCTTTAAGTTCAAGTTTTACTACAAACTCCAACACCATCAAAGCCGCAGGAGAAGCGACGCAGACTTGGGGACAACGCCTTGGAGGATTATCTGCAAAATTCGGTACTTGGTTTAGTATCACTCGAGTAATTATGGCTGCATATCGTGCGGTTCGACAGATGGTATCTGCTGTGATAGACCTTGACACCGCTATGACGGAGTTAAAGAAAGTTACTGATGAGACAGATGCCACATATAATAAATTCCTTGATGATGCGGCTGCTCGCGCAAAAAAATTAGGTGCCGCGCTATCGGATGTCGTAACGGCGTCGGCAGATTTTGCCAGACTTGGTTATAACATCGAAGAAGCGGAACAGTTAGCCGACGCCGCAATCGTATATAAAAACGTTGGTGATGGTATTACTGACATTAGCGATGCTTCTGAAAGCATTATCGCAACAATGCAGGCTTTCGGTGTTGAGGCTAAAGATGTAATGTCTATCGTCGATAAATTTAATGAGGTCGGCAATAAATATGCCATATCGTCTAAAGGCGTTGGTGACTCGTTATTGCGCTCCGCCGCTGCGATGCACTCTGCAAACAACACATTAGATGAAACAATCGCTCTGGCTGCTGCCGCAAATACGATTGTCCAAGACCCTGAAAAAGTTGGTACGGTTTTAAAGACCGTATCAATGTATCTTCGTGCTGCTAAAACCGAAGCCGAGGACGCCGGGGAGTCTACGGACGGAATGGCGAATAGTGTCTCTGAGTTAAGGGATGAAATTTTAGAACTTACTGGTAATAAAGTCGATATACAAATCGACGAAAATACATTTAAGTCTACATACCAAATTCTTAAAGAGTTATCTGATGTTTGGGATACGCTGTCTGATGTTACTCAAGCTAATATACTTGAGATGGTCGGCGGTAAGCGTAACTCAAATGTGGTTGCGGCAATTTTAGAGAATTTCTCTATCGCCGCAGAAGCGGCAGAAACATCTGCAAAATCTACTGGCTCTGCTCTTGAAGAAAATGATAAATACTTAGAGTCTATCAATGGTAAAATAAGTATCTTTAAGGCAAACTTTGAAGAGTTTTCTAACACATTTATTCAGAGCGACTTTGTTAAGGGTATAGTAGATATCGGCACTTGGTTAATGCAGGTATTAACTGGTGTAGCAAAAGTTATAGATGCTCTTGGCGGTCTTAGTAACGCACTATTTATAGTTGCCGGAGTAATTGCGACAATAAAAGCAGATGCTTTGGTCACTTTAATAGGCACAACCTTACCAAATAAAATTATCGGTCTGGGTAATACCATTAAGACGCTCGGTACGACATTTTTGACCGCGTTTAGAACAGCGAAGGCTTCTGGAGCATCATCACTCCAGTCTATTTCTGCTGGATTTAAAAGTGTAACCGCAAGTGCAAGCGCAGCACAAATTGCAGTAGCAGCGTTCGTTGCGATTATTGCTGTTATCAATATGGTTAGCCACGCAATCGAGGAAGCAAGACAAAAAGCAATCTCGGAGGCGGAGGCAGAAAGAGAGTCGGCGTCTGCGATTGTTGAAAAGAGCAACGCTCTTAATGCCGCATATCTTGAATATTTACAATACTCCCAACTTGCAGAGCGTACACCATCTCAGGAAGAAGCTTTCCAAAACGCTCTTAAAACAGTAACAGAGGCTATAGAGGGTAAAACCAATGCACTTAAAGGGCTCACTGCTGGAACCAAGGACTATACTGAAGCTTTAGGCGGACAGGTTGAAAAGGAACTTGAGGCTGCAAAAATTGCCGCAATTCAAGAAAGAGACGCTGCTGAAAAGGCTTTAGAGAAAATGTCCTATAGCGACTGGGATGGAAGTAAGATTAAGGTTTATTACGGCGGCACGCACAAGAAAAACAAAGAAGAACAAGAATTAGTAGAGTCTATTTTAGGAGATTACAAAACTACTAAAACTTATTCATCGCGCGGAACATCGAGTTCGGATTATTATGTAGATGCTGGCGGAGAAGAAGCCGATAAAATTGTAGATTTCTATTATAAATTATTATATTTAAAAGATGAGCTTACACGAAAAAATATGATGGAAGGCGCATCTTATGATAATGTTACATCTACATTAAACACTCTTAAAGCGTCTGTAGAAGCGTATGTTAAGGCAAAGTATGATGAGTTTGCAGCAACATACAAGGCTGATAATGGAATTCCTAAAACTCTTGAGGAATATGAGAAGTACAAAAAATATATCTCAGATAATTTGTCAAAATCATTCGGTCTTGACGACGCAACCATCAGTTCGATAGTTGATGGACAACTAAAGACAGAAGGTCTTTACGAAGCCATTAAAAAAGTCGATAAAGGAGCGACCGACGCTATAGCAAAAGTAAAGACTTTTGCCGAGACGGTATCTAATGTTCAAACGTTAACGGACGGTCTCGAGAAACTGGATAAAATTTACGCGGATATTTATGACAAAGGCGATTTCGACTGGGGTTCTGTATTAAATAATAAAGAGTTTGCTGAAACATTCGGAAATTTAGGCGATGACTATACAAACTTTATTAAAACAATAACAAGTTCTCCGTCTGATATTAAAGCGTGTCAAGGTGCTTTTGATAAATTGGTAGCGTCTTACATTGCTGGGTCTGGTATTTTAACAGAGGTTACAGACGAAACAAGAGACGCCACTGTTGCAATGCTTGAACAAATGGGTGTTTCTAACGCGGCGGCTATTGTTGATGCTAATGTAGCAAGAAACAAAGAGCTGGTTCGCATCCAGACAGAACTCGGCACAGATGCTTCGTATGAAGATATTATGGCTATGTATAGCACGTGTGAGGCTGGCTCATTAACTCAACAAGTTTTGGCTGAACTTGCTATTACCAAAATGCAAACCAATGAAAACGGTATTAAAACTGCATCGGATATTGACCAGTTAATTGCGCTTGCTAATACGGCTAACGCTACCACTCAGTCTCTGGCAAATTTAGCTAAGGCTAAGGAGATGTTTACCAGAGCCGAGGCATTATATACTCAGTCTGAAACAACCAGACAAAACTATATTAAAAACGGAAATCAAGCTGATGGTAGAGAATGGCAAAGATTATTTGCGGAAGCCAGTTCGTTGCGTATACAGGCTGAGGAAATACTGAACACACCTCTCAATTATAACAAAATCAATGCAAATGATTTTAAAGTAAATTATACTGGTGGTTCATCTACTAAATCTGCACAAAGTGCGGCGAAAAAAGCAGCCGAAAAGGCAGCAAAAGACCAAGAAACTTGGTTTGAAAAACAGTTAGCCGAACATAAACATCTTGTTGCTATGGAGCAAGAGACCGAGGCTGAATATCTTGCGTGGTTAAGCAAGGCATACCCACAGGCATACCAAGAAGGTATCATAGAACTTAAAGACTTCTATAAATACCAAGAAGAAGTGTTCGAGGGATTAAGAAATTTATTTAAAGATAAGCTCGGAGATATCGAACACGAAATCTCGATGCGTGAGAACTATGATGGCGAAGAGAAGAAAATCATTTCGCTATATAAGGGCTTAATGTCCGATGTAGAGAAAGAGATTGCCAAAGCTCGTGCTCAAGGTCTCACCGACGAGGACGACTATATCCAAGAACTCCAAGAAAAATGGCAAGACTATGCAAACGCTATAAAGGACATTCGTGAGGAAATCGAGGAAGCCGCAAAAGACGCGTTAGACGAGATGATTGACTATCGCGTCGATATGCTTAAGCAGGAAATCGAAGACGAAAAAGACGCTCTCGATAAGAAACTCGACAACCTTAAAGAGTTCTACGATAAGCAGAAAGAGATGCTTCAGGACAAATATGATGAAGAGAAGTATCTTGAAGACCAAGCCGAAAAGCGTAAGTCTGTTTCTGATATCAAGGGCGAACTTGCTATGTTGGAGAACGACGACTCTGCGTGGGCACAGAAGCGTAAGCTTGAGCTCACCGAAGAGTTAAGCGATGCTGAAAAAGACCTTGCTGATTTTGAAAAAGAAAACGCTCTTGACAAGGCTTTGGATGCTATCGATGAGGCGTATAACTCTCAAGAAGCACAACTTCAAAGGGAGATGGACGCTCTCGATGAAAAACTCAACGACCCGAACGCACTCTTTAACCAAGCGTTAGAGGATATTAAAAATAACTCCAAGAACCAGTTGTACTATCAGATGCTGATGTATAACCGTCAGTACGGTGATGGTAACGACGAAACGGTTAAGAAGTTATGGGAAGATACCTATGGCGCTCTTAACGATTATGAAAAACTTTTTGGTAAGTTGTATAAGGGCGTTGACCTCAAGAACGAAACTGGTGTTAAGGACGATAAGGGATGGGATGACGAAAAGGTTTCTGGTACAAATCCCGATAACAAACCTAAAGACCCGCCTAAGACCACAACAACCACTACGAAGCCAACAAGCACTGCGCCGTCTTTATCTTCTGGTTCTACCGTAACCATTAAGAAGACCGCAACACACTTTGGTTCTAAGAGCAAAGGCGTTAAGATGGCATCGTTCGTTCCGGGCGGTTCCTACACGGTTTATCAGACAAGCGGTAATCAGGTGCTCATAGGACGCAATGGCGTCTATACAGGCTGGGTTAACAAGTCAGACATAGTTGGATATGCCTCTGGTACAAAACACGCTACAGCGGGCTTACACGAGCTTTTTGAGCAGGGTGACGAGTACATCTTCTCTGCATCTGACGGCTCTCGCTACAGAATGTTCTCTGGTGGCGAAAAAGTCCTTAATGCAAAGGCTACAGAGTTCTTGTACGACTTTGCAAATAGTGGCGGAGATGTTTTAGCACAGATGCTCAAGAATGTATTTGGTGGCACTGGACTTGATGGTATTACACCTACGGTTATTAACAACGAAATCAATATGGGTGATATTATCATAACTGGTTCGGCTACGCAGAAAACAGTGTCTGAAATTCGCCGCGAGCAGAGGTCTGCCGTAAATTATATGCTCCAAGAGTTTAACAAGTTGAGTAATTAAAATGTGCGGTATATACATAATTCAAAACACCATTAACAATATGGTGTATGTTGGTAAAAGCGTGAATATCGCAAAGCGTTTTAGAGCGCATAAACGCTTATTAAATCTTGGAACACATCACAACGCGCACCTTCAAAAATCTTGGAATAAATATAGCGAAACAGCTTTTGATTTTAAAATTATTGATGTGTGCGACAGAGATGATTTAAGTGATTTAGAGATATATTATATCGATATGTACTCTAAAAATAGCGGTGTTTACAATCTCACGGACGGCGGCGACGGAACTCTTGGCAACAGAAAGTCTAATTATACGAAGGCGTTGATTGGTGCTAAAAACAGTCATAAAGTCGTTCTGTTAAACACTCGTGAGGTTTTTAACTCATATGTAGAGGCATCGTCCATCCATAGTCTTTCACCATCTATTATATAAATGG
>Ga0233366_1000438_pt1 | contig 14301 bp, 9 predicted proteins | sample ElkDunMinimDraft_23_FD_191536 | JGI IMG/M metagenome (GOLD analysis project Ga0233366, IMG submission 191536) | Fecal eukaryotic communites from dung pellets of Tule Elk in California, USA - Elk Dung C4 | ecosystem: Host-associated > Mammals > Digestive system > Large intestine > Fecal | place...
ACGAAAATTGTGTGTACGATTGGCCCTGCCAGTGAATCATTAGAAAAGCTTAAGGCTTTGATGGAGGCCGGCATGAACGTGGCGCGCCTTAACTTTTCACACGGAAGCCATGAGGAACACCGCGCACGAATTCAAACAATTCGCCAAGCTGCAAAGGAAACAGGCAAGACAGTTGGTATCTTGCTCGATACGAAAGGACCGGAGATTCGTACACATGACATGGAAAACGGCGGCTTTGAGCTAGTTGCCGGCCAAAATGTAACGATTTCCATGACACAGGTTCTTGGAACACCTGAGAAATTTTCCATCACTTATGAAGGTTTAATTGATGATGTACATCCTGGTTCAAGAATTCTTGTGGATGATGGATTAATTGGTCTTGAAGTAACAGAGGTCGATAAATCAAAAGGTGAAATCCACACAAAAGTACTTAATACTGGAATGATTAAAAACAAAAAAGGCGTTAACGTACCTGGTGTATCTGTTAAATTGCCTGGAATTACACAAAAAGACGCTGAGGACATTGTTTTCGGTATCCAAGAAGATGTTGACTTCATCGCGGCTTCATTCGTTCGCCGTGCAGCCGATGTGCTTGAGATCAGAGAATTGCTTGAAAAACATAATGCTGGTCATATCCAAATCATTCCTAAGATTGAAAACCATGAGGGTGTAGAAAACATCGAGGAAATTCTTGAGGTTTCCGATGGATTAATGGTAGCACGCGGAGACCTTGGTGTTGAGATTCCGGCAGAAGATGTACCGCTCGTTCAAAAGGATTTAATCAAACGCTGCAACCGTTTGGCTAAACCAGTTATCACAGCAACACAAATGCTTGATTCCATGCAACGTAACCCGCGCCCAACTCGTGCGGAAGCAAGTGACGTTGCCAATGCAATCTTTGACGGCACAGATGCCATCATGCTTTCTGGTGAAACAGCTGCTGGTCAATATCCAGTAGAAGCCGTTCAAACTATGCACAATATTGCTCAAAAAACAGAGACTGCTTTGAATTATAAAGCCATTCTTTCTGCTCGCAGCAAAGACCATGATTACAATGTAACAGAAGCAATCGGCTTATCTGTGGCGCATACGGCACTAAACTTAAAGGTTTCTGCTATCATTGCTCCTACACAAAGCGGCTCTACAGCAAGAATGATTTCTCGCTATCGTTCCAATGCGCCAATCCTCGCGGTTACAGCTCATGAGCGTGTAATGCGCAAGCTTGCGCTAGTATGGGGCGTTCAGCCAATCCTGGGCACACCAACTACAAACACTGATGATATGCTTGAAAATGCTGTGTCAGAATCTACGAAACACAACATCGTGAACCCTGGTGATTTAGTCATTATCACAGCAGGTGTTCCTGTGAACGAATCTGGTACAACGAACATCATGAAGATCCACATCATCGGTTCTGTATTGGTAAGCGCACAAGGTATCGGCCGCAAGTCTGCATCAGGCAAAGTGGTTGTAGCTAGAAATGCTGCTGAAGCAATTGAGAAAGCAACAGAAGGATGCATTCTTGTGACAAACGCGAGTGACCGCGACATGATGCCTGCGATTGAGAAATGTGCGGCTCTTGTTACAGAAGAAGGCGGACTAACAAGCCACGCTGCTGTAGTAGGATTAAGCCAAGGTATTCCTGTAATCGTTGGTGCAAAAAATGCGACAGCTGAATTGAAGGACGGACAAGTTGTTACCGTTCATGCAAGAAGCGGCCGTATTTATGAAGGACATTCAAGCATCCTATAATCTATAAAGGGGGAAGAGTTGTTTAAGTTGGCCATTGCTAATTTAAGCAGCTCTTTTTCTTTTCGTGGTACACTACAAAGAAGATTACGATTTAGGGGGCTTATTATGAAACGACCGACGTTTCTTTTTATATTGATTCCAACGCTTGAGATTATAACCCTTTTGCTGGCAGGATCTTATATTGGCATAGGGTGGACAGTAGCCCTTATGTTCTTAACCGGAATTTTCGGCTTTCTCTTTGCGAAGAGGCAAGGGATTCAGACACTAAGAAGGGCGCAGGAACAATTGAACAGAGGAATGATGCCAGGGGAGGAGCTCTTTAATGGAATCTGTATACTGGCAGGTGCTTTCTTGCTTCTGTTACCGGGATTTATAAGTGATTTAGCAGGGCTGATTTTACTGATTCCGCTTACAAGAAAATGGGCGAAACCGCTAATCACCGCATTGATGTGGAAGATTATGAGCCGGTCGCAAGGTACCATTAGAATCATCCGTTAAAAATGGGAGGCTTGTTCATGGCAGGCAAAGACATCGTTTGCCATGAACAGCCGTTTTTTATTTTGTAAATTCAGTTGGTTTTCTGCCTATGATGAAATCCCAAACATCATGAAGGATATGGAGCTTATAGAGGGCGCGGATGATCACAAGGACAATGGGCCCGATGATGAGGCCGATGAAACCGATTGTCTTAAAACCGACGAAAATGGCAATCAAGGTTATAAGCGGGTCGAGCCCTATGCTTGAAGAAAGGATTTTCGGTTCCATTACCTGCCGCTGAACAATAACGACGGTGTAAAGAATGGCCAGCCCAAGAGCGAGGCTGAAATTTCCGGTCATCAATGCATATATAATCCAAGGGATAAAGACAAACCCAGTTCCAAGATACGGAAGCAAATCGACAAATCCGGTAATCAAGGCAATGGTGATGGCAAATTCAATCCTCAGGATCAGTAAGCCGACGAGCACAATAAGCGTTGTTATGGATATTAGTGTTAATTGCGCGCGGATAAAGCCAAATAATGCCCGCTCAAGTTCTATGATAATCTTTTTTATGTTAAGTAGAGCTTGGGTTGGAAGCAGCTGCTGTGTCTTTGCGAGAAACTTGTTCCATTCCTTCGCAATGAAGAATGTCGCAAGCAAGGAGAAGAGGGCTCCTGTCCCTGCGCCCGGGAGCCAGCCGATAAGTTTGGGAACAAAACCAAGGGTTGTCTGGATGAGGTTTGTAAGTGTCGTACCAATGCTGCTGCCAATGTTCTCGATATTTGACAGAATCGTATTCTGCTGTCCATCCTCCAAATCATTGAATAAGGAAATAATCCTTTCATACAGAGGAAGAATTCTACTCTGGAAAAAGTCTTGTATCAGTTTGATCATATTGTCGAGATGTTCAGGCAGCACGTTGGATAAATAAGCCGCTCCGGCCACGATTTCTATGATTAAAAAGGTGATTAATCCGGCAATTAAGGCAATCACGACAATCATGCTGACCAGGACAGACAAGGCTCGCGGAAACCGCAGTTTCTCAGTTAAAAAGGTGATGAAGGGGTTCATCAAGAAGGCAAGACATATCCCTATGATGAAAGGATATGTATATTTTGCTGTCAGCAGCAATAAATAAATCGTTATGACAGAGCCGGTAATGACCATTACAAAGCGCAGAGCCCGGTATAAGTATTCAAGATTCACGATTTGGTGCCTCCTTAAAAGAGGTTTTGTTGGGACAACTATTCTTATCTTTAGTTTGATAAAAATTAGATTATTACCGCAAAAGCAAAATAAAATATTTATTTACAATTTTTATACTTTATCATCGGAAGGATGAATGAACATGTACGGACCTTATATCTTCTTGATTATCCTGCTTTTAATCGGGATTGTGGCTAAGAATACCTCTCTTATGGTTGCTACCGGCTTTTTGCTGCTAGTAAAAGTGGCGGGGGCGGATGGCCGGTTTCTTGCTTATATGCAATCAAAAGGAATCAATTGGGGCGTAACCATCATCACAATTGCTGTGCTGGTTCCTATTGCCACGGGGAATATTGGCTTCAAGCAGCTGGCTGAAGCCGCTAAATCACCATATGCATGGGTTGCGATGCTTTCGGGAATAGCGGTCGCCCTTATTGCGAAAAATGGCATACAGCTGCTTTCCTCTGATCCGCATATCACAGTTGCTCTCGTATTTGGAACAATACTTGCCGTGGCCCTGTTTAATGGTGTGGCAGTCGGTCCGCTGATTGGAGCTGGGATTGCATACTTGATGATGCAGCTGATTGATTTATTTAGATAATTCTTTCCGAAAGAATATAAGTCAAATAATTTTGTGAGGTATTTTCTTTCACAAATTTGGAATAATTGTTTATAATTATAAATGGGCTTGGGTTTCACAAAAATTTACAATTTTTTGTGAACCCTATTATTATTCTGAGCAAACGTTCAGAATGTGGTTTTTAGGGGTTGAAGATACATTCTTATGATAACGCTTACTTATTATAAGAGTATGGAGTTATGCAGGATATAGCTTAAAGCCGGGATATATTCAGCATGATGAACCCGACTGACCAGTGATTTGAAAAACATAGGGGAAATTTCTGGCAAAGGAGAGATTACTAATGTCTGTAACAAAAGGATTAGAAGGTATTGTTGCTACATCATCTTCCATTAGCTCAATCATTGATGACACTCTCACTTACGTGGGGTTTGATATTGATGATTTAGCAGAGAACGCAAGCTTTGAAGAGGTTATTTTCCTTTTATGGAACTTAAGGCTGCCAAACAATCTTGAATTAGAGGACTTGAAGAATCAATTGGCTGCTAATGCGGCACTGCCAAATGAAATCATTGAGTATTTCAAAATGTATCCTATTGAAAAAGTGCATCCGATGGGGGCTTTGAGAACAGCTGTATCCATGCTGGGATTATACGATGAAGAAGCGGATGTAATGGATGATCAGGCAAATTTAAGAAAAGCGATTCGTTTACAAGCGAAGATTCCTGCTATTGTGACAGCTTTTTCACGCATCCGTAAAGGCCTGGAGCCAATTGCGCCTCGCAAGGACTTTGGTTACGCCCAAAACTTCTTGTATATGTTAAATGGCAATGAACCGAGCCAAGTGGAGATTGAAGCCTTTAATAAAGCTCTTGTTCTCCATGCAGATCATGAATTGAATGCTTCTACGTTCACAGCGCGTGTTTGTGTGGCGACACTTTCTGATATGTATTCAGGAGTAACGGCAGCGATTGGCGCCTTGAAAGGACCGTTGCATGGCGGAGCAAATGAAGCTGTTATGAAGATGCTCAAAGAGATTGATACACTCGAGAATGTTGAAACTTATATCAATAATAAGCTTGATAATAAAGAGAAGATTATGGGCTTCGGCCACCGTGTATACCGCAAAGGGGACCCTCGTGCAAAACATCTCCGTGAAATGTCCAAAAGACTCACTGACATGAACGGCGAACCAAAATGGTATGAAATGTCCACAAAAATTGAGGAGCTGGTTACATCCAGAAAACCTCTGCCGCCAAACGTAGATTTTTATTCTGCATCTGTCTACCATAGCTTAGGCATTGACCATGATTTGTTTACGCCAATCTTTGCTGTCAGCCGTATGTCCGGATGGATTGCTCATATTCTTGAGCAATACGAAAACAATCGTTTGATTCGTCCGCGTGCGGAGTATGTCGGTCCTGGCATGCAGAAGTACGTTCCAATCGAAGAACGTTAAATTTCATTGAGCCAAAGGACAAGCCTCTTTAAATAATTCTGATACTTGTAAATAAACGTTTTTTTCATAATATTTGTAATACTTATGCTATACTTTAGAGTGTTAAAGAAACAGAGATAAATAGAGACTAAGAAATCAGCGGCATATCGCTTGCTGATACATGCTGGAGGGATTTTCAATGAGTCAGGCAGAAAAAATCAAAGTAGTAGACGGCGCTTTGCAAGTGCCAAATCACGCTATCATTCCTTTTATTGAAGGAGATGGAACAGGTCCGGATATTTGGGCTGCTGCATCGCGTGTACTAGAAGCATCTGTAGAAAAAGCTTATAATGGAGAGAAAGCAATCGTTTGGAAAGAAGTATTAGCTGGTGAAAAAGCATTTAACGAAACAGGTGAATGGCTCCCGGCTGAAACACTTGATGTGATTAAAGAATATTTAATCGCGATTAAAGGGCCATTGACTACTCCTGTTGGCGGCGGAATTCGCTCCTTAAATGTTGCTCTTCGCCAAGAACTTGATTTATACACATGCTTAAGACCTGTCCGTTATTTCAACGGCGTTCCTTCACCGGTTAAACGTCCGCAAGATACAGATATGGTTATTTTCCGTGAAAACACTGAAGATATCTACGCTGGAATTGAATATGCCAAAGGATCTGATGATGTTAAGAAATTATTAGATTTCCTTCGCAATGAGATGGGTGTATCTAAGATTCGTTTCCCTGAGACTTCCGGTATTGGCATTAAACCGGTTTCTGAAGAAGGAACAAAACGCCTTGTGCGCGCAGCCTTGAATTATGCAATCAAGGAAGGAAGAAAATCCTTAACGCTTGTTCACAAAGGAAATATCATGAAATTCACAGAAGGTGCCTTCAAGAACTGGGGTTATGAAGTAGCAGAGCAAGAATTCGGCGAACAAGTATTTACATGGGCTCAATATGACCGCATTAAAGAAGCTGAAGGAACAGAAGCAGCGAATAAAGCCCAGGCTGATGCGGAAGCTGCAGGCAAGATTATTGTGAAGGATTCTATCGCAGATATCTTCTTGCAACAAATTTTGACAAGACCAAGAGAATTCGACGTAGTTGCGACAATGAACTTGAATGGGGATTATATCTCTGACGCTCTTGCTGCACAAGTCGGCGGAATCGGTATCGCGCCTGGTGCGAACATTAACTATGTTACTGGTCATGCGATTTTTGAAGCAACACATGGTACTGCTCCGAAATATGCAGGCCTTGATAAAGTGAACCCATCCTCTGTCATTCTATCCGGTGTATTAATGCTTGAGCATTTAGGCTGGAATGAAGCAGCAGACATGATCACTCGTTCCATGGAAAAAACAATTGACTCTAAAGTCGTCACTTATGACTTCGCTCGCTTGATGGATGGAGCAAATGAAGTGAAATGTTCTGAATTTGCTGATGAATTAATCAAGAACATGGAATAAGTAATGCAAGGATAAGACAGACAGGATTCGCTGAGGGGTGTTGAACGGTACCGTCAATAAAAGATGGGGGTAGGATATATGGGATTGAAGCGCAATAAAATCTCTGTAATCGGCAGTGGCTTTACAGGAGCAACAACAGCATTTCTATTGGCTCAAAAGGAGCTTGGAGATGTCGTGCTCGTTGATATTCCACAGATGGAAAAGCCTACAAAGGGGAAGGCGTTGGACATGGCCGAGGCTGGCCCGGTTCAGGGGTTTGATGCATCTATTACAGGTACATCTGATTACGAGGACACCAAGGATTCTGATTTAGTGATTATTACGGCAGGCATTGCCCGTAAACCTGGAATGAGTCGTGATGACCTTGTGCAAACCAACCAGAAAATCATGCGTTCAGTGGCAAAGGAAGTTGCGAAATATTCGCCGGATAGCTACATCATCGTGCTGACCAATCCAGTTGATGCGATGACCTACACGGTTTTTAAAGAAACTGGATTTCCGAAGAATCGTGTCATTGGGCAATCAGGCGTTCTTGATACCGCAAGATTCCGCACATTTGTCGCTCAGGAATTAAATCTGTCTGTCAAGGATATAACCGGCTTTGTGCTTGGGGGACATGGGGACGATATGGTTCCCCTTGTCCGCTATTCCTATGCTGGCGGAATTCCTTTGGAACAGCTTATTCCAAAAGAACGGCTCGAAAGCATTGTCGAACGAACCAGAAAAGGCGGAGGAGAAATCGTGGAACTGCTAGGTAATGGCAGTGCCTATTACGCACCTGCTGCCTCTCTGGTTTCCATGGCAGAAGCTATCTTGAAGGACCAGCGCCGGGTTCTCCCAGCTATAGCTTATTTAGAGGGGGAATATGGCTATGATGGAATCTACCTTGGCGTACCAGCCATCATAGGAGCAAACGGCATAGAGAAAGTCATTGAGCTTGAATTGCAAGAGGAGGAAAAAGCCGCTCTTGCAAAGTCAGTTCAGTCCGTTAAAGCAGTTATGTCTATTCTTGTGTAACGAAATGAATGATGAAAAGGACTCTGAATGATTTTAATCAGAGTCCTTTTTTATGTTTTGCAGGCGCAAGCTAGTTAAAGTATAGGCATTAGAATTAATCCCTGATGCAGCCTCTATAACTTTAGATATTTTTTTATGATCTTCTTTTCAAAAACCGCCGAAATGCAGTCTCCGTATCGCTCTCCATCATCTGAGCTATTTTCCCATTTAGGTATTATATCAAGATTTCTTCTTTTCATATATAATAGTGAGGAATTAAACTATTGCTAGAAGAATAAGAGAAGGAAGATTAATTGATTCTTCTCTTCTATATAGCAAATATGTATAAGCGAATTTGGTCACAAATGCACAATATAGTTGATCGATCAAACTTAAGCTTTCATAAATAAAGCGTATTGGGAGGATAAGATGAGTAAAAAAGTTCTGGTTGTGGAAGATGAAGAATCAATCATCACCTTGCTTGCGTATAATCTGGAACAAGCCGGATTTACCGTCATTAAGGCCATGGACGGGGAAATGGGCAAGCAATTGGCAATGACTGAGAAACCGGATGTTGTCATATTGGATCTCATGCTGCCAAAGTTAGACGGGATTGAGGTTTGCAAAATTTTACGACAAAATAAAATTACGGTACCAATATTGATGTTAACTGCTAAAAGTGAAGAGTTCGATAAAGTCCTTGGACTTGAACTTGGTGCAGATGATTATATGACGAAGCCATTCAGCCCGCGTGAGGTTGTGGCAAGGGTGAAGGCGCTTCTTCGCAGAGTGGATATGCTGAATATAGCAAGCGAGACAAAAGAAGATGATTCAGAATGCATTACAATTGCTAAACTGAAAATCTATTTGGAACGGTATGAAGCCTACTTAGGTGACGAATTGCTTGAGCTTACTCCGAAGGAATTTGAGTTATTGGCCTATTTGGCAAAGAATAAGTCTAGAATTCTCACAAGAGACCAGCTGCTGAACGTGATTTGGAATTATGATTTCGTCGGTGATACACGAATTGTGGATGTTCATATCAGCCATCTGCGCGAGAAGATTGAACAGGACACGAAGAAACCAGTCTACATTAAAACCGTGCGCGGTTTAGGCTATAAACTAGAGGAACCGAAAGAATGAACAAAGCAAGAAGAATGATGGTCGTTGAAATAGCATCCGCTATCCTGATTGTTTCCCTGTTGTTTGCAATCCTTTTAGGAAAGCTTTTCACGATGTACCTTGAGAGAGATACAAAGAACGATTTAAAGGATGCAGCGCAAATCATTGAATGGCAGCTTACAGATATAGAGGATCCAGCTACTCGAAATCGCAGGCTTGATGATCTCACCAAAAAGTATGATATGACGATTCTGCTCGCCGACCGTGATGGCAACATTCTTTCAGAGTTTACTGATGCAGAAGATGGATTATCAGATGAGGAACTTGCCCTTTATAAGTCAGAGATAAAGAATTATGCAGGGGATTCGGCTGAACCAGCCGCTGGCGAGTTTAATTCAACAGGCTTATATTATTACCTTGACAGTAATCAAGCGGCAGGAGGTTACCTGCTTGTCGGGAAAGAAAGAAACCCTGGTATTGAAGGGGTGTCTGTCATGGCAACTTCCCTGTCGTTTTTGGGTATTGCTTTTATTATTATCATGCTGTTTGTCTTTCAAATCGTTAAAAAGTACTTCATGCCGGTTGATAGTGCTCTTCATGCCGTGCGCGAGCTGACGAAGGGCAATTATCGTGCGCGATCATATGTCGGCCGAAATAAAGAAGCGGGGATGCTGAATAATTCCATTAATCAGCTCGCGCGCGATTTGCAAGAGATGAAGATTGCTTATGATATTCAAAAGGACCGGCTCAGTACCTTGATTGAGAATATGGGAAGTGCGTTATTATTGATTGATGACAAGGGTTATATCAATATGGTCAATCGCGCTTACCTCAATCTTTTTAAAGTAGATGAAGAGAGTTACTTATCTGAGTTGTATTATAAGGTGATTGACAGCGAGAAAGTGACCGCTCTAATTGAGGAAATCTTCATGGTGGAGCAAAAGGTCAAGAAGCAAATTGTACTGACTATTGGGCTCGAGCGGAAGAATTTCGAAGTGTATGGAGCTCCGGTTATTGGCCCGAAAGGTGAATGGAAAGGAATCATTCTTGTCTTCCATGATATTACGGAACTGAAAGATCTTGAAAGGGTGCGAAAGCAATTCGTGGCTAATGTATCACATGAATTGAATACCCCAGTTACGTCGATTAAGGGATTCACGGAGACTTTGATTGACGGCGCGAAGGAAGATAAGAATACACTTGACCATTTCTTGTCAATCATTCTGAAAGAGAGCAATAGGCTGCAGGCGCTGATCAAGGAATTGCTTGAGTTATCAAAGGTTGAACAGCACGGCTTCCAGCTTGATTTTCAAAAGGTGGATATCATGCCTGTCCTGATGGATACCTTCGAGATTCTTGAAAAGAAAGCAGCTAAGAAAAATATTTGCTTGAAGATGGTTGACCCGAAAAAACAAATCGTATGTGAAACTGATTCTTTCCGCTTGCAGCAAATCATTATCAACCTTGTCAGCAATGCTATTGCCTATACTCCGCCTAACGGGAAGGTGACCGTCTCTGCGAGTGAGGATAAGGATGAGGTCTTTATCAAGGTTTCGGATACGGGAATAGGCATTGACGAAAATGAATTTCCGCGTATTTTTGAGCGCTTTTATCGGGTTGATAAGGACAGGAGCAGGGAGAGCGGCGGGACTGGTCTTGGACTCGCAATCGTAAAGCACATCCTTGAGGCCCATCACGGTAAAATTACGGTTGACAGTAAGCTTGATGAAGGCAGTACGTTTACGGTTATCATTCCAAAGACTCAAAGCTCTGGCAAAGGAAAATAAATTATATAAGAAGAGTTGGCTCCTTTCACTTAGTTCGTGAAGGGAGCTTTTTAATTTCCTGAGAATAGGAGTAAATCTTGCTCTCAAAGGAAGGAACAGCTGTTTTTCTTTCAATCAAGACTCATGTTAGAATAGAGTAATAAGATTGTCGGTTAATTGGATAAATTAGCTAAAATGGGAGGAAAGCATGGATAAAAGAATCGTCTTAATAGATGGCAATAGCATTGCCTACCGAGCATTTTTCGCATTGCCTTTGCTCAATAATGATAAGGGTGTACATACAAATGCCATATACGGCTTTGCGATGATGCTGAATAAAATTATGGAAGAGGAAAAGCCGACTCATATGCTGGTGGCCTTTGATGCAGGAAAGACAACATTTCGCCACAGCACATTCGCAGAATATAAGGGAGGCCGTCAAAAGACTCCGCCTGAACTGTCTGAGCAATTCCCGTTCATTCGCGAATTGCTGGATGCCTATGGTGTTTCCCGCTATGAATTAACGAATTATGAAGCAGATGACATTATCGGCACACTAGCCACGCTTGCAGAGGGAGAGGGATACGAGGTCACGGTCATATCTGGAGACAAGGATTTGACGCAGCTGGCTTCAGAGAAAACGACAGTTCGAATTACGCGTAAAGGAATCACCGATATGGAGGATTACACACCTCACCATATTCGGGAGAAGTATGATTTGACGCCTGAGCAGATCATCGACCTGAAGGGCTTGATGGGCGATTCGTCTGATAATATCCCAGGAATCCCCGGCGTTGGAGAGAAGACAGCGCTTAAGCTTCTGCATCAATTCGGAACCGTGGAGGCGGTTGTCGAATCGCCTGATAAGGTGAGTGGCAAGAAATTAAAGGAAAAAATTGAAGAATATAAAGAGCAGGCCATCCTCTCTAAACAGCTGGCGACCATTGAAACAAAGGCGCCAATTGAAGTCAGCCTTGAGGAGGTCGATTACACGGGACCTGATCAAGAAAAGCTGCTTGCCATATATAAGGAGCTTGGCTTTGCAACCTTAATCGAGAAAATGGATCCGGTTAAGGCTCAGGAAGATGAGGTGCTTGAGGAGATTGACTATACATTCGTCAAGGAGATTACACCTGACCTATTCACAGATGATACAGCGCTGTACGCAGAAATCTTGGAGGATAATTACCATACTGCTCCTATCATTGGGCTTGCCATCTCAAATGCGAAGGGAACTTTCTTTATAGAGAGGGATAAGGCTGTCGAATCTGATGTGTTTAAGGAGTGGGCCGGAAATCCTGATATGAAGAAAACGGTGCATGATGTAAAGAAAACAATCGTTTCCCTGCATCGAGAGGGGATTGAGCTGAAGGGTGCCAGCTTTGACCTCTTCCTTGCTTCCTATGTGCTTAACCCTGCTGAACCGGAAGTCGATATGGCAGATCTTGCGAAAAAGCATAATGCAGGTCATATCCAAACGGATGAGCATGTATATGGAAAAGGAGCGAAACGTAAAATCCCAAGTCCGGAGATTTGCGGTGAGCATATCGCACGCAAGGCTCATGCGATGGGCTTAATCAGAGCGAGTATTGAAAGTCAGCTTCTAGCGAATGCACAATCATCCTTGCTGATGGATTTGGAATTGCCGCTCGCCATCATCCTAGCAGAGATGGAGATCACGGGAGTCAAGGTGGACAAGGAAAGATTAAAGGAAATGGGCGGAGAGCTGGCGGCGAGGCTTGCTGATATTGAGGCGAAAATTTATGACCTCGCTGGTGAGAAGTTTAACATCAACTCACCGAAGCAATTAGGTGTCATCCTTTTTGAACGATTGGGTCTGCCCGTGATCAAGAAGACGAAAACGGGTTATTCTACATCAGCGGATATCCTTGAAAAGCTAGAGAACAAACATGAAATCATTCGCGAAATCTTGATTTACCGCCAGCTGGGCAAGCTTCAATCCACCTATATCGAAGGGTTGTTGAAGGTCATCCATGAGGATGGAAAGGTTCATACGCGCTTCAATCAAGCGTTAACGCAAACGGGACGTCTCAGTTCGACTGATCCTAATTTGCAGAACATTCCTATCCGCCTGGAAGAGGGCAAGAAAATCCGGCAGGCCTTTGTGCCATCAGTGGAGGATTGGGTCATCTTTGCTGCTGACTATTCCCAAATCGAGCTGCGCGTCCTTGCCCATATTGCAGATGACGAGAACTTAATTAATGCATTCAAGGCTGATATGGATATCCATACAAAAACAGCGATGGACGTCTTCCATGTAACAGAAGAGGAAGTGACATCCATAATGAGGCGTCAAGCAAAAGCGGTCAACTTCGGGATTGTGTACGGTATCAGTGATTATGGATTATCGCAAAATCTCAATATTACGCGTAAGGAAGCGGGCACATTCATTGACCGCTATTTAGATAGCTATCCGGGCGTCCAGCGCTACATGAAGGATATAATCGAGGATGCGAAGGAGTGCGGCTATGTCTCGACCCTTCTGCACCGGCGCCGATATATCCCGGAAATTAATAACCGGAATTTCAATGTCCGCGGTTTTGCTGAACGGACAGCCATGAATACGCCAATACAGGGCAGTGCCGCTGACATTATTAAGTTGGCGATGATTCACATGAGCGATCGGCTGAAGCGAGAGAATCTAAAAGCGAAGCTATTGCTGCAAGTGCATGATGAATTGATTTTTGAAGCACCAAAGGATGAAATAGACATCTTAAAGAAAATCGTACCGGAGGAAATGGAGAATGCCATCAAATTGAGTGTTCCGCTCAAGGTGGATTATTCATTTGGCGACACATGGTACGATGCAAAATAGAGAGCGGCATAAGGGGGTATTTATTTGCCTGAATTACCAGAAGTAGAAACGATAAGGCGAACGCTAGAGGTCATGGTGCTAGGCAAGACAATTGAGGATGTGGAAGTGCGATGGGGCAAAATCATCAAGGAACCGGATGATGCTGAATTGTTCCGTCTCTTCCTTAAGGGACAGACCATTCAGGAAATCGGCCGTCGCGGCAAGTTTCTTATCTTTTATCTAGATGATTACAGTCTCGTATCCCATTTGCGGATGGAAGGTAAATATGGGCTTTTCGACAAGAGTGAAGAGATGGATAAGCATACTCATGTCATATTCAAATTCACGGATGGGACGGAGCTAAGGTATAGGGACGTGCGCAAGTTCGGCACAATGCATTTGTACCCGAAAGGAACGGAGCAGGATGTTCTGCCATTGTCGAAGGTAGGGCCTGAACCATTTTCTGATGAATTCACACCGGAGTATTTGGAGGCAGGACTTCGAAAGACGCATCGCTTCGTTAAGACGGTCCTCTTGGATCAGCGCCTGCTTGCAGGGCTTGGTAATATATATGTGGATGAGGCCTTATTTCATGCGGGCATTCATCCAGAGCGTCCTGCTTCCTCCTTGGATAAAGAGGAAATTCAGCGCTTGTATGCGGCGATTAAGACGACG
>Ga0233366_1000439_pt1 | contig 14290 bp, 20 predicted proteins | sample ElkDunMinimDraft_23_FD_191536 | JGI IMG/M metagenome (GOLD analysis project Ga0233366, IMG submission 191536) | Fecal eukaryotic communites from dung pellets of Tule Elk in California, USA - Elk Dung C4 | ecosystem: Host-associated > Mammals > Digestive system > Large intestine > Fecal | place...
TCTGCTGTTTGATGCGAGTGATGGTAGCATTCATTTTGGTGATGACCGGTTTCGATTCCTTCATTGTTCTGACAGCGGTAATGCCAAGAAAGACAAGGGAAGCGATGATGAGTGCTACACTAATCCATACAATAATCATAATGATTCCTCCTTACGGCTTACGTTTCACTTATTCTATAATACCCTGAAAATCGCAGAAGTAACAAAGAAACAAAAATGGGTTATTCCGATGGAAGGGAGGGTATTGTTTCCATAAGGATGAATATATGGAAAGGATGAGATGGATGGATAAGAAAGTAATTGGTATTTACGATAGCGGAGAAGAGGCAGTAAAAGCAGTAAAGAAGCTGCAAGAAGAGGGGTATGGGCGCGATGATATATCTGTCGTCGCGAAAGATAAGGAAGAAACGAAGAATATAACGGACAAGACAAAGGTAGACAATGGTTTGGCAGCAGGAGCGGCTACAGGTGGTGTCCTTGGCGGGCTTACAGGCTTGCTGGCAGGTATAGGGGCATTAGCTATCCCAGGTGTTGGTCCAATCGTTGCAGCTGGTCCGATTGCCGCGACGTTAAGCGGTATGGCAGCTGGAATTGGCGCAGGTGGTCTGGCAGGAGCGCTTGCTGGAATGGGCATTCCAGATGAAGATGCCCAGCGGTATGAAAGAGATGTTGAATCAGGAAAAATTCTTGTTTTAGTTGACCCGGAAGCCCAAAAGAGACACACTGACAGGGATACGTATGAAAAATCAGATGATCCATTAGTGCAAGCGGAAAGAACAAGGTCAGAAGCAATCAATCCAACAACTGGAGGAGACCCTAATTTGCGAGGAAATACAGAAATATAAGAAAAAGGCCTTTATGGGCCTTTTTTCTATTTCGTTGCTGTATCCATCAATTTCGGGGGCTTTGCATGGGCAGATGAATGCGGATTTACTAGGAGAAGGATGGATGAAGGATGAATTTGATTAAGGAGATATTTTATTTGTGAGCGATACTTAATTTTGGGCATAAAAAACGGAACAAACTATATAAAGTCTGTTCCGTCTTGATAATGAATTAAGATGGTTAATCTTTATGAAGTGCGTACATGTAAACTTGCCGCGGTTATCTATTCCACTTGGACGTTTTACTTAAACGATATAAGCCCTACCTCTCTTACATCCTTACGGCTCCGAAGCCGATCCAGTGTGAATAAGTGTTCCGATTAAAAACATTTTTGCAGAATGCCATATATGTTTACATCTCCACTAGTACGTCACTTTTAATACATTATTATAAGTATATATCTTTATTCATATCCTGTCAAATTATCGAAAACTACGCCCATTTGTTAGATAACCACGTGTACTCTTTAACAGCCACAGTCTATATATACCCAGAATTCTTCCTTTAAAAACTCCATCTGCAGATTGAACCTAAATTAGGGATACGTCATAGAGTAATGTGAAGACATGAGGAGGGAAACGAATGTATAACTACTACTCGAGAGAGCAGCAAAATGCGGTCGATCAGTTAATCAAGCAAATAAAACAGTCGATCGATGGGGAGTATACTGCCATCAAATGTTATGAGAAGCTTGCGAGAATGGCGCCGAATGACCAAGAAAGAGAGAGAATCCTTGAAATTCGTAAAGATGAAATTAAGCACTTCACTGAGCTGGTAAAGCTTTATTCCGGTATTTACGGCCGCGAACCTAAACCTGAGCTGATTGAGGAATGCCCAGATGTTTATGAGCTAGGTCTTGAGGCCGCATTGATTGATGAACAAAACACAGTGGATAGGTATTTAACGATTTCTGATCAGTCAACGAATACTGCTGTGAAGCAAGTCTTCACACGGGCCGCCAAGGATGAGCAGCAGCACGCCGTATGGTTTCTGTATTTATGGATTAAGAATAAGTGATTTGGAAAAGAGTGAAGGCGGCGCAATTAATCAGGATGGATTCCTATACTGGAAATGTGTCCGCCTATATTTTTTTACAATTTTTGCTTATTTGGCATAGGCGCCTATTTGTTTGGGAATAAGGAATTAGAACCTAATTTATAGGAGGCTGAAAAATGCGGGCTGTAACGTATCAAGGAGCAAAGGATATTCAGGTAAAAGAAGTAGAAGATCCAAAATTGCAAAAGAATGATGATATTATTGTCAAAATTACATCTACAGCGATATGCGGATCAGACTTGCATATTTATCAAGGCAATATGCCAATCAGCAAGGGGTATGTAATCGGTCATGAACCAATGGGCATTGTGGAGGAAGTGGGACCAGAAGTTACGAAGGTGAAGAAGGGCGACAGAGTTGTCATCCCATTTAATGTTTCATGCGGTCAATGCTTCTATTGCCAAAATGAAATGGAAAGCCAATGTGATCATTCGGAATCCAATCCTCATCAGGATACAGGCGGATATTTCGGTTATACGGAGCGGTATGGGAATCATCCTGGCGGACAAGCTGAATATTTGCGTGTACCATTTGCGAATTTCATGCCATTTGTCATCCCGGAATCGTCTGAGCTTGAGGATGAACAGGTCTTATTCATGTCAGATGTGTTGCCAACAGCTTTATGGAGTGTCGAGCATGCTGGCGTTAAGCCTGATGATACGGTCGTTGTCCTTGGATGCGGTCCAATCGGATTGATGACTCAGAAATTCGCCTGGCTGGCCGGTGCTAAGCGTGTAATTGCCGTTGATTATTTGGATTATCGCTTGAAACAAGCGGAAAAAATAAACAAGGTAGAAACCGTTAATTTGATGGATTACAATGATACCGGCAGCTATTTAAAAGATTTAACGAATGGCGGAGCTGATGCCGTTATTGATTGTGTCGGAATGGACGGGAAGAAGTCAGCCGTTGAAAAGATTGAACAAAAGTTAATGCTCCAAGGAGGAACCTTGAGTGCGATTAAAATAGCGACAGATGCTGTCCGAAAATTCGGCACTGTTCAGCTGACTGGCGTTTACGGGATGACCTATAATATGTTCCCGCTTGAGAAATTCTTCTCTCGAAATGTCACAATCAAAACAGGACAAGCACCTGTAATCCACTATATGCCTCGTCTATATAAGATGATTGAAGAAGGCAAGATTGACCCGAGAGAGATCATCACACATAAGATGCCGCTTACTGATGCCGCAAAGGCTTATTCCTTGTTCAATGAGCATGAAGATGATTGCACGAAGGTCATCTTAAAGCCATAAATAATAACCCTGCAGCTGTTCAAGGCTGCAGGGTTATTTCATTATTAGAATACCTTCGTTGTCCAGGTTTCGCAATTCCATACATCTGTCGCGATATCCTGATAGAATTCAGGCTCATGGCTGATGAGGAGGATGCTTCCTTTAAAGGCCTTTAATGCGCGTTTTAATTCTTCCTTCGCATCGACATCAAGATGGTTAGTCGGCTCATCGAGTACAAGCAGGTTGTTCTCGCGGTTGATAAGCTTGCAAAGCCGTACCTTTGCTTTTTCGCCGCCGCTTAACACATCTACCCTGCTCTCAATATGCTTTGTCGTCAGACCGCATTTCGCAAGGGCTGCACGAATTTCCGCTTGGTTGTATGAAGGGAACTCCTGCCAAATTTCCTCGATGCATGTATTGGTCGATGGATTTTTGACTTCCTGCTCGAAATAGCCGATGTGCAAGTGCTCTCCAAGCTCAACCTGGCCGGAAATCGGCTTCAATTCACCGAGGATGCTGCGAAGAAGGGTTGTTTTCCCGATTCCGTTTGCTCCTGTGAAGGCTACCTTCTGACCGCGCTCCATCCGGAGATTAAGCGGTCTTGACAATGGCTCATTATAGCCGATGACTAAATCCTTCGTCTCAAAGATTAACTTACCTGATGTGCGGGCTTCACGGAAATGGAACTCAGGTTTTGGACGTTCCTTCGCAAGCTCTATGACATCCATCTTATCAAGCTTTTTCTGACGGGACATCGCCATATTACGAGTAGATACACGTGCTTTGTTGCGGGCAACGAAATCCTTCAGGTCGGCAATTTCTTGCTGCTGGCGTTTATAGGCCGCTTCAAGCTGCTGCTTTTTCACCTCATAGACCTTCATGAAGTCATCGTAGTTTCCGACATAGCGTGTCAGCTCTTGGTTTTCCATATGGTAGACAAGATTAATAACACTATTGAGGAATGGGATATCATGTGAAATGAGAATGAATGCATTCTCGTAATTTTGCAAGTAACGCTTTAGCCATTCGATATGCTGCTCATCCAAATAGTTTGTCGGCTCATCCAAAAGGAGGATATCCGGCTTCTCTAATAGCAGCTTTGCTAGCAATACCTTCGTTCTTTGGCCGCCGCTCAAATCTTGAACATCACGCTCGAGCCCAATCTCATCAAGTCCTAGGCCGCGCGCAATTTCTTCTACTTTCGCGTCAATGACATAGAAGTCATTATTGGTCAGAATATCTTGAAGAACGCCTGATTCCTCTAACAGCGCTTCTAATTCCTCAGGGGATGCATCGCCCATTTTTGCGAAAATGTCATTCATCTCTTGCTCGATATCGAATAAATACTGGAATGCTGTTTTTAATACGTCACGTATGGTCATGCCTTTTTCGAGAACGGCATGCTGATCAAGGTAGCCGGTACGAACTTTCTTGTTCCATTCAACCTTTCCTTCATCAGGCTCCAATTGGCCGGTAACTATATTCATGAAGGTGGATTTGCCTTCGCCGTTTGCCCCAACGAGACCGATATGTTCCCCTTTTAACAGACGAAACGATACATCGTTGAAGATGGCACGATCGCCAAATCCATGACTTAGATTCTTGACTGATAATATCATGTCCATTCTCCTGACTCTTGTTTGTAATTAATGGTTCATCTCGCATTTAATAGTACAATATTTATATGAAAATGCCTAGATTAACATATTCATTTCCAGTGATGAGAGAGATTGGGTAAAATTGATTATTCAGATGTTTACGAACAATTGAAATAGTTGTATGATATACAATGCATCAAAACTGAGGAAAGGGTTGAAAAGGATGAAAAACAAATTTTTAGGGCTTAGTATCATGATGGCATTTGCCTTCATTCTTGTAGTAGGCTGTTCTTCTTCATCTGAGGAGTCCTCCAATGAAGAGAGCTCAAAAGAATCTGCATCAAAAGAGGATGTAAAAAGCGATATGCTTGATTTCTATCTCTCATTAGCTAATACAATCAATGCGAACGATGGAGCATTGAATACATATGAACTATCTGAAGAGCCAGATAAGCTCACTGATGAGGATAGAGATGCTGCTTCTGAATCGGCAAAAGCAACTGGCAAGGCTCTTGGTGAGTTAGAAGTTCCAGAGGGATTAAGTGACTATAAGAACAACCTGAATGTAGCAATTGAAGCAATCCAAACGTCGTACAGCAAGAAAGCGGAAATTCTTGATGGGAATTCATCCGAAACAATGGATGAAGCCAATGAATCATTCAATCTTGGTTCTAAAATGATCAACGATATCTTTGGAGAGCTCGATCTTTCGAACCCTAATCTAAATGCTGAAGTAAACTCCTGAGAATAAGAAAACGGCCCGCTAATCAGGGATACCTGATTAGCGGGCCGTTTATTATTTACTGGCTCGAGCCTTAGCTCGCTCATCAGCGGCTTTAGCTCTCTCCTGTGCCACGAGATCATCGTGATCAGCAAGCGCCTCTGAGAATTCTACATCGATTCCATCTGACAGGCCTTGCTTGTTACCTGTCAGCCTTCGGGATTTAGCGTGAACTAAGTTGTGATTATACCTGCCCATTGCAAGTTCCCTCCTCTAAGAAGAATGTTCTCAAAGGATAGTATGTGCAATTGGCCGCCTGTTAGCCTCATAAGTTCCAGGAAATTTACGGACGAACGCCTTTTGGGCCACTGAAGCCGCCAGCACGGTCGGCGCGTTTGAATTCACGCTGGTACATTACTTGTTGCGTTGAGCTTAAAGTATTTTTCATGTTATCACGTTTTTTCTTGTCCATTTTTCATTCCTCCTGCACAGATTTTACATAACTATACTTTCCATAATAAACCTGAATTATTCTCTCGGATATTTCTTTAGATAGGAAGAATGAATCACAATATGCTACATTAAAGGAGGAGGTGAAGAGAGATGCCGATTATCTCGAAGATTGAGCAGCAAAAGAGGAATAAAAACCGCTTTAATATTTACTTATCCGATGAGGGAAAAGCAGAAGAGTATGGTTTTAGTGTGGATGAAGACCTCCTTGTCCGCATGCGGCTTTCTAAGGGGATGGAGGTTGATGAGCTTGCCATCATGGAAATCCAGTATCGCGACCATGTTCAGAAGGCTTTCCAATCGGCTGTTAATTATCTATCTTACCGTATGAGGTCAGAGAGTGAGATTGTCGCTTACCTGGCGGAGAAGGAATGGGAAGAAGCCGTAATTGATGAAGCCATGCATAAATTGCGTGAATATAAATATGTCAATGATGAGGAATATGCTAAAGCTTATGTCAGAACCCAAATGCATGTCTCAAAGAAGGGACCTGGCCTTATCAAAAGGGAATTAAGCGAAAAGGGCATTTCAGTACAGATACAGGAAGATGCACTTGAGCAATATACGGCTGAGCTTCAGCGGGAGAATGCAGAGGCTTTGGCAGAAAAGTCATTGAAAAAAAGTAAGGGCTCCCATAAAGAAGCCAAGCAAAAAGCTGTGCTTTTTTTGACCCGGAAAGGCTTTGATATGGGGCTTGCAGCCTCCGTGGCAGATGAGCTTGCGGCAGAGGATGAAGATAGAGAATGGGATAGCCTAGTGCTCGCAGGACAAAAATTCCACCGCAAATATGCAAGACTTGATGATAGGGAATATGGGCAGAAGATGAAGACTTCCTTATTCCGTAAAGGGTTTCAAATGGACTTAATCAATAAGTTTGTTGAGTTAGGAAAAGAGAGAATTGACAATCAAGAATACGAACTGTGAGAGGGGCAATAAGGGATGGATGAAAAGAAATTTAGCCAAATGACAGAGCATGAATTGAGACAAGCTATCGCAGACTTAAATGAGAAGGCAAGGAAGGCAGAACAGCTGGGAATGGTAAATGAGTTTGCCGTTCATAAGCGCAGAGCCGTAATGGCAAAGGCTTATTCGCTTGATCCGAAGGAATTTAAGCCAGGAGAAATTTACGGGATTGACGGTGCTCCGGGCGAATATTTTAAGGTTGAATATTTGAAGGGTGTCTTTGCCTGGGGATTCCGCTTAAATAAAGGGGAAGAAGAGGGCTTGCCGATTTCTTTACTGCAAACACTCAAATAGAACAAGAAACCGCCCGGGTACAGGGCGGTTTTATTTTGAGTCTAATCCTCATCCCGGTGGTTTGAGGCATGCATCCGTTCCTGCGGATGCGTGTTTGTTGTCCCATCTGCACGCTTTGAGGCGTATTTGGATTTGGCCCGGGGGGCATCGGCTCTAAATTTATCGTCATGCTGATAAGGGAATCCAGTTTCTTTATTTCTCATCAAGTATCATGCCTTTCTTCTTGTATTCCCTATTAGTATGGGGAGTGCTAACTGAAATAGGCATGCGAATATTTCCCATCAGCCAGTGATGACATTTAATTTCTTTTGAAGCTTTTCCTCGGTAAATACCCAACCAGTAAACGAATTCAGGATATTTAACTGATCATCTAGGTGAACAATTGCCACGAATGGATATCGTCCTCTGCTCCGATAACGGAGGTCAATGAAGCGGACCGTGAACATTTCCTGTTCATAGCTGATTTCCCACCGATAAACAGGAGAGAATGAGACGAATGCCGATAGGTTGACATCCTTTAATGCTGCATCAAGGACAGGGCTGTCGGGCAATGGATGCCGCTCAAATGTGTCCAGGATGGTGATTTCCCGGTTCTCGGCAATGGCAACATAATATTTATCACCAGTCGTGACAGCAATCTTCCATTTATGATAGCGCATGGTTGGCGATAGGATAATCCGTCTTGCATCAGGAATTTTATCATGTACGAGAGCTTTGATGGATCTATGTTCGAGAATCCTGGCAAGATAATACCCAAGCAAAATAATATACACCATGATAAAAGTCGGACCAGGCGGGAGGCCGAAAACCCATAAGATTAAGCCGGCAATATGAACCCCGAAGATAAATGGGTCAAATGTGTTGATGATGCCGAGTGCAACCCAACGTGAGGATAATGGTCTGATAGCCTGGGTTCCGTAGGCATTAAATATATCAACGAATACATGGAGGAACACGGCCAAAAAGGTCCAGAGCCAGGTATGCAGCACATTCGCTTCCGGAAAAATAAGCGAGGCTGCGGCGGTTATCAAAATCGGCCACAATAAGACAAAGGGAATGGAATGGGTTATTCCCCGGTGATTTCTTATATAAACAGCATTATTGCGCATTTTCAAAACAGTGTCGATATCAGGTGCTTGTGAACCTAGCACGGTACCAATCATAACGGCAGTCGCGGTGTATGAGCTATGAGCTACGACAGGATCTAATGTAGCGAGCCCGCCGAGTGCAATGCCCATAACGAGATGTGTACCGGTATCCATATGAAGTCCTCCTTTTGCCGCTAACAGACTAAGATGAAAGGCTATATGTCTATACTATCCATAATTTAATTACTTTCCATACCGAAATGGATGATTTACAATGTAGAAATTAACCTTACTAAGTATATTTCTATTATGTTTATATTCCCTTTTTACCCGAATATTTAACATAACCAGGAGGAAACGTGAAGAAGTTAGCCAGTAATAATATTGAGCAATTCAGAGAAGATTTAGTCAATTGGTTTATTGAAGAACAGCGGGAACTCCCATGGCGATTAAATAAAGATCCCTATAGGGTCTGGGTATCAGAAATCATGCTGCAGCAAACGCGCGTAGATACGGTTATTCCTTACTACGAACGATTTATGGAGTGGTTCCCGACGATTGAGGATTTTGCTGAGGCTGATGAGGAGAGAATCCTCAAGGCTTGGGAGGGCCTCGGTTACTATTCAAGGGTACGAAATCTCCATAGCGCTGTTAAAGAAGTGAAAGAGAGCTATGGCGGAGTCGTTCCGAATACACCTGAAGAGATTAGCCGATTGAAGGGTGTCGGCCCTTACACGGCAGGGGCCATCTTAAGTATCGCTTATGGACTTCCGGAACCTGCTGTTGATGGGAATGTCATGAGGGTGCTTTCGCGTATATTAGAAATTTATGATGATATCGCCAAACCTGCCACAAGAAAAATATTTGAGCAGGCTGTTCGGGAATTAATTGACCATGACCATACGTCAGAATTTAATCAGGCTTTAATGGAGCTTGGTGCATTGATATGCACGCCGACAAAACCGTCTTGTCTGCTTTGCCCGGTGAGAGAGCATTGCCAGGCATTTGAAAAGGGCTTGCAGCAAGAACTGCCTGTTAAGACAAAAGCTAAGAAGACGAAGACTGTGCATTTGAGTGCAGTTGTTGTTGTGGACCCGAGCGGGAGGATGGTTATCCAAAAAAGACCTTCATCCGGGCTGCTCGCCGGTTTATGGGAATTCCCGAATTATGAAGTTGACAGTACAGAGGAACTGAAGCAGGTGATGGCAAAGGAACATCATATTGTTTTGGAAAACCTACGGCCAATCGGAAAGATTAGCCATGTCTTTTCCCATCTTATCTGGGAAATCACTGCTTACGAAGCCAAAGTCGAGAATGTTGAACAATTCACCGAGAAGAACCACAAAACCGCCTTTGTCAGGGATGAGGACTTTCAGCATTACGCCCTGCCTGTATCCCACCAAAAAATTTATGAAGCGTATCTAATAAATGAGAAACAGTGACGGATAAACCGCCACTGTTTTTTCGTCAGTCATAGGATATGCGTGTGCCATGAGTCCAATCAGCCTCATAGCGAGTTAATCCGCCGCGCCGTTCAATTTCTTCCACAATTTCACGTTGAATCGTATGACCCTCGACATTTAAGTAAGGCATAACTTGCATGAGGGAATGATGAAAATACTCTAGTTCAGTATCTTTCCACTCCTCCATTTTAATCATTGATAGCTCTGTCATATCTCGTCCTACATACATATTGGAGTCCTCCTTTATTGTATAGTTAGTTTTCCGTAAAGCCGATCAAAAAATCATCACAAAAGTTTTGAATAACAAAGTCAGCCTTGGGCAAATTAATATTTGTGGAGGTGATATTAATGGCTAACAACAGTTCAAAAACAAACGCTAACATGGTGAGACAACAAAACGCACAATCTGCAGGTCAAAGCCAAGGTCAATACGGCTCTGAATTTGCATCTGAAACAGATGTGCAAAGCGTAAGAGAAGCTAACCAAAAAGCTGAAAAAAACAAAGCGAAAAACTCCGGCAACTTCGGCGGAAACCAATCTTAATTTTGCTTAAACAGGAAGCACTTGCCCTCGACTGGCAGGTGCTTCTTTTCCATGTCGACAAAACATCTTATCAGCCAACAGAATAAGTCAAAGGTATTCCAGTGCTCATAGAGAACTTATTCTTTATACGGAATTGAGGCAGGTGAATGAGATGAAGAGCTTTGAGGAATTAGTGAATGAGCAAATGTTGATCATGGATAAATTGTTGAGCATGCAAACTGAACTTGATCGTTACAGAGAGCTTGAGGAGGAATTGAGGAACAGAAAGAAGGAGAAGGATTTATTATCCGTACAGGACGATATCATGGAAATGAAGAAAGAGCTGAATTCCATCCAGAATCTATTCATGCAGCTGACAGAGCGGGTCATCGAAAGCTACCAGACGAAGTCTGCCACTGAGAAAATAATACATGATTGAACTATTCTGCAAAGGGCATCTTATCGATGTTCTTTTTTTTGTCTAAATAAAATATACAGGAAATTGGTCGCTGATTTGTTTCATGCTTATCCAGATGGGGAAGGAAATAATGTCAAAACAGAGGCTGAATGCATATTCCTGGTTCACTTTGTTTTAAAATCACTCTCAAATCGTTATAATAAATAAGAAGAATACGGAAATGGTATCTCATTTAAACTTATAAATAATTAAGGATAATATTGAAAGGTGAGATAAGTGCCCTGCCCAATAGGGAGAGAAAGTAGGTAATACAACGTGCGAGTACCGAGAGAAGGAGAAGAAATTCAAATACACAGCTATAAGCATAATGGAAATATCCATCGGATATGGCAAGAGACGACGATTTTGAAGGGTACACAATATATAGTGATTGGTTGTAATGATCGTACTCTGGTCACTGAAAGTGATGGTCGGACATGGCTGACGAGAGAACCGGCAATTACGTATTTTCATTCACAATACTGGTTTAATATCATTGGCATGCTGCGGGAAGATGGAATTTATTATTACTGCAATTTGAGTTCCCCCTTCGTCTTTGACGGAGAGGCTATTAAATATATTGACTATGATTTGGATATCAAAGTTTATCCGGATATGACGTATAACTTGCTTGATGAGGATGAATATGAGCAGCATAAACGTGAGATGAGCTATCCAAATGTAATTGATCATATCCTACGCCGAAATGTAGAGAAATTAATCGGTATGATTAGAGCGAAGAAGGGGCCTTTCGCACCGGAATTCGTTCATAACTGGTACAAGCGTTATACGACAATCAAGAGTAACGAAAGATAGCCTGTTTCCATGTGGACGGGCTTTTTCCGTGACAAGAGGAGAAATGATCGTGAGCAGTATAAAACGGTATATGAAATTTGTAAAACCTTATAAATGGCAAATCATCATTACAATCCTGATTGGAATTGTAAAGTTCTCCATACCGTTGATTACTCCGGCATTGCTTGGTTATGTCATTGATGATGTCATTGGGGCGAATGCTCTTTCAAAGGATGAACAGCTGAGAAAGCTATTTATGCTAATGGGACTGATGTTCTTTATCTTTGTTGTTGTCCGGCCGCCTGTTGAATATTATCGTCAATATTATGCGCAGTGGACAGCGAGCAAGATTCTGTTCGATATCCGTGACAAGATGTTTGGGCATATACAGAAGCTGAGCTTTAAGTATTATTCCAATGCCAAGGGCGGAGAAATCATATCCCGGGTAATCAATGATGTGGAGGAGACAAAGAACTTCGTCATCACTGGGCTGATGAATGTATGGCTTGATCTTGTCACCATCCTCATTGCGGTTGGCATTATGCTAGCTATGGATGTAGAGCTGACGCTGATTTCATTGTTGCTCTTACCTCTTTATGGTTTTTCAATCAAATACTTCTTCGGCAAGCTTCGGGGATTGACTAGAGAACGTTCCCAGGCCCTTGCAGAGGTTCAAGGATACCTGCATGAACGGGTGCAGGGAATGGCTGTAATCAAAAGTTTTGCAATAGAAGACCATGAGCAAAAGCAATTCAATCGGGAAAATGGCAATTTCCTTAAAAAAGCGCTGACGCATACGAGCTGGAATGCCAAATCATTTGCGGCTGTTAATACCATTACAGATGTTGCACCGCTGATTGTGATTCTTTTTGCCGGATATCAAGTCATATCCGGAAATTTGACACTTGGAACGATGGTTGCCTTTTATGGATACATAGACTTGCTTTATGCGCCATTGAGACGGTTGATGAATTCCTCCACCACATTGACTCAGTCACTGGCATCAATGGACCGTGTATTTGAGTTCCTTGATGTCCCTTATGATATCGAGGACCGCCCGAATGCAAATGAATGTAAGGACGTGCAAGGGACAATCAAGTTTGAGAATGTTTCCTTTTCCTATGGAGAAGATGAAAACCTAGCTTTGAAGAATATTAATCTTGAAGTAAAGCGGGGAGAGACGGTCGCATTGGTAGGGATGAGCGGAGGAGGAAAATCTTCCTTGGTCAGCTTGATTCCGAGATTTTATGATGTGACAGAAGGCAGGATTCTGCTTGATGGAATCGATATCCGTGATGTTAAGGTCCGTTCCTTGAGAGATAATATTGGCATGGTAATGCAGGATAGCATTCTATTCAGTGATTCGGTTCGTGCTAACATTCTGCTTGGGAAGCCGGAGGCAACGGATAAAGAAGTATATGAGGCAGCTAAAGCCGCCAATGCCCATGATTTTATCCTGGGTTTACCGAGCGGCTATGAGACGAAAGTGGGCGAGAGGGGCGTCAAGCTATCAGGCGGGCAGAAGCAGCGTGTGTCCATTGCTCGAGTATTCCTTAAGAATCCGCCAATTTTGGTTCTGGATGAGGCGACCTCGGCTCTTGACCTTGAGAGTGAGCATCTGATTCAAGAGGCGCTTGAGAAGCTGTCAGAAGACCGGACGACCTTTATCATTGCCCACCGGTTATCCACGATTACCCATGCCGATAAGATTGTCTTAATCGAGCATGGTGAAATCACTGAGAGCGGAACCCATCAAGAACTGATGGACAAGCAGGGCTCTTATTATGATTTGTTTAAAATCCAGCAGTTGGACAGTTAATGAAGAAGCTGAGCTGAAAGCCCCGTTAAAAACGGGCTTTTGGCTCGGTTTTTTTGTTACCGGGGGTTACCGTTCATTATGAAAGGTGTAAAAACGGTAATGAAACAGCCATCTTTGGAGTGTCAGCTCAGGTTAATTGAAAGGAAATAGATGATGGAGCATAGAATTATCTTATAGTAAGCATTCTTGCACTTTAGAAACTAATAAAGGAGGATGTACTTAATGACTGCTGTTTTTTCCAAAGTTCAAGACGTACTTGAAAACTATAAAACATCCGTTTACGAGAAGGATGTTGAAAAGTTCTTATCCATGTATGCTCCTGAAATGCATATTTATGATTGCTGGGGGAACTGGGAGGTTAAGGACATTTCTTTGTGGAAGAATAATGTGACAGAGTGGTTTAATGGATTGAATGAAGAGGGTGTTTTACTTAAGGTTGATTTTCATGACCTATTAGTTGAGGAAGATATAAACCTTGCATTTGTATATTGTACTGTAAAATTCACTGCACATTTAGAAGAAGGTGGTGAGCAACTTCGCCAAATGTCTAATCGATTCACATTTGGTTTGAAAAAGGTGAAAGAATCATGGCTTATAGCCCATGAACATTCATCATTACCTATAAGTGTAGAAACTGGTAAAGGAATTTTCTACATGGAGTAAAGGGTAAATAAGGATGACTGCTGCATTTCTTTTATTCTTATTGAACAATGTGGACTCTAACTGAATGGTACGTTAGAGGTCACAGGAAGGGGTGTTCTTAAACTTCAAGCCTCAATGCATCATAAACAGCAGCAATACGCTATAAAAACAGGCGAAAAACCAAAATGGTTTTTCGCCTGCTATTTTGAGCGGTCAATGGCTCTTATGCTTGATCATCATCC
>Ga0233366_1000440_pt1 | contig 14284 bp, 21 predicted proteins | sample ElkDunMinimDraft_23_FD_191536 | JGI IMG/M metagenome (GOLD analysis project Ga0233366, IMG submission 191536) | Fecal eukaryotic communites from dung pellets of Tule Elk in California, USA - Elk Dung C4 | ecosystem: Host-associated > Mammals > Digestive system > Large intestine > Fecal | place...
TCTATATAAACCGTGTTTTGCTCTATGATCTTTTTGATCAGATTCTCTTGTTAAAGTAATTTGATTTTCTTCTACATTTATAGAAATAGCAGGACTAACTTCTTGAGTCAAAGTTCCTAATTTACCCTCAACTGTAACAACGTTGTTTGCGTCAACTGTTACTTTTACTCCACTTGGAAGGTTTATTGGTAATTTTCCTATTCTTGACATTATTATATCTCCTCTAAATTAACTAATGTAACAAATTACCTCTCCACCAATGTTAAGAGCTCTCGCTTCTTTATCTGTCATTAAACCTCTTGATGTAGAGATTACTGCTATACCTAATCCATTCAAAACTCTTGGCAATTTTTCTGCACTTACGTATTTTCTTAAACCAGGACTACTTATTCTTTGAATATTTGTCATTGCTGGTTCTTTTGTCAATGGATGATATTTCAATGCTATTTTGATAGTTTTAGGGAATGTTTCATCCTCAAACTTATAATTTAGAATATAACCTTTGTCAAAAAGTATTTTTGTTATTTCTTTTTTTATTTTCGAAGCAGGTATCTCCACTGTTCTATGCTTTGCTGTAGAAGCATTTCTAATACGAGTCAAATAATCTGCAATTGGATCTGTAACCATCTTTTTTCTATTTTAATATAAATTAAACTTTATCTTACCAACTTGCTTTTTTTACTCCAGGTATCAATCCTGCTAAAGCCATTTCTCTGAAATTAATTCTAGAAATTCCAAATTGACGCATATAACCTTTTGGACGACCTGTTAGTTTACATCTATTGTGTAATCTTACTGGAGAAGCATTTTTAGGCAATCTTTGAAGGCCTTCATAATCTTCTGCCTCTAATAAAGCTTTTCTTTTAGCAGCATATTTAGCTACCATTTTTTCTCTTTTACGCTCACGCGCTTTCATTGATTCTTTTGCCATAATTCTTACAAATTATTTTGGTTTTTAAATGGAAAGCCAAATGCCTTCAATAATGATAAAGCTTCTTTGTCTGTATTTGCTGATGTTACAAAAGTTATGTCCATTCCTTGAATGCTATTGATTTTGTCGATATCTATTTCAGGGAATATAATTTGTTCTGTAATACCAAATGAGAAGTTACCTTTTCCATCAAATCCTTTATCGTTGATACCTCTAAAATCTCTAATTCTAGGAATTGAAGCAGAGATCAATCTATCAAGAAATTCATACATTCTATCTCCTCTTAAAGTAACTCTAACTCCAATAGGCATTCCTTTTCTTAATTTGAAATTAGAAATATCTTTTTTAGATCTTGTTGCAACAGCCTTTTGACCAGCTATCAAAGTCATTTCTTCAACTCCTTTATCGATAACCTTTTTATCTGCTATAGCTGCTCTACCTAAACCTTGATTCAAAGATATTTTTTTCAAACGAGGTACTTGCATTGCTGTTTTGTAACCATACTCTTTCATCAATATAGACACTATCTCATCTCTATATTTTTGTTTTAATCTTGGCACGTATCCCATTATTTTATTACCTCCCCTGTCTTTTTAGAATAACGAACTAATTTACTTGTTTTTTCATCTAATCTTCTACCGATTCTTGTAGCTTTACCCTTTGAATCAATAACCATAAGATTAGAAATATGTATTGGAGCTTCTTTTTCAACTATACCACCTTGAGTATTTTTAGGATTAGGCTTTGTATGTTTTTTTATTTTATTTAATCCCTCAACGATGGCACGATTGTCTTTTGGGTATACAACCAAAACTTTGCCTGTACTCCCCTTGTCATTTCCTGCCAATACCTTTACAGTATCTCCTTTTTTTACATGCAATTTCATACTCTTACTTTTTTGCGTTATAACACTTCAGGAGCCAATGACACAATTTTCATAAATTGTTTATCACGCAACTCTCTTGCTACTGGTCCAAAAATACGTGTTCCTCTCATTTCATCATTAGCGTTTAACAAAACGCATGCGTTATCGTCAAAACGTATATAAGATCCATCTGGTCTTCTTACTTCTTTTTTCGTTCTAACAACTACTGCCTTCGATACAGAGCCCTTCTTCACATTTCCTGAAGGGATTGCATCTTTTACTGCTATGACAATTTTGTCACCAACGGAAGCATATCTTCTTTTTGTACCACCTAATACTCTGATACAAAGTGCACTTTTCGCTCCGCTATTGTCTGCAACAATTAATCTTGTTTCTTGTTGTACCATGTTATTTAGCTCTTTCTATTATTTCAACTAATCTCCAACATTTATTTTTACTCAAAGGTCTTGTCTCCATTATGCGAACAGTATCTCCTATACCGCACTCATTTTTCTCATCATGAGCCATAAATTTGCTAGTTTTTTTAACAAACTTACCATATTTAAGATGCTTTACCTTTCTTTCAACTAACACGTTGATAGATTTATCCATCTTATTGCTTACGACAACACCTATTCTTTCTTTTCTTAAATTTCTTTCCATATTGCTATAGGCATCTTTTATTTTTCTACTGAATCCGCAGACGATAATTGACGTCTTCTAATTTCCGTATTAATTCTGGCAACATTTCTGCGAGTTTCTCTAACTATGTTAGGATTCTCTAATGGAGACACTGCATGATTTATACGCAACTTAGTAAGTTGTACTTTTTCTGCATCTAATCTTTCTTGCAATTCTGCAACAGAAAGTTCTTTTAATTCACTATTCTTCATTTTCTAATGATTATGCTTCTTCTGTGTAATCTCTACGTACTACAAATTTTGTAATAACTGGCAATTTTTGTGCTGCTAATCTCATTGCTTCTCTTGCAACTTCCAATGGAACACCTTCTGCTTCAAATAACATTGTTCCTGGTTTTATTTTAGCAACAAAATATTCTGGAGCTCCCTTTCCTTTACCCATACGAACTTCATTAGGTTTCTTTGTAATAGGTTTATCAGGAAATATTCTAATCCATATTTGCCCTTCACGTTTCATATAACGAGTCACGGCTTGACGAGCTGCTTCTATTTGACGTCCTGTGATAAAAGCAGTATCCAAAGACTTTATTCCAAAAGCTCCAAAAGCTAACTCATGTCCTCTATGAGCTAAACCTTTTATTCTACCCTTTTGCTGTTTTCTGTATTTTGTCTTTTTTGGTTGTAACATATCACTCTATTTTGACTATTAAATACTACTTTTTTCTACGAGGGCGTTGTCCCATTGCTGAACGTTGTCCTGCTCTGTTATTTTCTTTAAGATTACCTCCTACTGTTGAAGGAACTAACTCTCTCTTGTTATAAACCATACCTTTGCATATCCACACCTTAACTCCTATGCGACCATATGTTGTGTGTGCTTCTGCTTGTGCATAATCAATATCAGCTCTTAAAGTATGTAAAGGAGTTCTACCTTCTTTGTAGTGTTCTGTTCTTGCCATTTCAGCTCCGCCGATACGTCCTGAAACAGAAACTTTAATTCCTTCTGCACCAACTCTCATAGTTGAAGTTATAGCCATTTTGATAGCCTTTCTATAAGAAACTCTGCCTTCAATCTGTTTCGCAACAGTTGCTGCAACTAATACTGCATCTAATTCAGGTCTTTTAACTTCAGAAATGTTTATTTGAACTTCTTTATCAGTAAGTTTCTTTAACTCTTCTTTTAATCTATCAACTTCTTGACCAGCCTTTCCTATAATCAAACCTGGTCTAGCTGTATTGATGGTTACAGTAACTAGTTTTAAAGTTCTTTCGATATAAATTTTAGAAACTCCAGCCTTAGCTAGACGTACATTAAGATATTTTCTTATTTTATCGTCTTCTACTAATTTATCTTCGAACTTTCTTCCTCCGTACCAATTAGAATCCCAACCTCTGATAATTCCTAGTCTGTTACCTATTGGATTTGTTTTTTGTCCCATCCGATTATTATTTTACTATTTTACAAACTATTATTTTTCAGCATCAACTATTTGAGGTTCAGAAACAGCCATCTTTTCTTCTACTCTACTTCCTAGTACCAATGTAACGTGATTAGATCTCTTTTTTATTCTATAACCACGTCCTTGAGGTGCTGTACGAAGTCTTTTTAACTGTCTTCCACCATCAACGAATATTTCTTTTACATATAAATTACTATCTTCCAATCTTTTTCCAGCATTTTTAACTTGCCAGTTTGCAATTGCAGAAAGTAATAATTTACGTAATTTTGGTGCTGATTCTCTACGACTATATTGCAAAATTCCTAATGCTTTTTCTACATCAAGACCTCTAACAGCATCTGCCATTAAACGAGTTTTTCTTGGTGAGGTAGGATTGTTATTCAACTTTGCAACGTATTGTGTCTTCTTTGCTTCTTTACGTGCTAATGCACTCTCACGTTTTCTTTTTCCCATTTCTGCACTAATTTTTATTTCTTACCTTTATCTTTTTGACCAGCATGTCCTCTGAAAATTCTTGTAGGTGCAAATTCACCTAACTTATGACCTACCATATTTTCTGTTATATAAACAGGTATATGCTTATTTCCATTATGAACAGCTATAGTCAAGCCTACAAAATCAGGAGAAATCATAGAAGCTCTTGACCATGTTTTTATCGTATTCTTATTGTTCTGTTCTTGAGCTAACAAAACTTTCTTTTCTAACTTATAATGAATATAAGGTCCTTTTTTTAATGAACGGCTCATGTTTCTTATTTCTTACGTCTTTCAACTATATACTTACTTGATTGTTTTTTAGGAGCTCTTGTTTTATATCCCTTAGCTGGAATACCCTTTCTTGAGCGTGGATGTCCTCCTGCTTGACGACCTTCACCACCTCCCATTGGGTGATCAACTGGGTTCATAACAACTCCTCTTGTTCTAGGTCTTCTACCTAACCATCTTGATCTACCTGCCTTACCTGAAACTTCAAGATTGTGTTCAACGTTAGATACTATACCAACTGTTGCTCTACAAGATTGCAATATCATTCTGGTTTCTCCAGAAGGCATCTTAACTATTGCATATTTACCGTCTCTTGACATTAATTGAGCGTAAGAACCTGCACTACGCACTAACTTTGCTCCTTGACCAGGATTCAATTCTATATTATGAATCATTGTTCCGAAAGGAATTTCACTTAAGAACAAAGTATTACCAATTTCAGGGGCAACTCCTATACCTGACATTATAGTCTGACCAACTTTCAAACCGTGAGGAGAAACTATATATCTTTTTTCACCATCAGCATAACAAACTAATGCAATACGAGCTGTTCTATTTGGATCATATTCAATAGTTTTTACAACTGCAGGGATTCCATCTTTATCTCTTCTGAAATCCACAAAACGGTATAATTTCTTATGACCACCTCCTATATATCTCATGGTCATTTTTCCTTCATTATTTCTACCTCCACTTTTTCTTTTACCATAAACCAATGACTTTTCTGGTTTATTTGTAGTAATTTCTTCAAAAGTGCTAACAACTTTAAAACGTTGTCCTGGTGTTGTTGGTTTTAATTTTTTTAAAGCCATCTCTTATTTTTAAATATTGCTAAAAAAATCTATTGTATCACCTTCGGCTAACATTACTATCGCCTTTTTAAAAGCAGCTGTACGACCTTGAATAAATCCTGATTTTGTATATCTTGATTTATTTTTACCGCTATAATTCATTGTATTTACACTTTCAACTTTAACTCCGTAAAGTTCTTCAACTGCTCTTTTTATTTCAATCTTATTTGCACGTTTATCAACTATAAAACCAAAACGATTAGGAAATTTCTCTGTCGTTTTAGTCATTTTTTCTGTAATAATCGGCTTTACAATGATGTTCATTTTCTTCTATCTTTCTTATAAAATAAATAACTAAGAATTAGTACATACTCTTTCTAACTCTTTAATCATTGATTCTGAAATAACTAACTTATTAGCATTCAATACTGCATAAGTGTTAATTAATTCAGGACTCATAACTTCAACTTTTTGTAGGTTACGAGCCGACAAAGATACGAATTTTTCTTTAATTGTATCAATTATTAGAAGAGTTTTTTTATCTTGAACTTTCAATGCAGAAAGAATTTCTATCATTTTCTTTGTTTTTGGAGCTTCAAAACTGAAATCTTCAACAATTATAATATTATTCTCTCTTGATTTGTAAGTCAAAGCTGACAAACGAGCTAAACGTTTTACTTTTTTGTTCAACTTGAAACGATAGTCTCTTGGTCTTGGTCCGAAAACTCTACCTCCACCTTTTATTGTTGGACTATTTGTATCACCTGCTCTAGCTCCACCTGTACCTTTTTGTCTTTTTAATTTTCTTGTAGAACCTGAAACTTCTGAACGTTCTTTTGATTTGTGAGTACCTTGTCTTTGATCAGCTAAATATTGTCTAACAGCTAACCAAATAACGTGATCATTAGGTTCAGTTCCAAACAACTCTTCATTGACAACAACTGTTCTGCCAGTTTCATTGCCATTTATTCCATAAACTTTTAACTCCATCTCTCAAGTTTTAAAATTGAACCCTTAGGACCTGGAACAGATCCTTTCACTAACACTAAATTCTTTTCAGCAATTACTTTTAATACTTGTAAATTCTGAACTTTTACTCTTCTTCCACCTGTTCTTCCTGCCATTCTCAATCCTTTGAACAATCTTGAAGGATAAGATGAAGCTCCTACTGAACCTGGTGCACGTAATCTGTCATGTTGACCGTGAGTTTTATCACCAACACCACTAAATCCATGACGTTTTACTACCCCTTGGAAACCTTTACCTTTTGAGATTCCGACTACATCAACGAATTCTCCTTCTGCAAATACTTCACAAGTCAATATTTCTCCAAAAGCCTTCATTGAACCTTCTTCAAAACGAGAAAATTCAGCAACATATCTCTTAGGAGTTGTATTTGCCTTAGCAAAGTGTCCTTTCATTGGTTTAGTACAATTTTTCTCCTTTAATTCCTCAAATGCTAATTGAATAGCACTGTAACCATCCTTTTCAGGAGTCTTTACTTGTGTTACTACACAAGGACCAGCTTCGATAACTGTGCACGGCATTTGTTTACCGGAGGCATCATAGATGCTAGTCATTCCAATTTTTTTTCCTATTAATCCTGACATTTAATTTAATTAATTTATTTACATTCTCAGCTTATCTCACGACATCGGCTGAATATTCTTTAATTTATCTTACTTTTTATTGATTATAATTAGACTTTAATTTGAACATCAACACCACTTGGCAATTCTAACTTTACCAATGCATCAATAGTTTTTGATGATGTACTATCAATATCTAACAATCTTTTGTAAGAACTTAATTCGAACTGCTCTCTAGATTTTTTATTAACGAAAGTAGAACGATTCACTGTAAAAATCTTTTTGTTTGTTGGCAAAGGGATAGGTCCTCTTACGTGTGCCCCTGTTAATTTTACAGTTTTTACGATCTTTTCAGCAGATTTATCTACTAAATTATGATCGTATGATTTCAATTTAATTCTAATTCTTTGACTCACAATTATTAATTATTAGTTGTTTTCTTTACTTTTTAATACAGTTTCAGTAACATCTTTTGGTGCTTCTGCATAGTGAGAAAATTCCATTGTTGAATTTGCTCTACCAGAAGTAATTGTTCTTAAAGATGTAACGTATCCAAACATTTGTGCCAAAGGAACTTTAGCTCTAACCGATTGAACACCTATTTTAGCTGTTATACTATCAAGAATAGCTCTTCTTCTATTCAAGTCTCCAGTAACATCTCCCAAATAAGCATCAGGAGTATTAACTTCAACAGACATAATAGGTTCTAACAATACTGGTCTTGCTTTTTTAGCAGCTTCTTTGAATGCCATTTTAGCACACAATTCAAAAGATAAAGCATCTGAATCGACTGGGTGATAAGAACCATCAGACAATACAACCTTCATACTTTCAAGTGGGAATCCTGCTAAAACACCATTTTGCATTGCAGCCTTGAATCCTTTTTCAACAGCAGGGATAAATTCTTTTGGAATATTACCACCCTTAACTTCGTTGATGAATTGTAAACCTTTAACACCTTCATCAGCAGGAGAAAGAGTAAATACTATATCAGCAAATTTACCTCTACCACCAGTTTGTTTCTTAAATACTTCTCTATGACTGCTTTCAGTTGTGATTGCTTCCTTGTAAGCAACTTGAGGAGCACCTTGATTACAATCAACATTAAATTCTCTTCTCAATCTATCCATTATGATATCTAAGTGAAGCTCACCCATACCTTTCATAATAGTTTGACCAGAATCTTCATCAGTGTTGATAACCAATGTAGGGTCTTCTTCTGAAAGTTTCATCAAAGCATTATTGAATTTATCAATATCAGCTTGTTTTGTAGGTTCTATTGCTATTGAAATCACAGGTTCAGGGAAAGTCATAGATTCCAATATAATAGGATTATTTTCATCACAAAGAGTATTACCTGTTTTAATATCTTTGAAACCAACAGCAGCTCCTATATCTCCAGCTTCAATTCTGTCCATAGGATTTTGCTTGTTAGCGTGCATTTGCATTACTCTTGAAATACGTTCTTTTTTACCTGTTGCAGCATTGTAAACGTAAGAACCAGCGTCAAGAGCACCTGAATAAACACGGAAGAAACAAATTCTTCCTACGTATGGGTCAGTTGCAATCTTAAATGCTAATGCAGAAAATGGTGCTTTTGAATCAACCTTTCTTGTGATAACATCTCCTGTATTAGGATCTGTTCCTTCAATTTCAGGAACATCTATTGGAGAAGGTAAAAATTCACAAATAGCGTTGATTAAGTTTTGTACACCTTTATTTTTGAAAGAAGATCCACACAATACAGGAACGATTCTCATTTCACAAGTAGCCTTACGAATATGGTAAAGCATTTCTTCTTCTGTGATAGAGTTTTCGTCATCCATATATCTCATTAGAAGTTCATCATCTTCTTCTGCAACACCTTCTATCAATTTTTTTCTATATTCAGCAGCTATTTCCTTTAAATCCTCTGGCATTGGAACTTCGTAAGATGTAGTACCATTAGTAGATTCATCATACATCAATGCTTTATTTGAAATAAGGTCAATAACTCCCTTAAACATATCTTCTTGTCCGATAGGAAGAGTCAATGGAATTGGATTAGCACCAAGTCTTTCTTTAATTTGCTTCAACACATTAAAGAAATCAGCGCCAGCACGGTCCATTTTATTAACAAATCCTATACGAGGCACTTTATATTTGTCTGCTTGTCTCCAAACTGTTTCAGATTGAGGTTCAACACCACCAACTGCACAGAATAAAGCAACAGCGCCATCTAATACTCTAAGAGAACGTTCAACTTCAACAGTGAAATCTACGTGACCTGGAGTATCTATAATATTAATCTTAAATTGTTTTTCTTTATAATTCCAGAAAACTGTTGTAGCAGCAGAAGTGATTGTGATACCTCTTTCTTGTTCTTGAGCCATCCAGTCCATTGTTGCTGCACCATCGTGAGTTTCTCCTATTTTATGGCTCTTACCTGTAAAATACAAGATACGCTCGGTAGTTGTTGTTTTACCAGCGTCAATGTGAGCCATAATTCCGATATTTCTAGTTAGCTTTAAATCTGCCATAAATCTTAGAATCTAAAGTGAGAGAATGCTTTATTTGCTTCAGCCATTCTATGAATATCTTCTTTCTTTTTGAAAGCAGCACCTTCTTCTTTGTAAGCTGCTAAAATTTCAGAAGCCAAACGAATAGCCATTGTTTTTTCGTTACGTTTACGAGCAAATCCTATCAAGTTTTTCATACCCATTGATGATTTTCTTTCAGGACGGATTTCAGAAGGTATTTGGAAAGTAGCACCTCCTATTCTACGGCTTCTAACCTCAACTTGTGGAGTTACATTAGCCAATGCTTTTTTCCAAACTTCCAATCCATTTTCATTTGAACGTTCAGTAACTATATCAATTGCTTCATAAAAAATATTATAAGCTATCATTTTCTTTCCTTTTAGCATGATGTTATTTACAAATTTTGTAACCAAAACATCATTAAACTTAGGATCAGGAAGAATAATTCTCTTCTTTGGTTTTGCTTTTCTCATGTTTCCTTACGTGTAAATTTCCTCTAATTAACTATTTCTTTGCATCTTTTGGTCTCTTTGTACCATATTTAGAACGTCTTTGCTTTCTACCGTCAACACCAGCAGTATCCAAAGCTCCACGAATGATGTGATATCTAACACCTGGCAAGTCCTTAACACGACCACCTCTAATCATTACGATAGAGTGCTCTTGTAAGTTATGACCTTCGCCTGGTATGTAAGCATTCACTTCCTTACCATTTGTTAATTTTACTCTGGCAACTTTTCTCATTGCAGAATTTGGCTTTTTAGGTGTAGTAGTATACACTCTGGTACAAACACCTCTACGTTGAGGGCAAGAGTCCAATGCAGGAGATTTACTCTTGTACTCCATTTTTGTACGTCCTTTACGGATTAATTGTTGAATTGTAGGCATATCGAAATATGTTCTTTTCTTTTTTAATTATTATTTTTAAACTTTTTATTAAATTAGAAAAATTCAACGTTCAAAAAACCACAGCCAATTGGTCCTAAGAATAACTCTCCAAAGACACGCCAACCCTTCATAACTAACAGAATCAACTTGTTACGAAACGAGTCTATACAGAGACGCTAATTTTTTCAATGTGCAAAATTACAACTTTTTTTTCTAATACCAAGAAAATCAACGAAAAAATTTACTTTTAACATCATTTTTCAACAAACAAAAGTGAAAAACAAAAAAAGCGACCTTAAAAAACTTAAAGCCGCTTTCATTTTTTCTATTTATTATTCTTTATTGCTTAATCACTTTTTGCATTATTTTTTAATGTCCTATTATTGTACACTGATTGGTTCTTGAATTTTTGTTTGTTACTTGGTTTAAAATTGTTTTTGATTTCTTATTTATATCATATACTCCTATTAATTCAAGAACCATAGGGCAGCCTTCTAAATCAGTATTATAAGTTGCATTTCCATTAAGCGATATAGTATCTCCAACAAACCATGCAGTACTAAACACATCAGTCCTAATAAGAGAGTTGTCTTCTGCTTTATATGTCGATACAGTAAGATTAAAATCTAATTCATGATAATTTCCGGAATAAACAAGTTTAAGTTCAGTGCCGTCATAGTCATAAGTGTATATTGTTGTGCTTGGAATTTGATATTCTTCTTCATAAGGTAAATTTAATGTAAAATTAGCAATGTAACTATCAGCCCAATTACATTTCACACTTGCATTATAAGTAAATCCTGCTCCGCATTTATCAAAAAAACCAGGGGAATAATATTGAGCACAAAAAGTTATTTCATTTCTACATAACCAATGAGAACCAAGTCTTCCAAGAGGATTTCCTACATTCTCAATAATATTTACCAACCTTAATATTTTCAAAGCTTTTTTAGCCTTTGAAGATGTATTAACATTATCTTTTTTTTCTAATTTTTCCAAAGTTGCTTCAAAAAGAACAGGAATGACGTCTAAAAACAATGATTTTATATCATATGTTTCTATATATGTTTCTAAATCTATTCCAACTTCATGTATTACCTCATCAAAAAAGACTGGATCAACTTTATCAATACCTAAAGCATCAGTAATAGAACCTGCTATTTGCAGAGTTGTTGATAATCCATCTCTATTAAATTCAAAAGTTCTTTGTTTTGCATTATTATTAAAAGTATAAGAAACTTGATCGCCATAAACCAAATCATTTTGTCCTATTGCACATAGAAAAGCGTCCCATAAACCATAATTTCCTCTTGTAGGAACATAAAAACTACGTTCATAATTACCCTCTTCATCATAAACCTTACAATTATAAGTAGGGAAAAGCCCCGGCATTCTAAAACTCAAAGTTTTACTATCATCATAAGATTCAACACAAATAGGCTTGCAACCAAACTTTTTTGTTAAATAAGGTAAAAATAAATCAAAATCTTTTTTATTTTTATAGTTAGAATTTGTGCTATCTCCAAACAATTCTCTAAAAACTTCTTGTGCAGCACTAATCAAATTAGTGTTTGTAGTATCGTAAATAGCCTTGTTTTGAGCGATAGAGTTTTCTACCTCAGACAAAAAAGCAGGGAAACTACTTGCCGAAGTAAAGACATTAACCATTTCTTGATAATTAGCACCCTTAATCTCTGCAAGAGCGGGATGAAAAGTAAGAATAGCAGTAGCAGTACTATGGGCATTGATTTCAATGTTTCCATTTTCAGGAATAACACCCTTATAAAGCATAATCACTTCGCTTGTTTCATTAGTTACCATTAACAATTGAGGAGAATTATTATCAAAAACCTCAACAGAAAAACTACCATTACTCAAAGAAGACTCATCAATCAAAGACGCAACACTCAAATTAGAAGTATTTCCATTCTCAATGCTGACACTACCATTACTTAGTCTTGTTTCAAATTCCAAATCGTTGTTCTCAATCGGCTCTTCGCAAGAAGTAAGCAAAGAAAACATTGCCAACAAACCTATAAATAACTTATTTAATCTCATAACCTTTTATATTTATTCTTTAACAATTTTTCTTAAAACACTATTTTCATTAGAATGAAGTCTTAGCAAATAACTTCCCGCAGGCAAATCGCCAATATTTATTTCTCTAACATTAGAGAATGAAAGGAGAATCTTTCCACTAATGTCCACAACTTCTATTTTTTCTATACTCTTGCTAAAACTAATCAAACCCTTTGTAGGATTAGGATAGAAAACAATCTCTTCAACCTCCGTTTCCTGCAAAGAAGAAGTCTCTCCATTTATGTAATTGTTAGGAATAACATAAAGATTAATAGTAAGATTTATCTCACAACCATTCACAGACAAAACAGTAGCACTATAACTACCCTCTTCGCTCAACTCATAACCATTAAAACTATAAGTCTCACCTTCCATAATCGTTGCGTTAATTGTAGTATCCATAACAATACAATCAAACCAATCTTTCCAATCTGAATTTCTATATTCATCAGAATAACCCTCAGGAGGATAAAGAGTACTTGGAGAACCTATACCATAAAAAGCATACTCTCCAAGAGCAGGAGGATTATTTGCTAAAGAAGTAACAGAAGTTAAACTATAGCAACCATAGAACGCATGTTCTCCAATATAAGTAACACTATTAGGAATAGTAACAGAAGTTAAACCATCGCAACCATAGAACGCATGTTCTCCAATATAAGTAACACTATTAGGAATAGTAACAGAAGTTAAACCATCGCAACCATAGAACGCTTCAAATCCAATAGAAGTAACACTATTAGGAATAGTAACAGAAGTTAAACTATGGCAATACATGAACGCCCAAGCTGCAATAGTAGTAACACTGTTAGGAATAGTAACAGAAGTTAAACTACTGCAACCTTCGAACGCATAACCTCCAATAGAAGTAACACTATTAGGAATATAAACAGAAGTTAAACTAGTGCAATCCTTGAACGCACCATCTCCAATAGAAGTAACACTATTAGGAATAGTAACAGAAGTTAAACTATAGCAATAAGCAAACGCATAATGTCCAATAGAAGTAACACTATTTGGAATAGTAACAGAAGTTAAACTATCGCAAGAGCTGAACGCAGCCATGTCTATACCTGTTACAATATAAGTAACCTCTTGATAAGTTACGCTTGAAGGAATATTAATGGATGTAGCACTTTGATAGCATGCAGTAACATGTACTACTCCTGCTCCTCTTCCTACATATCTTAATCCATCTATAACAAAACCTTCAGCTGCAAGCACGTTTGCAAACAGCAGGGTGCAGACAAAAAATAATAATAATCTTTTCATTTTTACCTTTTTAATTCATTTATACCTTTTCAAAAAAGCAATAAAAAAAGTCGTGAACTTCTCCTATTGTTTATTGAGGTTCCGCAATTACCTATCTACCAAAATAAGAAAAGCCCACGATATACTCGCAGGCGTTTTCCACTTATTTTATTGGTAGATGGTTTGAAATTTTGCGGATTTCAATAAACCAAGAATAAGCAAAAACGCTTTTTTATAATCGCTAAAATTCTGCTTGCAAAGTTAAGACAAATTTTTTAAAGCACAAAAATCTTGCGAATAAAGTCTTGGTTTTCCAAGTTCAAAAAACAGGGAAATCAGATTTATTTTGCCAAAATTTCAAAACCGATTTTTTAGCAAAATTTTTGATGAAAATTGACGGAAATTAAGGGTAAATTTTGCGAAAATCAGACCTATTTTTTCAAAAGTCCTGTTTAAATTTTCAAAAGTCCTAATTAAATTTTAAAAGTCAGGACTTTCTGAGGTCA
>Ga0233366_1000444_pt1 | contig 14169 bp, 17 predicted proteins | sample ElkDunMinimDraft_23_FD_191536 | JGI IMG/M metagenome (GOLD analysis project Ga0233366, IMG submission 191536) | Fecal eukaryotic communites from dung pellets of Tule Elk in California, USA - Elk Dung C4 | ecosystem: Host-associated > Mammals > Digestive system > Large intestine > Fecal | place...
CCGACGCCCACGAGACCGTTGCCGTCGCCGACCACCACGAGGGCGGTGAAGCTGAAGCGGCGGCCACCCTTGACGACCTTCGACACGCGGTTGATCGTGACGACGCGCTCGAGGAACTGGCTGTCGTTGCGGTCGCGCGAGTTGCGGTCGCGCGTCTGGCTGCGCTCGCGACCACCGCGGCGGGGCTCGCGCTCCGCCGCTGCCGTCTCGGGCGCGGCCTCGGCCGCAGCCGGAGCGGTTTCGGTCACTTCGTTCTCCTTGTTCTCGCTCACAGGTTCAGGCCTCCCTCGCGGGCGCCATCGGCGATCGCGGCGACACGGCCCGCGTAGCGGTTGCCACCACGGTCGAACACGACGTCGACGACACCGGCGGCCTTGGCACGCTCGGCGACGAGCTCGCCGACCTTGCGGGCCTTGGCGGTCTTGTCACCGTCGAAGGTGCGCAGGTCGGTCTCGAGCGTCGAAGCCGACGCCACGGTGTGACCCTTGCTGTCGTCGACCAGCTGGACGAAGACGTGACGGGCCGAACGGGTCACGACGAGGCGCGGACGCGCCTCGGTGCCGACGACCTTCTTGCGCAGACGCGCGTGACGACGCGCGCGTGCGACGGACTTGGAAGTCACAGCCATGGTTACTTACCAGCCTTTCCGGCCTTGCGCCGAACGACCTCGCCGGCGTATCGCACGCCCTTGCCCTTGTACGGCTCGGGCTTGCGGATCTTGCGGATGTTGGCGGCTGCCTCACCGACGGCCTGCTTGTCGATGCCGCTCACGGTGAGCTTGTTGTTGCCCTCGACCGTGAACGTGATTCCTGCCGGCGGGTCGACCAGCACGGGGTGCGAGAAGCCCAGGGCGAACTCGACCGAGCTGCCCTTCTGAGCAACGCGGTAACCGGTGCCGACGACCTCAAGGCCCTTGGTGTAGCCCTGGGTGACGCCGATGATGTTGTTGTGGATGAGCGTGCGGGTCAGGCCGTGAAGCGACCGCGACTCGCGCTCGTCGTCGGGACGGGAGACCAGAACCTGGCCCTCCTGGACGGCGATCTCGATGGGGCGCGAAACGGTGAGCTTGAGCTCGCCCTTGGGGCCCTTGACGGAGACATCCTGGCCGGAGACCTCAACGGTCACGTCGGCGGGGATGTCGATGGGAAGTCGACCGATGCGGGACATTCAGATCACCACACGTAGGCGAGGACTTCCCCGCCAACGCCCTTCGACTCGGCCTGGCGGTCCGTGAGGAGGCCAGAGGAGGTGGACAGGATCGCGACGCCGAGGCCGCCGAGCACCGTGGGGATCTCGGTGGAGCGTGCGTAGACGCGGAGACCCGGCTTCGACACGCGCTTGATGCCGGCGATCGACCGCTCGCGGTTCGGGCCGTACTTGAGCGTCAGCGTGAGGGTCTGGCCGACACGGGCGTCGGAGACCTCCCAACCGGCGATGTAGCCCTCCTGCTGGAGGATCTCGGCGATGTGAGTCTTGAGCTTGGAGCTCGGCATCGACACGGAGTCGTGGTGGGCCGAGTTCGCGTTGCGCAGACGGGTCAGCATGTCTGCGACCGGGTCTGTCATTGTCATGTGTTTGTTCCTTCGTTCACGAGGTTTCCGCAGCCGTTACGCGACAGCGGACCTGCGATGATTCGCAGTATTCAGTTGTACGGGCGTTTGGTCCCGGACCGCAGGGTCCAGGACCAAACGCCCAACTCTATCCGATTACGCCTGGGCGTCGTCGGTACGGAACGGGAAGCCCAGCTGACGCAGCAGCGAACGACCCTCCGCATCGGTGGTGGCCGTGGTGACCACCGTGATGTCGAAGCCGCGAACGCGGTCGATCTTGTCCTGGTTGATCTCGTGGAACACCGACTGCTCCTGGAGACCGAAGGTGTAGTTGCCGTGACCGTCGAACTGCTTGGGCGACAGACCGCGGAAGTCGCGGATGCGCGGCAGGGCGAGGTTCACGAGGCGGTCCAGGAACTCCCACGCACGATCCCCACGGAGGGTGACGTGCGCACCGATGGCCTGACCCTCACGCAGCTTGAACTGCGCGATGGACTTGCGGGCCTTGGTGACAACCGGCTTCTGGCCGGTGATCTTGGTGAGGTCGTCGACCGCACCATCGATCACCTTGCTGTCACGCGCAGCCTCACCGACACCGGTGTTGACGACGACCTTGACGATCCCGGGGATCTGCATGACGTTCGCGTAACCGAACTCTTCCTGCAGAGCCTTCTGGATCTCGTTCTTGTACTTCTGCTTCAGGCGCGGCTGGATCTTGCCAGCCACCGCGGCAGGTGCAGTGCTCATTTTCAGAGGTCCTTGCCTGACTTCTTCGCGTAGCGCACGCGGACCGTGCGCTTGACGCCATCCTTGGTCTGCTCCTCGACGCGGCGGCCGACACGGGTCGGCTTCTTCGTCTCGGGGTCGACCAGGGCGACGTTCGAGATGTGGATGGGGGCTTCGATGGTCTCGATGCCGCCCGTCTTGGTGCCGCGCTGGGTCTGGCCCACGCGGGTGTGCTTCGTGACGTAGTTCACGCCCTCGACGATGACGCGGTTCTGCTCGACGAGGACCTCGAGGACCTTGCCCTGCTTGCCACGGTCGCCGCCACGCTCGGCCTTGGCGCCCGAGATGACCTGAACCAGGTCACCCTTTTTGATCTTCGCCATGATCAGATAACCTCCGGGGCCAGCGAGACGATCTTCATGAACTTCTTGTCACGAAGCTCACGACCGACGGGTCCGAAGATGCGGGTGCCGCGGGGCTCCCCGTCGTTCTTCAGGATCACGGCGGCGTTCTCGTCGAACTTGATGTACGAGCCGTCGGGACGACGGGTCGACTTGACGGTGCGCACGATGACGGCCTTGACGACATCGCCCTTCTTGACGTTGCCGCCAGGAATGGCATCCTTCACCGTCGCCACGATGATGTCGCCCACACCGGCGTACCGGCGGGCGGAACCGCCGAGCACGCGGATGGTGAGCAACTCCTTGGCGCCGGTGTTGTCGGCGACCTTGAGTCGGGATTCGTTCTGAATCACTTCTTACTCTCCTTGGATTCCAAGTAGGCCGAGGCCTTACTTGGCCTTCTCGAGGATCTCGACCAGACGCCAGCGCTTGGTGGCGCTCAGCGGACGGGTCTCGTTGATGAGCACGAGGTCGCCGATGCCGGCAGTGTTGCCCTCGTCGTGCGCCTTGACCTTGGAGGTGCGACGGATGACCTTGCCGTAGAGGGGGTGCTTAACGCGGTCCTCGACCTCGACGACGATCGTCTTGTCCATCTTGTCGCTGACCACGTAGCCACGGCGGGACTTGCGGTACCCGCGGGCGTCCACATCGCGGACATCGTGCGCAGACGACTCGTGGCCCTTGGCCTCGACCACGGGGGTCTCGGCTGCGGGGGCCGCCTTCTTGGCAGGAGCCTTCTTCTGAGTGGTCTCAGCCATTACTCGGCCTCTTCCTTCACGGCCTCGTCAGCGGCATCCGCCTTCTTGGCCTTGGTCTTCTTCGCCTTCGTCGCGGTCTCGACGGGCGCGGGCGTGGCACGGATGCCGAGCTCGCGCTCACGGATCACGGTGTACAGCCGCGCGATGTCGCGCTTGACCGCACGGATGCGGCCGTGGCTGTCGAGCTGGCCGGTGGCCGACTGGAAGCGCAGGTTGAACAGCTCTTCCTTGGCCTTGCGCAGCTCCTCCACGAGGCGCTGGTCTTCGAATGTATCGAGCTCGCTGGGTGCGAGCGTCTTGGTGCCGACAGCCATTACGCGTCGCCCTCCTCGCGCTTGATGATGCGTGCCTTCAGGGGCAGCTTGTGAATGGCACGTGTCAGTGCCTCCCGAGCGAGCTGCTCGTTGACGCCGGCGACCTCGAAGAGGACGCGACCCGGCTTGACGTTGGCGACCCACCACTCGGGCGAACCCTTACCGGAACCCATGCGGGTTTCGGCGGGCTTCTTGGTCAGCGGGCGGTCGGGGTAGATGTTGATCCACACCTTTCCACCACGCTTGATGTGACGGGTCATCGCGATACGAGCGGACTCGATCTGACGGTTCGTCACGTAAGCCGGAGTCAGCGCCTGGATGCCGAACTCGCCGAAGGAGACCTTCGTGCCGCCGGTGGCCTGGCCAGAGCGGCCCGGGTGGTGCTGCTTGCGGTACTTGACCTTACGGGGGATAAGCATTACGCCGATGCTCCTTCTGCGACGGGTGCCTCGTTGCGCGGGCCACGACGACGGTCGCCACCACGGTCGTCACGACCGCGGGACTTGGGCGCGTTGGCCTGCTCGCGAGCGAGCTCCTTGTTGGTGAGGTCGCCCTTGTAGATCCAGACCTTCACGCCGATGCGGCCGAAGGTGGTCTTGGCCTCGTAGAAGCCGTAGTCGATGTTCGCGCGGAGCGTGTGCAGGGGCACACGGCCTTCGCGGTAGAACTCCGAACGGCTCATCTCGGCGCCGCCGAGGCGGCCGGAGACCTGGATGCGGATGCCCTTGGCACCGGCGCGCTGAGCGCCCTGCAGACCCTTGCGCATCGCGCGGCGGAACGCCACGCGAGCCGAGAGCTGCTCGGCGATGCCCTGCGCCACCAGCTGAGCGTCGGCCTCGGGGTTCTTGACCTCGAGGATGTTCAGCTGGATCTGCTTGCCGGTGAGCTTTTCGAGGTCGGAGCGGATGCGCTCGGCCTCGGCGCCGCGGCGGCCGATCACGATGCCCGGGCGGGCGGTGTGGATGTCGACACGCACACGGTCACGGGTGCGCTCGATCTCGATGTTGCTCACGCCGGCGCGGTCGAGCTGCGTCTGCAGGAGCTTGCGGATCTTGATGTCCTCCGCGACGTAGTCGGCGTAACGCTGACCGGGCTTCGTCGAGTCGGAGAACCAGCGCGACACGTGGTCGGTGGTGATGCCGAGGCGGAAGCCGTACGGGTGAACTTTCTGGCCCATTACTTGCTCGCCTTCTTGCTCGTGGTGGCCGGGGCAGCGGTCTCGACCTCAGGGGTCGCCAGCTCCACCGTGATGTGGCTGGTCCGCTTCTTGATCTGGAAGGCACGACCCTGCGCGCGGGGGCGGAAACGCTTGAGCGTCGTGCCCTCGTCGACGTACGCGTTCTTCACGTACAGGTCCTTGTCATCCAGGAACTCGCCGTTCTTGTCGGCGGCGACGCGAGCGTTCGCCATCGCCGAAGCGACGAGCTTGTAGATCGGCTCGGAAGCACTCTGCGGCGCGAACTTCAGGATGGCCAAGGCCTCCTGAGCCTGCTTGCCCTTGATGAGAGCGACGACACGACGAGCCTTCTGAGGGGTCACGCGGATGTGTCGCACGCGGGCGATGGAATCCACCATCTCTCTCTCCTCTCTGCGCCACCGCGTCAGCGGCGGCGGCCCTTCTTGTCGTCCTTCTCGTGGCCGCGGAAGGTGCGGGTGGGCGCGAACTCGCCCAGCTTGTGGCCGACCATGGTTTCGGTCACGAACACAGGGATGTGCTTGCGACCGTCGTGCACGGCGATGGTGTGACCCAGCATTGCCGGGATGATCATCGAACGGCGCGACCAGGTCTTGATGACGTTCTTGGAACCGGCTTCGTTCTGCGAGACGACCTTGCGAAGCAGGTGCTCGTCGACGAAGGGGCCCTTCTTAAGGCTGCGAGGCATCTTCCTCTACTCCTACTTACGCTTCTTGCCGGCGTTGCGACGACGGACGATGTACTTGTCGCTTTCCTTGTTGGCGTGGCGGGTGCGACCCTCAGCCTGGCCCCAGGGGCTGACCGGGTGACGACCACCGGAGGTCTTACCCTCACCACCACCGTGCGGGTGGTCGACGGGGTTCATCGCGACACCGCGGACGGTCGGGCGGATGCCCTTCCAGCGGTTACGACCGGCCTTGCCCCAGTTGATGTTCGACTGCTCGGCGTTGCCGACCTCGCCGATGGTCGCGCGGCAGCGCGCATCGACGTTGCGGATCTCACCCGAGGGCAGACGAAGCTGCGCGTACGGGCCGTCCTTGGCGACCAGACGCACCGAGGTGCCGGCCGAGCGGGCGAGCTTGGCGCCGCCGCCGGGACGGAGCTCGATCGCGTGGATGACGGTACCGGTGGGGATGTTGCGCAGGGGCAGGTTGTTGCCCGGCTTGATGTCTGCGCCGGCACCCGACTCGACGATGTCACCCTGCTGCAGCTTGTTCGGCGCGATGATGTATCGCTTCTCGCCGTCGAAGTAGTGCAGCAGCGCGATGCGTGCGGTGCGGTTGGGGTCGTACTCGATGTGAGCGACCTTGGCGTTCACGCCGTCCTTGTCGTTACGACGGAAGTCGATGACGCGGTACTGACGCTTGTGGCCACCACCGATGTGACGGGTGGTGATGCGGCCCTGGTTGTTACGGCCACCGGTCTTGGAGAGCGGGCGGAGGAGCGACTTCTCCGGCGTCGATCGGGTGATCTCGGCGAAGTCGGCCACCGACGAGCCGCGGCGACCCGGGGTCGTGGGCTTGTACTTGCGAATAGCCATGTTCTCTAGTCCTCTGTCCCGACCGTCAGCCGACTGCCGTGAAGATGTCGATGGTGCCCGACTTGAGCGTCACGATGGCGCGCTTGGTGTCCTTGCGCTTGCCCATCCCGAAACGGGTGCGACGTGCCTTGCCGGGGCGGTTGAGCGTGTTCACCGACGCGACCTTGACACCGAAGATCTTCTCGATGGCGAGCTTGATCTCGGTCTTCGAGGCGCGCGGGTCCACGAGGAAGGTGTACTTGCCCTCGTCGATGAGCCCGTAGCTCTTCTCGGAGACGACCGGCTTCAGGATGACGTCGCGCGGGTCCTTGTTCACTGCGATGTTCGCGGTGGTCATGCCGAGACCTCCTCGGTGGCGGCCTTCTTCGACGCGACGAACGCGTCGTAGGCGGCCTTGGTGAAGACGATGTCGTCGGAGACGAGCACGTCGTAGGCGTTGAGCTGGTCGAAGGTCAGCACGTGGACGTACGCGAGGTTGCGGACGCTCTTGACGGTGACCTCGTCGACGCGGTCGATGACCACGAGGACGTTCTTGGTCGCGTTGAACCCGGCGAGCACCGCGGCAGCGGCCTTCGTCGAGGGCGCACCGTCGATCCCGAAGGACTCGACGACGTGCAGACGCTCCCCGCGGGCGCGGTCGCTGAGCGCGCCCAGCAGGGCGGCGGCGACCATCTTCTTGGGGGTGCGCTGCGAGTAGTCGCGCGGCTTCGGACCGTGGACGATGCCACCGCCCTTCATCTGAGGCGCACGGATCGAGCCCTGACGGGCGTTACCCGTGCCCTTCTGCTTGAAGGGCTTGCGGCCGGCACCGGAGACCTCACCACGACGCTTGGTCGAGTGGGTGCCCTGGCGGGCAGCGGCGAGCTGCGCGACGACGACCTGGTGGATCAGCGGGATGTTCGTCTTGACGTCGAACAGTGCGGCGGGCAGCTCCACGGAGCCGGCCTTCTTGCCGTCAGCGGTGCGAACGTCGAGCGCGAGAGTCGAGTCAGCCATGGTCAGGCACCCTTCACTGCGTTGCGGACGTAGACGATGCGGCCACGTGCACCGGGGACGGCGCCCTTGACGAGCAGCAGACCCTTCTCGGCGTCGATGGCGTGCACCTTGAGGTTGAGGACGGTCACGCGCTCGCCACCCATGCGGCCGGCCATGCGCATGCCCTTGAAGACGCGGCTGGGCGTCGAGGAGGCACCGATGGAACCGGGCTTGCGGTGGTTGCGGTGCGCACCGTGGGAAGCGGAGACGCCCTTGAAGTTGTGACGCTTCATGACACCCGCGGTGCCCTTGCCCTTGCTGGTGCCGACGACGTCGACCAGCTGGCCGGCCTCGAACGTGGCATCCACCGTGAGCTCCTGGCCGAGTGAGTAGTCAGCAGCGTCGGCGGTGCGCACCTCGGTGAGGTGGCGGCGGGGGGTCACGCCCGCGGCCTCGAAGTGGGCCGTGAGGGGCTGGTTGACCTTGCGGGGGTCGATCTGGCCGTACGCGATCTGCACGGCCTTGTAGCCGTCCTTCTCGGGGGTACGAACCTGCGTCACCACGTTGGGTGCGACCTCGATGACGGTGACGGGAACGAGCTTGCCGTTCTCGTCCCAAACCTGGGTCATGCCGAGCTTGGTGCCCAGGAGACCCTTCGAAACCTTGTTGTTGATGTCAGCCATGTCGAACCTCAGAGCTTGATCTCGATGTTGACGTCGGCCGGCAGGTCGAGACGCATCAGCGAGTCGACGGCCTTGGGCGTCGGGTCGATGATGTCGATCAAGCGCTTGTGGGTGCGCATCTCGAAGTGCTCGCGGCTGTCCTTGTACTTGTGGGGCGACCGGATGACGCACACGACGTTCTTCTCGGTCGGCAGGGGCACGGGGCCCACGACCGTCGCGCCCGCACGGGTCACGGTGTCGACGATCTTCCGCGCCGACGTGTCGATGACCTCGTGGTCATACGACTTCAGGCGAATGCGGATCTTCTGTCCCGCCATTGTCTGCTCACTCTCTTTCTCGCGTCTTACGTCTCACCGGTTGTGAGCGCATTGGACGCACGGTGGCGCTTTTGCGCCTGGCACTTCTCCACCGCCGGGGCGGGGGATGCTGCACCGCTGTTCTCATGTCAAACCGCACGCTGCTGCACGCGGCTCCCCCACGCCCCGTGCGCATGACTGCGACCCGTTGCCGGGTTCGGGTGTGTGGGATGTGGTGTTCTGCTGCCCGCGGCCTAGGACCCTGCGCGTTCGCGCCGCCTATGCACTGCCGTGACAGTGATCCGGGGCACGCAGAGCGACCACCGGAATGTGGAACCTCACTAGTGTACGTGCCGCCCGGGCGTGTCGCAAACTCGGGCGTGTCGCGGATCCCGCTCGACGGCTCACTCCCCGTGACGCCTGCGCCGCAGCATCATCAGCAGCAGGATGCCGCCGATCAGCACCGTCGCACCGAACCAGGTCGCGGCGATCGGCGGGGTCCCGCCGGTGCCAGCCAGACCGGCCCCCGACTGCGGCGCCGGGGGGATCAGGGGGACCGCGCAGCCGCTGTCGGTGACCGCACCGCTGGGTTGCGTGGCGGTGGCGGTGTTGAAGAATCCGCCGCCGTCGGCGGTGCACTCCCGTGCCGTCGCCGGGAGCGGGTTCTGCGACGAAGTGGCATCCACCCGGTAGGTGTACGTGTCCACCCCGCCGGGCTCGATCACGACGTCGGCGACCGGCGGCGATCCCACCCACCCCTGCGCCACGATGGCGAACGCGGTGTCGAACTGCGGCGCGTCGGTGAGCGTGTACGTCGTCGGGAGCAGACCCGGGTTGGTGACCGTGACCAGGTAATCGATGCGCCACTGCCCCTCGCCGAGGGGCGTCACCGTGCCATCGGACTTCTCCAGCACCACCGGGACCACGACGAGCTCGCTGCAGTCCGTGGCGACGGAATCGGTCACGCCGTTCTCCACCCTGGCGAGGTTCCACACGCCGCCGCCGGTGTCGGGCGAATCACCGCAGACCAGATCGTCGGCAGCCGCATCCACGGCGCTGACCTGCGCGCTCACGGTGTAGGTGTGCACCGCGCCGTCCGGGAGGAGGCCCGTCGCGACCTGCGGTTGCCCACTGCCGTCCCAGCCGGGGGTGAGGGCCGCGGAGCCCGCGCCGGCCGGATCGATCTGTGGACCGGTCACCGTCCACGCCGTCACGAGCGTGATCGCGCCGGCGAGCGGCTCGGGGACGTCGTCCAGCGTGTACGCGACGGTGACGCCGCTGGTGTTGGACACCAGCACGGCATACGAGACGTTCCAGACTCCACCGCCGAGCGGCGTGGCGGGCTGGGCGATCTTGTCCACGGTCGGCCCGCCGGGTTCGGCGCAGCCATCGTCCTCTGCGGTGCCGCCGGGGAAGGCGACCGTGGCGGTGTTGAAGAATGCTCCGCCCTCACCGGGTTCGCACACCAGCGACGGGTCGTCCGCGGCGTCGACGGTCGCCACGATGCGATAGGTGTACTCGGCGGTCCCTCCTGCCGCGAGAGGGCTGTTCGGCGCGGGGGCGGTTCCCACCCAACCGCCCGACTCGAGGACGATGCCCTCGCCCAGGTCGGGGGCGTCGGTGAGGGTGTAGACCGTCGCGACGGTGTCGCTGGTATTGGCGACCGTCACGACGTAGTCGATCTGCCACCGGCCGTCGGGCAGCTGCTGCGCCGCGCCGTCGCTCTTGTCGACGGTCACCGGGGCGGTCTCCACGCTCACGCAGCCCTCGGCATCCACCAGGATCTCGCCGGAGGTGACACCTGCGGTGTTGACGATTCCGCCGCCGGTGGTGGCGCACGGGCCCGGGTCTGTCGCCTCGACGGTCGGACGCAGCACGCCGCTGACGGTGTACGACAGGGATGCCGCAGGCTGCACCTGCCCGGTCCAGACCTCCGCGGTCTCGCCGGGGCCGGCGGTGGTGGCGGTCGGGGCCGGCGCCTCGCCGACGGGGGCGATGGTCCACGCGCCCCCGACGAGCTCCCAACCGTCCGGAACATCCGGGAGCGTGTCGGTCAGTGCCGCCTGCACCGCCACCGCGCCGGGGTTGCTCAGCGTCAGCGTGTACGAGACGTTCCATGAGGCGTCGGGGTTCTGGGTGGCCGGGTCGACGCCCGTCTTCACCAGTGCCGGGAACGCCGGCTCTCCGCAGCCGAACACGGTCTGGTCGTCTTCGCCGGTCGCCGACAGTGTCGCCGCATTGAGGAAGCCGCCCGCGTCGGGCTCGCCGGGCGACACGTCGCACCGCCAGGTGTCGCCATCCTGGGTTCCGTCCGCGATCGTCGCCGTCACGGTGACGGTATAGGTGTGAGTCGCCCGCGCCCCGGGATCACCGCTGGTGGGCAGTGCGGCATTGGTGGCGAGGGTGGCGGTGCCCGCCGGCAGCGTGAACGTGCCCGAGGTGCCGTTCGGACCGGTCCAGGTGGCCGCGGTCGGCGTGATCCCCTCGCCGTACTGCAGGGCGTCGGCGAGGCTGTAGATGTACGTCGAGGTGTCGGAGTTGTTGGTGACGACGATGTCGTAGGAGATGGTCCACGTGCCGTCGGCGTTCTGCACCGGCGACCCGTCCGTCACCTGCTTGTCGATCGTCCCCTCCGCCCGGATCGCCGTGTTGACGATCTCGCAGGTGACGTCGACGCCGAGGCTCAGCTGCACGACGCCGGCCGAGACGAGCGGATACTCCGCGCCGCCGTCGGTCTCGACGCACGCCCAGTCGCCGGCGGTGTACCCGGAGGGCCCGAACGTCTCCGACAGTGCGTAGTCGACGTCGGCGGCCACCTGGCCGGACACCGCGGCGGTGGTCGCCCCGGTGCGCGTGCCTTCACCTGTGAGCACCGGATCGCTCTCGCCCGCGACGGCGTTGAGGGTCCATTGCTCGGGCGTGGCCGTGCCGACGCCGTCCAGGTTGTCGACGTTCTTCACGAGCGTGAGCGTCGGAGCGATCGCCGCGTTGGTGAACGTGCACGTGACGGACTGGCCGTTGGCGACCGTCACGACGGGAGCGTCGCGGGTGACGCCGCCGGTGTCGCACGACAGCGCCGTCCAGGCGTAGTCGGCGATCTGGTCGACCTCGGCCAGCGTGTAGCTGCCGGCGGGCACCGACTGGGTCTGGGCGTGGTCGAAGACGAGCGCCTCGCCCGTGGCGGGCTGGGCCGTCAGTCGCTGGTTCCAGTCGGCCGGTACCGCGCTGCCGCCCAGGGTGTTGTCGACGTCCTTCACGAGGGTGAGCGATCCCGGCACGTCGGTGTTGCCGAACGTGCAGGTGACGTCCTCGGCCAGCCCCAGGGTGAGCGATGGGGCCTCGGGCGAGACCGCGGCGCCGTTGTCGCAGACGAGCGATGTCCACTCGTATCCGGTCGGACCGCCGGATTCGGCGAGGGTGTACTCCGCGCCGGCCGGGACGGCGACGGCGGTGACGGCGGGCGTGCCGGTGACGCCGCTGAGTGCGGGTCCGCCGGGGGTGCTCGCCGCGAGCGTCCACTCGGTGGGCTCCGCGGTGCCGCCGTTGGCGTTGGTGACGGTCTTCACCAGCGTCAGGGTGGGTGCGACGTCGTCGTTGGTGAAGGAGCAGGTGACCGCTTCGCCGTTGGCGACGGTGACGGTGGGCGATTCCAGCGTCGTCGACCCGGTGCTGCAGGTCAGTGCCGTCCACTCGTAGCCTTCCGGGCCACCGGACTCGGCGAGGGTGTACTCACCGGCGGTGACCTGCTGGGACACGTCGTGGTCGAAGGCGATGGCCGTCCCCCCGGCGGGCTGCGCCGTGAGGGCCTGGTTCCAGTCCGCCGGCACGGCGGTGCCGCCGTCGTCGTTGACGACCTGCTTGAGCAGGGTGAGGGTTCCCGGCACGTCGTCGTTGACGAACGTGCAGGTGACGTCCTCGTCCAGCGCCAGGGTCACCGTCGGGTCGGCCACCGAGGCATCGGCGCCGTTGTCGCACGCGAGCGACGACCAGTCGTAGCCGTCCGGTCCGGTCTCGGCGAGCGTGTACTCGCTGTTGGCCGGGACGGTGACCGCGGTGACGGCGGTCGCGCCGCTTGCACCCGACAGGTCGGGTCCGCCCGGGGTCGTCGCCGACAACGTCCAGTCGGTCGCGGCCGCGGTGCCGCCGTTGTCGTTCACGACGGTCTTGACGAGGGTGAGCGTGGGCGCGATGTCGTCGTTGACGAAGGTGCAGGTGACGTTGTCCCCGTTGGGCACCGTGACCGTCGGGGAGGTCAGGGAGGTCTGGCCCGTGGTGCAGGACAGGCCGGTCAGCTCGTAGCCCGCGAGCTGGTCGATCTCGGCGAGGGTGTAGGTTCCGCCCGGCACGCCGATCGTCTCGCTGTGGTCGAAGACCAGGGTGTCGCCGGTGGCGGGCTGCGCGGTGAGCCGCTGATTCCAGTCTTCCGGCACGGCTGTGCCCCCGTTGTCGTTGACGATCTCCTTGACCAGGGTGAGACTGCCGGCGAGGTCGGTGTTGCTGAAGGTGCACGTGACGTCCGCGGCGAGACCGAGGGTCAACGTCGGGCTCTCCGGAGAGACCTCCGCCCCGTTGTCGCACGAGAGCGCAACCCAGTCGTAGCCCGACGGCCCGCCGCTCTCGGCGAGCGTGTAGGTGGCCCCCGCCGTCACGGTCGCACCCGTCACGGCGGGCGCTCCGGAGACTCCGGTGAGGTCGGGACCACCGGGAGTCGTGGCCGACAGGGTCCAGTCCGTGGGTTCAGCGGTGCCGCCCTGCGCGTTGGTGACCTCCTTGACCAGGGTGAGGGTCGGGGCGATGTCGTCGTTGACGAAGGTGCAGGTGACGTCGTCGCCCACCTCCAAGGTCAGCGTCGGGCTCGCCGGCGACACGCTCGCGCCGTTGTCGCACGTGAGTGATGACCAGGTGTAGCCCTCGGGCCCGGTCTCGGCCAGGGTGTAGGGCACCCCGCCGAACACGGGAACGGACGTCACGGTTTCGCTGCCCGTCACTCCGTTCAGCCCTGGCTCGCCCGGGCTGGTCGCCGACAGCGTCCAGTCGGTGGGCGCAGCCGTGCCGCCGTTGTCGTTCGTCACCGTCTTGACCAGCGTCAGCTGCGGGGCGATGTCGACGTTGACGAAGCGGTAGACGTTCCTGCCGAGCGCCGGCACCGAGACGGTCGGGTCGACCGCTGTCCACACCCCGCCGATCAGCTGCTCGAGGGTGAACTGCCGATACCCGGGTCCACCGCCCGCCTCGGTCAGGGTGTAGTCCTGGCCCGGTCGCACCGCGAAGGTGTTGTCCGCAGTGGAACTCGGCGCCCCGGTCACCGTGGTCGGCGTCAGCCCGAACTCCGTCTCACCCGGGTCGGCGGTGAGCTCCCAGGCATCCGCCGTCAGCGTTCCGCCCTCGTCGTTGACCACCTCTTTGAGCAGCACCATCGTGGCCGTCTGGTTGACCGCCGTGCAGACCGCCTCCTGACCGAGCGACAGCGTGACGCCGCCGTCGGAGCCGTCGAACTCCGTGCCGTCGGCCACGCAGTCCCAGCTGCCGGTGGCCCCCTCGATGAGGGTGGCGCCTTCTTCGACCGTCTGCACGTAGGTTCCCGGCCCGGTCTCCGCCAGGAGATAGCGCACGCCGGGGGTGACAGGGGCCGACACACCGCTCACACCTGTGGGGCCGGCCAGACCGGTCCCACCGATCGGCGAGGAGGTGAGGGTGAACTCGTCCACTGCAGCGTCGCCGTTGGCGACGG
>Ga0233366_1000445_pt1 | contig 14162 bp, 10 predicted proteins | sample ElkDunMinimDraft_23_FD_191536 | JGI IMG/M metagenome (GOLD analysis project Ga0233366, IMG submission 191536) | Fecal eukaryotic communites from dung pellets of Tule Elk in California, USA - Elk Dung C4 | ecosystem: Host-associated > Mammals > Digestive system > Large intestine > Fecal | place...
CGGTTCAGGCTTAAACTCAGGCTCAGACTCAGGCTCAAACTCAGGCTCAGACTCAGGCTCAGACTCAGGCTCAAACTCAGGCTCAGACTCAGGCTCAGACTCAGGCTCAAACTCAGGCTCAAACTCAGGCTCAAACTCAGGCTCAGGTGAGGGCTCAGGCTCAAACTCAGGTGTAGGTGCAGCAGCTGAAGGCTGGACGGGGTTGATGGACGCCTCGATGGCAATCTCGAACTCTGCAGGCGAAGCTCCTGCCTCAGACGGAGCGTGGAGGGCACCAGTCGCCTGGAGGATCTCACGCTCAATCGTTCTTGTGTGGGCAATGGGGATGACGATGGGCTTGACCACAGTCGGGCCGGGCTGGAGGATCGTCCGGGTCACGCAGATAGCCCTCTCGTCCCCAAAGGTGCAGTCACCGTCCGCGTCGAGCGTGACGGCAGCTTCAAGAACCGATGCCTGAGCAGGTGCCTCCGGGTCTTCTGCCCTCGCGGCCCGTTCAGCCCGGAAGGGGGCAGCCTGGACGCATGCCAGGGCCGCCCCCAGGGCTAGAACTGAGGCCTTCATTGCAGCTCAGATAATGGGGGGAATAGAAACGAGTGACTTGGTAAGAATCAGTCAACAAATGTCGACCTTTTCCCTTCCTCTGGCCCGTCTGGGAGGGGGGCAGAATTGTCGAGACAAATGGCAGACCTGAAGACAGATCTCCGAGGGAATGAGAGAAAGACGGGAAAGTCCAGTGGTCCTGCAAAAGGTAAAAGGGCTCTACCTTATAACCTGGCATCGGAACTGTCAATGTATTATTAGCCGGATGTGCCTACCTCAAGGTTTGTTGAGGGACATGTTGACATCATCACATTGGTGGCGCGGATACGGTCGACGCCATGGTCGGCCAAAGGGTGGAGAGCTGTCGACAAGTCAGGGGTAGGCACGGCAGTCAGAGTGAGAGAGATCCAGGAACAGGTGAAAATTATGCTTTGATAGTGCTTTCATGGCGCTGCTTGCTCGGTATACCAGCACCGCATCGAGTGTTTGGTGCTTTCACATGTACCCTTCGGAACATCCACCATACTTTGGCGTGCCGACTGATTCATTTCTTCCGTGAGCGACGCCATCGCCCCCTCCATCGTCCCACGTGCCCGGCCTTGGGTCCCGCACCAAGTGCCGGAGTGCGCCTAGCTCGAGATGGGGCGTTCCGTTGCCGGATGAGAACTTGAGAGAAGCACTGCGTTCAGATTCAAAGACTGCGCTTGCTGTTCTTTGCTTTACTCAATTGACAGTTGTCGGTGTCCCTCCGCTGCTTTTCCAGGCACAAGATGCAAACTGTCTTTTGTTGATCTCCACCGTTATGCTTCCAAATAACCTTACTCGCCCAATTGCTTTGCTGGTGGGCTTTTTTTAGGATCAAGTCAATCCCACTCTTAGCAGAGCACACAGAGACCCCAACGCCGAATTAGTAAACAGCCTTGATTGATGCATCCACCATCCATCCCCATTCTTAATCCTCAGGAACTTCCGAAAAGATGCTAAACCGCATGCGGTGGCTCTGTTGCTGGGGTAAGAACTTGAACGTAATATGGTGTTTGGGTGGGGGAAGGTAAATAGCCACTTACGAAAGGTAACTTTGGAATAACAACTGCCAAAACAGCAAGGAAGTTGATGGTGAAATATGCGAGATCGTAATGCGTATAATGTGTGCTCAGAAGGAAGAGCACAATGGGCACGCTAAGCAAGAACTTTTTGGCGGGCGTGTACTGGGCTCCATCATCAATCTGCTCCCACATGTTCAGGTTGTCGTAGGCACCTCCGTTAAACTCGAAGGGAACTCCTCGAACGTAGTGGAACATGATGTATGAACCAAACATGTATGAAATGTTGGTCAACGTCCATGATGTTTCTTGCGACACGCCGGGAATGACGTCGTAGAAAATCTTGAGGCAGATGATTAGGACGAGATGAATGGTCCAGGCACCTGTTGCAAGATTGTCAGTATGATCCGCGATGCAAGCTTGGGAGAAGGGGAGCAGGGGCAGAACTTCAGCGTACCCTTGGCATTTACCCAGTTCGCGTTCAAGTTGGGCAGGGCAGCCTGATCGCTGATCTGCTCGAGTGTCTCTGGAGGCTCATGGTAGACCTGAAGAATACTACTAGATCTCCTCCTACGGCCACCTTTGTCTGCCATTGCTTGATATGAGGTCCCACGGCGCGGAGGGTTGGCGTCCGCGTCGTACGAGACTGTACGTGGGATGAGGATCGGTGAAGACAGTTTGACGGTCGACGGGCTTGCCGTCGCGGGTAGAATGCCGGGGGAGGAAGGGGTTTCGATTCGCGGCCGTGGATGGTTGTTATCGAATTGAACTATTGCGACTTGAACCTGTACCAGTAAGGTGGTCGCACAACGGAATCAACGTGACGCGGCAATGCAGGCCGTCAAACCGGTTTATGATGTCAGCGAATGACCCGTGGGTTCCGGCCGGTGCGGGTGCGGTGAGAATGCGACCAGTGTGGGCGGCCACGGCGATGCTTTCAAAAGCAGTATATGTATGTGTATGGAGTAAATATGTATTGAATTGGTGTCGTCGCGTGGGTTGCTGGAAAGGAAGCCCCCTTTCACAAAGTTGCTGAGTTGCTCCGTCACCGTTTGCTCCACTTGTTGATTGAAGACAACAGGAGAGTGCGTGCCTCGTTTGTGCAGATAGCCTCGAGAACCTGCAGAAGTTGGTAGGTACGGGGTAGGTACTATAGGTAATCAAAAGGTGACTGGAAAAGGAAGAAATCAAACTGCCAGCTGCGTGATTTGTTCAAAATGACATCGTCACCTGGCATTCAACGAAAGACCGGGAAAGGGAAACCTAGAAAATCAGAAATCTAGGAACTTGAAGCAGGTTTCAAGATGGGGTTGCGAAGTGGCCCCAGAAATCTGGAATGCGCGGAGACCGGACGGTGGTTTCGTCGAATGGTGATGTGGCCACGAACGCCCGAAATGGATCTCCATCAGACCAGATGCAGATGTGAATGGGGCAGACGGGAAGGGGGGAGAGACAGGGGGTGGGTAACTGCTCTTGCCGCGAAAGTGCCCCCGAGGCTGAGGATTTCAGGCGAATGGAGCCGTGACCCAGCTCGTGTTAATTGGAGCCCATCGCCAGCCAAGCAAGGAGCCGTGGGAAGCTAGGCATTGTAGGGGGGAAGCCTCAGCGGCATCTGGTAAAGCCTCCCACTGGCCTGCCGCCTGCCGGCTGTCGATTTGATTTCGCGTCCAAAAATTACGGGATACAGAGGGGTCTTTTCTTCTCCAAGCCCACTAATGCAGCAGTAATGTTGCATCTCTATCACCAGACGAGTACCCTGCTGTGTCATACCATCTTCCAAACCACATCACCGTAGACTTTCAAACCAAGTTTAGTTGGGCCTATGCAGTGATATTATTAGTTCAAAGGTGTACTGAACATTGGAGACTGTGTTTTCTCCAAACTGACAAGCATTTGTGGGATTCATTCGTTGAATCAGGTGACTGGCAGCACTGGGATAGAAACGGTTCATGCGATAGTGAGCTAACCGTCCATGCATAACTCTCTACCTTATACCCCGGTCGCCACTTTCCTAAACACGACAACCTTGAAACATTCTCATGGCAAGTCACACAGAGGTTCACCAAAGGCATCGAATTCCGCCTCAATCTCAGTGTTGCAATCTTGCGATCGGGAACAAAGGTTTGGGCTTGTTTTCGGACCGGCCTCACCATTCGAATTTCTGATCTGAGATAACGAGTGCAGAACCTTTTCGCCTAATAGGTGTGCCCATCGGGTGCGACTTATCTTTTTTTTTTTTGAAGTATCCAGTCGAAATCGCGACGCCAAAATTTCTTGTTAGGCTTTGCCAAGCCCAACGAGCAACTTTTTAACCTTTTTCTCCCGTCCTTCATCACCACCCCGACCTTTTTACCAGCTTGGGATCAGGGTTCATTCGACACCTTCTCGGTCTTACTTTATTGACATTGCCATTTCATCAAGATCCACTATTGGCTTGGGGAACGGTCTATTTTGGGAACGAACCTTTAATATCAAAGGTTCTCGCTTCTGTCTTCACCGCCAGGCTTAGGTCCAGACTCTTGGATTGCCCGTGGTATACCCCACGCATCATTGTGTTCAGACATCCCCGAGAAACAGACCTTTGGCCTGTTGCAAAGGGGAAGAATGAGTGCCTCATCCTCGGTGGCAGGACGGAAACGTCCGGTGGACGAGGCCGGCATTGACGATGACGTTGTCAACACCCCTGGCGGCTCTGAACCGTCCGACGACTCTGCGCAACGACGTAAGAAGTCCAAGTTGGAGACAGGCTCTGATGCTGCCAGCAGGTCAGACGAGCTTGACGACGGCGAGATAAGAGAATCGAACCCCGAATCTGAGCCTCTACCCGCTCAGGCCATCGATGGCGGGATCAATGGGCTCCCAAAGAAGCATGCGGGTTGGAATCAGGGTGTGAACAACGGCTTGCGCATCTCCTTCGGCGCTCGCAAAACACCCGCAAGCCGACCCGCCAAACCTTCTGTTTCCATAGACCCTCAGGCAACGGACAAGCCAGAAGCCTCTGTCAAGACAGAACCTCTCGCAGACATGGAGACATCTGTTAGCACAGAGCCTCCAGTTGCAGCAGAGCATACTGTTGAAATAGAGCCTCCTGTGGACCCAGCTGCCACCAATGGGACTGAGAGCTCTATTTCACAGGATGTTCAGGATCTCGTTAAGGAGTGGGTCAGGCCTACGGTATTGACTAACTTTGCAAAGCGCCCGAGAAACGGCGAGACGTGGCAGAGACGATTTGAGACGTGGTGTGAACGCATGATCAGGGCGAACATGGATCGCCCGAACGTGCTGGAACCTGCGTTTCTGCGGTCTGCTTGGGAGCAGTGGCTCCGTGAACAGAAAAACATACCAAAGAGCTCTCGAGTTGGTGCTTTGAAGGGATCTTCGGTCGATGACATAGAGCCCGGAAGGCTTCAGACCATGTTGGACAGGGCTCAAGCTGGGTTGCCCGAAGAAAAGCAGCCAGAGGCCCCGAAGACACTCAGTAAGAAAGAAAGGAAGGCAATGGATGATGCCGCTGGCGACTGGGTCTTGCCTCCCGCTCGCTCGAGCTCCGACTATGATCTCAAATCGAAAGACGAGGAGGGGTGGATGTCCGCTTTTGCGGATTGGTGTCAACAAGTCATTGACCTGAACCCAGGCCGCATCACTCCCGATACCTATCAGCTTCGCCACCGGCTGGAAACGGCGTACTCAGGATGGGTAGGCACTATTGATGGGCTGTCCAAGACAAAGTCATCAGTTGCCAGGCGCGCAGCGAGTGTGCACATGCATCGGGTCCTAGAGGGTAAGGCTTCTTTGTTTCCTGATTCAGTGGTTGCTGAACCCGAGGTGGTCTCGGGACAGCAGACTGATGGGGCTGGAATCTCTGATCCAAGTGTCCCTGGGCCCAAGTCGGAGCAAGAAGATGAGTCTCCCTACGAGCCGGCATATGACGAGACAGAGTCGCCCGAGGATGGAGAGTACAGCCCGACCAGCGGGAATGAGGAGACACTACCCGTGGAAATGGATATGGAACGCGACGCTGAGCGTCGGGATCTCTACTATCCTGGAATATCCCCAGACGAGCAGTTTTGCACCATGTGTGCTTCTCGGTCCCACACTTCCCCCTATTGTCCAGATCTCATCTGCCAATTCTGCGGCGACAACCAGGAACACTACCACCCTTCGTATGCATGCCCTACCCGCCGTCGGTGCACTAAGTGTAAGCAGCTTGGTCACTCCAAACAAGAATGCCGCGAGAAGCTCGCACTCGCGCCTGACGAGGGCGAAGCAGCCGAATGTACATTTTGCAAATCACAAGATCACACAGATTCGGCCTGCTCATCCCTCTGGCGGACATTCCGCCCGCCTCCGGAGAGCGAGTGCAAAAAGGTCAAGGCGCTGCCTGTTTACTGCTCACGATGCGGAAATGAGGGCCATTACGGTCCCGACTGCGGGCTGAACTTCAACCCAATCCAGCAGAAGAGGGTGAGTGGGGGCACCTGGTCCATGGAGAACCACAGCCGGTACGTCGACCCGGAGTCGGAGGCGGTCGCGATCTCGCTCGGGCCCCTCCCGACCGGGGCCGTGCTGGATGTGGGTTTCACCGCGGATGGATCGCCTAGCTTGCCGACGATCCCCGGTAAGAGCATTGTGCCTCGGCGACACGAGTTCTTCGAGGAAGCCGATGATGACGATGAGGAAGAGTTCATCAAGGCTCCTGTTCAGCAGAAGCCTCAAGGCAAAGGTCGCATCACGTTCAATACTGGCGGTAATGGTAACCACCAGCAAGGCAACCAGACTGGTGGCAACTACTACAGCAACAACAACAACAATAACAGCTACCAGGGTGGTGGTAACGGTGGTTACCGCAGCGGCAATGGTGGAGGAAGAGGAGGTGGTAACGGTGGCGGTGGTAGAGGCGGAAGACCGTCACTCCCCAACAAACCGCCGCCTCCGCACCGGGGAGGAAGGAACTCGCAGCAGAATAACAGTTACAACAGTAACAGCCAGAACCAGGCCAACGGAGGGGGTGGCAACTGGAAGGGCGGCAGACCCGGAACCAGGAACGGGCTCAGGAGCCAGGATGGCGGTGGTGGAAACAGTAACGGCTTCGGCCCAGGTGCTTCAAAGAGGGGAAGAGGAGGGTTTTCGAACCTCAGGCATTAGAAGAGACTGAACAAGCAGCCCAAACATCCTTAGCTTTAAGGCATTGATATTCGAAGACGCATACGCCAGACACAGCCTTTCTCTTTAAACAGCATTGCAGCAAAGGGATCACACGAAACAAGCGAAAGAAGGACAAGCGGTCAAGAGAAAGGGTAGGGGGGGATTGCAATCATCATGGGAGATTTTAATCACCCCAGAAGCGGTAGCTACAATCGGGAAAATCGATATTGCTATTCCCGAACGGGATACCTAGCTTGGCTTCTCGCACGCTGCACAAGCCTGATCCATACGGGGAGAAAGTCGAGAAGAAGCGCAATCACGACGCGATCATGGTCGACTGGATGATCCGGTTTCGGAAACATCAAGCCGCGTATACCCGGAGTTAGTAGTCATATGTACAACGATCTTGTATACTTGGTTGAACCAGAGATAGCTGGGAAAAGGCGCAAAGGCCGTAGATGAATCAGCACTTTGATCAACATGGGACCGAGTAGATACTGCGACGAAGTATTATGCGGTGAGAATCGAGCCTCCGTAAACAGAAGCGTGTCTGACGAGCAGGAGCGAATCGAACCTGTGTGAAAGGCAAGGCTCCTGACGACGGTCACTCACACGCAAGTCGATCACCGACCAAGCTGTAGGTTATGGGCGGACCAATCGTGTGTCCCGTTTAACAAGATTCTTCATGGTTCCTTTGATTTGCTTATACAACTTCGGTAAGTCTTTGACTAAGACGGCCCTTGCCTTGGGTGGCCTCACTGTTCCTCCCCGGCACTTGAGGGGCGGAAGATCACCCCAGGGCTCTGGCAGTGGTTTGTTTCGAAACATTTTGTGGGCCAGCACTCAGATGGAAATGAATGTTGTGCCGGGAATGGAGTGGGGAGAGGACGAGAGACGGCTGGAAGCGAGCAACTCGAGTTGAGTGGAAGAGGGGTTTCCAGAAGTCGAGTTGCACTGCCACTCTCAACTCTTTACTCCAACCAATCCAGCCTCCCCTTGGAACGGTTCAGCCAGTCGGTCGATGGAATGCGGAGCACACATTGCCGACATCCCGACAGATGGAGAGACGCGCGAAGATGGCGAAGCGAACGAACAGTCGCGCTTCTGCCCTCCTCGAGTCGAATGGCGATGGTGTCGCGATTTGCTCCTCGAGGAACAGACCACAGTCTTTTTTTCGCGCGCACGTGGTGTAAGTTATGGGAACCACAGGATTTGTATGGCATCACTAACAAAATTGTGGTCCCCATTTGTTACACCACGTGGCGCGTCATCCACCACCTACTCGATGCTTCAAACGCCAAAAAAGATAGCCAACTCGCTATGATGCGCAGGGGACTGGACGATAAGGCATCGTCAGGCCTTAACAAGTGCCAAAATTATCGACACCTTTTATCGTCGCCGTTCATTGAATGGCTCCAGGCAACCAGAAATGCCATCAGAGCCTGTCTTTCTGACCTCCAGAGCAGGGGCGCTTAAGCTTTTTTATCTGATGGGCAATGGTGCAACCGTCCTGACGCAGATCAACGGTGAGGCGCGCCAGTTCCATGTCAAGCGTGTGTCAATCGCGCGTCTTTCGCGACCAAAATCAGTAACTCGCGGCTCGACACGTGTGTGTGGCGTGTAGAAAGTCTCGCCAAGACGGCATTTGAAAATGTGCAAGACGAGAAATGATTGGACAAATGAACGCGAAATCGCCAGAAAGAGGAAAAGAAGATGGATTGGGCGATTTGCTCTTCCCACCTCGTTATCGATAGCGCTTCTTCCTGCAGAAGCCGGCAAACCGTCAACCCAACCCCAGACTTAAGGCTCTAGCCGTACCGTCTCCGTGCCCCCCTGCTGCAGCAACCCGGTTTGTTTCACCGCCCCCCACTGGGCGAGAGCGATCGGTCGTCGAGACGGGCTGCAGAGAGACAGCTGCACTACTGCAGAAGGCATGCAGGTTTACAATCGGGACTGACCAGTCAACGAGGCCAGCGCGGTCGACCACGTTGGGCGCGCTCCGCGTTGGAAGGCCGCAAAAGGCGAGTTCGGTTCGTTCCTTGCTTGCGACTAGCTACAACTGCTACAATCTCTGCATGCTGCACAACCGGCTCCCACTCAACGCTCTAGAAACTTGCATAGAAACTTGCAGATACTGACTTCCCGCTAGTTGCGAGTGAGTCACCCTCCGCCATTCATTTTCCAAGAGGTACAGTCTGGAGCGACATGCTGGAAAGATACTTGTCGAAATGCATGCGAACGACCGAGGGAGGAGGAGAAGAAAAAACATCCCGGAGGTGGGCAGCACGACAGAGCATGGGGACGAACGGGGGGACGTGATGGTGGTGGTGGTGGTGGTGGGAAAAGGTAGGGTTTTGGTTGATCACTCCGATTGAGGGGGCACGGGGGGTCAAGCAGATTCGGTATATCTTGCTTCGATGCTCGTTTCTGCTTGTAAACAGTCCTCTTGTTCCTGGTCTCTTTCTTTCAAACAACTTGCAAACGTCAGGTTTTGTTTCTTGTTTCGTTTCAAACAGTTGGTTTGAGCTTGTCACAGGATAAGGGGCTCGCCAACGACGACGACACATCTGGCAAGCCTCACTTCCAGCTTCACTTACACAGCTTTGAGAGATCACTACTCGGTCTTCTCATACACTCAGTCCTCCCATACACTCGTCAATCTATCACCGATGGACACCCCATCATTGAACGTCACTAATTGATCTATCTTTCTTGTCTCTTGGACAGACCTCTCTCCACTCAATTCTATAGACTCTTGTCTTTTTACTGTGATAGTTTTATTATCTCACTTATAGCAGAAAAATCCGCCTTGGCGATATCACGACATCAACAAGATTACTAGCAACAACGACATGCTGAAGCAATGGCACCAAACACTCAGTTGTTCTACTGTCTCTGGCAGGAAGAGCGCATCCGCGAGACTCTCTTCGAGCTGCTATCCAAGGAATCCATCTGCGCAGTGCGGATGGCTAACGCAGCCTGCTGCAACCTCGTTACCAAGCGGCTCTTCCTACGAACCCACTTGACTTTCACGGCCAACACGTTTACCAAGCAGACCCGGATCCAGGCATTGTCCCGAATCGGCCACCACATTGAGCATCTTACCTTCTCCTTCCCTCACTCGGATGCCACCTTCCTACCGCCCCTGATCCACCCCCTGACGGGCCGGGAGATCTCATTTCTCTACACGCCGCACACCTCGATGGCCTCTGCCATGGCACGGCCCAAGTATGCCAACACAGAGCTGGGTGACATCCTCACACAACAGTACCCTCCCCTTTTCCACGCGGCGTCCAATGTGCCCTCCTTCATCAACGCCATGCGCAACCTGCCCAACATGCGCCATCTGACCATCAAGACCCCTAACCAGGACCCCAAGGAGCGCTACCGCCGGGATATTGTCGACTATGCCCTCATCAGCCTGCGCATCTCAGTTGAGCGCGCCCCTCTCACCAAGCTTACCAAGCTGTCCCTGAGTGGCGTCCACCCTTCGGCCTTCAACTATCTCCGCGCCTCCAACGGCGGCTTCGGCGTGTCCCCAGCCTCCATCAAGCGGTGGCAGCAGATCCGCAAACTGTACGTCAGCGTCGAGTCGTGGGACTTTTACCATTCTGGCACCCCCGGACTGGATCACCTCAAGATCATTGATGATTACCTCCGGGTCTTTGCGCCGCAGCTGGAGAAGTTCAGCTTCACCTGGCTCGGACGGAAGGGTCCATGTCCCGTTGCCCTGGCAGAGGATCCCCTTTTTGCCCCTCCACGCAACTCCAAGAAGCTGTTTAATGAGGTAACTGGACCTATGAGCCCCCTGCCTCCCCGTCCGGCCAGGCGCAGGATGGTCATGCCCCGGTTGCGGTTCATGAGCGTGCACAATGCCACTATGAACGCCCAGCAGCTGAGAGATCTGGTCTCCAGTCATATGGACACCGTGCGCGAGTTTGACTTTGAGAACGTTGCGCTCCTTAACGGCGGAAACTTGGATGAGGCCCTTAAGCCCCTTACTGATGGCGATGCCTGGTCGCGCCACTCTGTCGGCTCTGGTAGCGAGACCGGCACACGACCGTCTCTCTCTAGGTCGGGTTCGGGGGTGTCAAGCTCCGTGGGTGACGAGACTCTGCCTGCATCTTCTGCTGCTGCGGCTGCCGCCAGCAAAGAGTTGTTCGACGTTGATCTCGAGGGGATGGTCTTTGGCGGGGCAAACGATGTCGACGTAGATCAGCTCGAGAGAGGTGTGGAGGAGTGGGCTATGGGCGTCACTGCTGCCGCTGCCTCCTCGACTGCTTCTTCAAATGTCGAAAGCATCCCTGAACATGACAAGAGGGTAGACGACGGTGGCCTGGCTTCTGACATTGAGGCTGCCAGGGAGGCCAGCCTGGGATTCAGCACTCGCCTGAAGAAGAGACGCATTCGCAAGAAGAAGTCGCACCGCCACCTCACTGACGATGAAGACGACCGCAAGAGGGAAGGCAAGCGCAGCCACAGCCGCGCTGGCAGCGACAAGAGCAGGAGCAGACACAAGCACTCCCACAGTGATGACACCAGTGAGAGAGGCAGCAGGGAGCGCTCGCGATCTCGAAAGGATCATCATAAGCATCATCATCATCATCCTCGGAATAGGTCAGAAGACCAGATCCCCCGGATGCCGCCCCTGCCTATTTCCATCCCCATCTCCATCCCTATCTCTCTGCCGGTGCATATCCCCATGCCGGAGGTGGTTGCCTCAGATGACGAGTCGTTCACCCACCCGCTGCAACGCAGACCCAGCAGGCCGGACACGCCCCCCGAGTCGCCGCCCCGGGTCCCAGCGAAGCACAACACGGTCAAGAAGCAGGCGGTGACACCTCCGTCTCAAGCCAAGCAGCTGCCGCGCCGTCCTATTACACCTCCCTGCCAACAACAGCCACCGAGGCTGACGCAGCAGAACTACACACCGCCGCGGTCACCTAAACGACACTCGCCTACGTCCGTGGAGAAGATGAAGATCACGGCCCCGATACTCAACCCGGACCCCTTCCCGGTTCTTCTGCAACCGACGGTCTACGATCCCTCAGCCAAGACGGGTCCCCTGGTTGCCCCTTACCCCAATCCATCATCTTCTACACCTCCCCCCCTCCTTCCCCTTGCATTTAACTCGTCCGTCAACACCACTGGCCCGTCCAACTCGGCCACGGGCTCAGGCTTTACACCAACAACCTCCCCCGCCCGCCCCTCCAATCCAATCTCACGCACCCTCCTCTCGCGCTCCAACTCCAAGTCTTCGTACAAATCCACCAAGTCCAACGGCTCTTCACCTTCACGCCAAGGCGCAAGAGAAGTCCGCAACGATTACTTCTCCTTTGGCCATGACCTCACCGAGGAACCATGCCCGGAAGTAATCGAAGACGAACTCACACCAACTACTTCCCCTTCGCCACTCGCCGCTCAACGCTCCCTCGAGACAGATATCATGCTCCTCCGGGCCCGGGACGCGCAGATGGAGGCCGAGGAGGCGCGGACGAGGGCGTCAGCGCTGAAGAGGGCCAAGGAGGCTGTGTTGAGTAAGTTGACGAGGGAGTATTCTCAGACAAAGGGTCACCAGAGGAAAGGGAGTTCGGACTCTACTTTGTCGGGTCACTCGGTGATGAGTGAGGGTGTCTATGTCGGGGCTGGACCCAAGGACAGTGCTGCTGTTGTTGCGGCGGCTGGGTTGCAGTCGGCGCTGAACTTGGGGACGCATCACAACAACCACAGCATCACTCATGCGAATAACATGAGCGTTGCGGGGTTTGCGGCTGCGTTTGGGAGTAGCATTGGACTTCATCAAAACGCTACTATTGGGTATGCTACCGGTTATATGGGTGGCTGTGGCAACAACATCAACAACACAAGCAATGGAAACGGAGGTGGCATGAGCATGGGCGCGAGGATCAGGGAGGGCTTGTTTGGGCGGATCAACCATCCTCATCATGCTGTTTCGGATATTAGGAGTTTGGAGGTTCCGCTTATTTTGAGCCGGTCTTAAAAAGGGATGGATACAGGAGGCGCGAGTTTGTGAGTGTACGATCCGGTGCAGTTGCTGTTCGGCTCATAAGTGGATCGATGTTGTTGTTTACTCGGGGGTTGGGACGGAAAAGGGGCTGTGTTTTGGATCTGGGCATTGGTACAAGCATGGACGGGCATGACGAAACGGAGTTGAAGTGGTTGTGGAAAACAAAACAAATACCCCTGGCGCGTTCCGCGATGTCAACCTTTACAAACGATCAGGGGTGAAAACAGGACCTGGATCATTTTTTTCTTCGAAATGCTCCGGTATGCAGCGCGCAGGAAGCTCTGCGCTCTTAACGACCTTTAATGACACTCTTTTCTTTCTTTTACATAGGTTTTCTTTAAAACAATGTTGATCATAGTACAAACAATCGTCTACGGCGCCGTTCTGAGTGTGTCAACTGTCAACCTAATCTTCCAGAGGACGTATTCAGGGTCTGTCTTTGGACTCGGGAAGAAACCATTTCGAGTGAAATGTACATGGCATACAGGATACGAAATACGAAATACGAACTACGCATCACTCTTTCCTTCGTGTTTCAGCAGCTCTAGGTAGTCCTAAGAGTTGGTCCAGAGACACATGTATCCCTGCAGCTACCGCGCATTCGGTGTCGACACATCATGATACGTATCTGGTCAGTTGCATGTCTAGCGTCTAGCAATACATGTCAGATGAATGATGAATCTCTCCGAGCCTCCCAGTTGTGTAACGGAGGGTGTGTTACGCCAATCCAAGATATGAAGCCTAACGTGGCTGTCATTCGCGAATTCGAGAAACAGCTGGAAAGGTAAATGAATGATGGCTCGGAATGGGAAGGTGAGTGCATTCCCAAATTCGGCAGGGTCGGACCTGCTGTGCCATTTTCGGAAATGTGGGTGACTTCCAATCCCCGAGCCGGGCGGTTTGGTCCGAATAAATGGGCGCGTGTGGAAGGGTTAGGGTTAAAAGAAGGGCTCACGAAACTGGAAAAGTCAGGAATGGGGAAATATCGAAATCCCGTCTTTTTCTAGAAGTCTTGGAATGTCTTCTTCGTCACGTCACCGTCCGCTTTTGCAGCAAGAAATCAAGGTCGAAACGCGACACCTAGGGGTAGTTCGCTATGGTCCTCGTTTAACCGGATAAGGCAACGGATTTGTAGGTTTTATATATATAAAAATTACGCCGAGAATAGCTAAGAGGGGAGGTCCGGGGGGGGGTATAATATATAATAAAAAATGCTAGAAGTATTATAATAAGTATTCTACTACGAGTTTGTATTAAACTTACGCGTTAAATTATATAAGTTTTATTAAACTCGGCGTTTAACGTTATAATTTACGCGTTTATAAAACGGGCGCGTTACGAATTCGTAATAAAATATATAAAAATTTTATAACGCGATTTTAGTATTTTTTTTTTTTATAAAATAT